>Ga0206679_10003504_pt1 | contig 12039 bp, 8 predicted proteins | sample M110012015metaG_FD_155464 | JGI IMG/M metagenome (GOLD analysis project Ga0206679, IMG submission 155464) | Ammonia-oxidizing marine archaeal communities from Monterey Bay, California, United States - M1 100m 12015 | ecosystem: Environmental > Aquatic > Marine > Intertidal zone | place: USA... | reverse complement strand
TCAAATCCAGCGTTACAAGTGAATCGCAACCATTCGCCGCTCCTCCAGTAATATTAAATGTGGCGGTGGTATTACTCGCGTTATATGTGTTCCCATCAATCCACGTATAGGAACCACATGCCGTTTGAGTGTCAGTGCCACCTACTGCGTTATTGATTGTCAAATCCAGCGTTACAAGTGAATCGCAACCATTCGCCGCTCCTCCAGCAATATTAAATGTAGCGGTGGTATTACTCGCGTTATATGTGTTCCCATCAATCCACGCATAAGAGCCACATGCCGTTTGAGTATCAGTCCCACTTACTGCGTTATTTATTGTCAAATCCAGCGTTACAAGTGAATCGCAACCATTCGCCGCTCCTCCAGTAATATTAAATGTGGCGGTGGTATTACTCACGTTATACGTGTTTCCATCAATCCACGTATAAGAACCACAAGATATTTGAGTATCAGTCCCACTTACTGCGTTATTGATGATTACATTGAGTGTTGCAAGTGAATCGCAACTAGTTACTACACTTATTAGTGTCACTGTCTGTGAACCTGCAGAAGTAAAGGTTAATCCATTCCACGTAAAGGGAAGCTGAACATCACATATTGTCGTATCCGTAGTACTTGTTACAACAGGATTTACTACAACAGTCATATCTACAGTTGTCGCACATTGCCCAGCATCGGGTGTAAACATATATGTTGTTGTTTGGGTGTTATCAATTCCAGGTGACCAACTACCGGTAAAACCGTTAGTACTTGTTCCTGGTAAACTTATTGACCCTCCTTCACATATATCGGCTATCGCATTAAATGTTGGAGTGATTGGTGCAGTTTCATTAACAACAACGGTATTTAGCGATACACAGCCATTGGCGTCTGTTACGATTACAGTATACGTTCCTGCAGAAATGTTTGTTATGCTATTGAAATCATTATTGGAGTTGTTTGTTGTACTGATCACATTTCCAGAATCATCCTGCCATTCAAAATCCCATGGGTTGGCTGCTGTTTGGGCTTCTGCTGTCGCAGTTCCATCTGAAAGACCTTGACAACTGACGTCAACTGAAGACATGATCGGTGAGGGGCAGCAAGCTAGGCTGGCACTAAAAAGAAACACAGGATCAAAATCACAGGCAAGATCGATCCAGTTGCCTGTTTCTCCATCTCCATACGTTTCAACAGCAACACTGAGATCATCACCAACCTGACCCGGAGGACAATCAATTACAGTGGCTTCCCAACAAAATTCCCAATCTAAACCGGACCCTTCACAATTATCACCATAATTATTGGTCGGATCACCATCGGGTATTACATTAGCACCAACTATTGCACCATCAAAGAAAAATCCATTAGAGTTACCTAATGGCGTTGTAACATTGGTAAACCAATCCCATATGCCAGGGCCGCTATCACACGTATTGGCAGCACTTAAAGGTGTTAAATTGGTCCAGGCATTACCCATTATTGGTACGACACCATGAAACCAATTGGTATTGGTCTGCGCCCATTCTGTTACAGTAAAACAAAATGTCACCACGGTTCCAGCTTGATATGTCCCGTTGATCGGTAAGGGATCAACAGTCATACTCGAAGTAAGTAAACAGTCCCCACAGCCGATGTTATTTTGCAAGGTCAGGTCAAAAGTGCCTTCATCGCTAGGATCACTTCCACTGATTTGGAGATAATACGTTTGACCAATCGCGAGCTGCTCTATAGTCGTAGTTAAATTCCCGCCACTGCCAATATCACAGCCAGCACCTATTAAATTACCACAGGTCCCCGTCCACAAACCGATGTTGGGTTCGTTGATGTTACCTGTAATTGTAATGTCTAATGAACTGCCAGTTGGGACAAAAGAATACCAGATGTCGGTTGCAGGTGAGGCCATGTCTTGGCCACTTCCCTGACAATTGATTAAGGTAGAATATGGATTCTCCGTTTGAGAACCAACATTTGTAAGATTTGTAAAGGTAACAGGATCTCCCTGACCGTCATTATTTGGTCCATTTCCACAATTGGCCGGATTAGGCAAATTTCCGAGTGCTGTTGCATTAAAACAATCATCATTCGCTACTTGTGAATACGTACAGAAATACAAAAATCCAATTGCTATAGTCAAAATGTATTTCATATCTATTGCTTAAACGAATTAGCTTTTTTCAGATCTCTTTCAGCACGAATAACTATAATTCCATTTTTTGCGATAGAATAAACATGCTTGCTGGCTACCTTTACTGATTGTATACAATTCCCTTTCAAATTAATACCATCATTGAGCGCCTGCTTTTGCGATTTTAATAAAACCTCTGCCCCATCATCGAAAACTATCTTATAGTTTTCAAATTCATGAATATATCCGCACCAGTTGGCATTATTTACAGCATTCGTTAATTGTTCATTGGTATATTTATTACCAATGTGCAAAGAGTGAGTAATGGTTTGAGATTGAGCGTAAAAGACGGATGTTAAGAATCCCAGAGTTAACATTAATTTCATTTCATAGTCCATTTTACATATCACTTTCGTGATATTGAGTTTGTATTTATTACTATTACTTAGTCCTTGATGACCTAAGTACTATTATAGTCGAATAAACTAAATACATCGGTTTCAATATTGATGGGATATCCAAAAAATGCCCTAACAAAGTCGGTGCGCTCTTTTAATAATTAAAAAGGGGTATCTGTATAACTGATGTTTTAAGTATATAGTTTAATTTCACGGTTAAATAGGCTTCGAAGGTAATTCAATCATTACAATCTTCAAAATATAATTAAAGAAATTAATCAACGCAATTGCATGGGGCGTCAAAAAGAACTTGAACTCCTGGGTATTCCTTGGAAATTTCCTTTTGTTTTTTTGAGTTCATCATGATACCTCGCAAGTCAATGAGCTCTAAATTCTTTAAGCTAGAAAGGCCATTTCCCAAATTACTTACAGGGTTGCTATATAGGTCAAGAACCTGTAAATCAGTGCATAAGTGTACTGAATCAGGAATTTTACCAATAAAATTACTGCTTAAGTTGAGTTTTTTTAAACGATGTAAACCGTAGATCGCCGTAGGAAATACAGTCAGTCTGTTTTTTCTCAAATTAAGTAACTCCAGCTGCTTAAATTTATCCAGTGAATCAGGAATAGTTTTTAATCTGTTTTTTGAAATATCCAAACCCCTTAAATTGTTGTATTTCCATATTTCATTAGGAAGATTAGCTAATTTCTGACGTGAAATTTTTAGGAATTTAACAGAGTCCGAATGCATTAAGCTGGCTTCTTTTAAACTGAGAAATTTTTGGCTATAGGTAAGCTGCAAAAAACTAATCGATAGAAGCAGTAAAAAAAGCACGAATATCTTTCTCATCACTTTGAATCTGTAATTTCAATTCCTCTAATTTATCGAAACTTTTTTCTTTTCTCACATATTGATAGAATAAGACAGTGACATGATGCCCATACACGTCTTCATTAAAATCAAAAATATGGATTTCGTATTTTTTGTCTCTAGCATCTTCTCCCCTTACAGTCGGATTCTGACCAATATTCATCATGCCGTCATAAATCCTATCCAATACACTTACTCTAACTGCATATACCCCATCGCAGGGAAGAATTTTGTTTTGATTGTTAATTTTTAAATTAATTGTAGGAAATCCCAAATCTCTTCCGAGCTCATTGCCTTTAATTACTTCGCCCTCAATTTGGAATGGTCTTCCAAGGAATTCATTTGCTCTTAGGATATTTCCATCCAAAATAGAATTACGGATCTTAGTCGAACTTACATTCACCTCAAGGACCTCTTCAGCAGAGATTTCTACTACCTCAAAATCAAAAATTTCTGCAGATTCTTTTAAGAAATTGATATTTCCTTCTCTATTTCTTCCGAATTGGTGATCATACCCAATTACCAATTTCTTCACCTTAAGTTTATCTACAAGTATATCCCGAACAAACTCAAATGCAGTCAATCGAGAAAATTCCTTTGTAAAAGGATAAATGATAAGATTATCAATACCAAAAGCCCTCAAGCTCTCAACTTTCTCATCTATAGTTTGAATCAACTTCAGGTTATGGCTGTCAGGGAATACAACCATTCTTGGATGAGGATAAAAGGTAAATAAAATGGATTCTCCATTAATATCAGCGGCTTCATTTTGTACCTTTTTTAATATTTTTTGGTGTCCGAGATGAACCCCGTCAAAAGTGCCAATGGTTACAACTGAATTGCTAAATTCAGCCAATTCATTTAAATCTCTATATATCCTCACTTCATTAAAAGTAAAGTGCAAATTTAGGCATTTGTAAGGTAATGTCTTTCTCTTTCAAATGATTACTTCTATTTTAGCGAAAATTATATAGTTATGAGAATATTAAAATTAACGGTAATTGCAGTATTTCTTCACTTTAGTGTATTGGCTGACGAAGGAATGCTTATCCCTTCCTTAATTAAGGCTTTTGAATCAGATATGAAAGCCAAGGGAATGAAATTATCTGCTGAGGACATATATAGTGTAAATCATTCGAGTCTTAAGGATGCCATCTTTCATTTTGGAGGAGGGTGCACTTCAGAGCTGGTATCGAATCAGGGCTTATTACTTACAAACCACCATTGTGGATATTCTCAAATTCAATCGCATTCATCTCTTGAAAATAATTATATCGAAAACGGATACTGGGCGAAAGACAGGAGCGAAGAGCTTCCAAATCCTGGACTTACCGCTATGCGTATTGTTCGCATTGAAGATGTGACCCAAAAAGTAAAGGATGGCCAAAGTATAGTTGACATTATAAATGAAGCCATAAAAGGCACGCATTATCAGGGAGATGTAAAGGCATTCAATTTTGGGAATGAATATTACCTGATGGTAAAAGAGATATTTCTCGATGTGCGTTTTGTAGGAACACCTCCAAATTCCATTGGAAAGTTCGGTGGAGATACCGACAACTGGGTATGGCCTCGTCATACAGGTGATTTTTCCGTTTTTAGAATTTATGCCAATGCCGATAACAAACCTGCGGAATATTCTGAGGACAATGTCCCATACACCCCTCTTCACTATTTACCTATTTCTATGAAAGATAGAAAAAGTGGAGATTTCACCATGGTATACGGATTTCCAGGCAGGACAGAGCAGCACGTCAGCTCGGCTTATCTGGAACAAATTATCACAAAAGAAAGACCTGCACGTATTCGAATGCGAGATTTATCCCTTTCAGTGATTGATAAAGCGATGAAAAATTCTGAATTAATAAAAATACAGTATGCTTCAAAACAAGCGCGTATATCCAATGCCTGGAAGAAATGGATTGGACAGATTGATGGATTAAAGCGTTTAGACGCCGTACAAATAAAAAAAGAAAGAGAATTCAACTACGAAGAAATGGCAAATTCAAAAAAGGAATGGCAGGATCTTTATGGAAATGTAGTTAAACAATTGAATGCATTGGCAAAAGACCAATTCAAATATGAATTTATGTATTCCATGGGAATAGAATATTTTTATGTCGGGCCAGAGTATTTTAAGCTAATTCGATCAACAAATGACCTCATTAATAATTACGACAAACACGAAGAAAAAGGCCAGCTAGATAGTATAAAAAGTAACATTATCAAAGCTTCGGAAGGGTTTTTCAAAAATTACAATCAAAACATAGATAAGGAAGTATTTACGCTACTGACAAATGAATATTTATTGCAAACAAAAAATCAGGGTGTAAGCATAAAAACGTTGATTAAATCGGATAATATCTTTGACAAATCCATTTTTACGGATAAAGTCAGATATCAGAATTTTGTAAAAAAATTCAATAAAAAATGTAGTAAAAAACTGATGAAAGATCCGGGGTATGCACACTACAATGAAAATTATAATGAATGGTACAATGACCTCATTCCAAAATATCGAAAATTCAATAATGAAAGGCAGGACTTGCTGAAAACGTATGTGGCCGGTAAAATAGAAATGTTCCCAGATAAAAAGCACTGGCCAGATGCAAACAGTACTATGAGAATTAGCTATGGACAATTGGAAGGATCGTCTCCTGCCGATGGTATGATGTACACTGAGCATACGACTTTGGACGGAATTATAGCTAAGTACAATTCAGGAAACCCTGACTTCGCACTAAAACCCAGAATGCTCGAAATGTACGAATCTAAAGATTATGGCACTTATGCCCAAGACGGAGAATTATGGGTATGTTTTTCCGGATCAAATCATACAACAGGTGGGAATTCAGGTTCACCTGTAATTGATGGTGAAGGAAATTTAATGGGATTGAATTTTGATCGAAGCTGGGAGAGTACCATGAGTGACTATATGTTTGACCCCAATCGATGCAGAAATATTGTAGTCGATATTCGCTACGTATTATGGGTTATTGACAAATACTCCAATGCCAAGCATCTGGTAGACGAAATGAAGCTCATACGAAATTAAGGACAAAAAAAAAGGACGAATCCCTCGTCCTTTATTTTTTTGTTGGCAGTAAACTACTCACCTTCTTCTGGAGTAGCTTCTGTAGAATCTCCTGAAGCGTCATCTCCGCAAGCAGACAATGTAACTAAAGAAACAGCAGCAGCCAACATAATGATTGAAAAAATCTTTTTCATCTTAATTAATTTAATTGGTTTTTAACAGCGCAAAAATACGACTATTTTTTTTAATGGCAAATTAAAATAAACTAGTGGAGTAATCCTATTGACTGATGTTTATGCTTTGAATCTTATTTTTCTCTTTCTTTGAAAAGGAGAGCAAGACTGTGAATTTATAAGATGAAACCAGGTATGATGCAACAGAAAAAATCTCTTCATCAGTTTCTTTTCCCTGAAATCTATATTCAAATTCTCCGCTAGGATAATGGCGGAAGAAATCACTCAGAACCATCTGAGCCTGAGAGTGATTGTAGATTCCTTCGTTACCATCAACAACCAAGAGAACCGTATTTTCACAATTCGAAATGATGTATTCTGAATTATTGGATTCAAACGATTTTTCAATTTCTAAATACGGCAAATCCGTAGGATACAAATACCCCAATAGAAACAATTGAAAATAAAAAAATGCACTTGTCATGAATTAGCTATTTTAATAAAAATTAACAAATTCTATGCCAATTTTTTATGAGCAAATTAAAAAAGAGCGAATAACGAATATAAGAATTTGAATGACAAAACACAAATTGGGCACCACTAACAGTGGGGTACTAACTTCTATTCCTTCACGATTACCACAGGTTTAAAATTTCCTTCTATCTGAATTGTGTATGTTCCCCCGGAAAGGCTTCCAAGAGAAACTTTTGTTGAATCTGCTTTGATCTGTCCAAAAATCACTACCCTCCCCTGTTGATCAAAAATCTTGAAGGCTTTGTTTATAGACTTTTCAGATTGTATGGTGATGAGGTCTTTGGTCGGATTCGGGAAAACCCTTATCTGATTCTCATTTGCTAAATGATTTATGGAAACGGTGGGGTTATCCACTTCAACAAACCCATCAAATATTTGGTGAAGCGTTTCATTCGTTATGATAGGTGGATTGAAATCAAAATAAATATCTGCATCATTTTCAATGAGGGTCCCTGGAGCAAGATCCGGCATCTGGTCCACATGGAAGGTCATAAACCCATTACTCCCTTCCAGATTAGTTGTACTATCAGGCAAGAGGATATTTTCAAAGGTCCATTCCAGTACTCTTGGTCCATACATTTTAAAGGTGTATGGATGACTAGAAACACCCGGAGTCAGCGAAAATATATTCAAATCTAAATCAAGAGTGTCTCTTATAACTACTGTAAATGCCGTATCCGTTCCCGTGTTTTGAAATCGTACTACATATTGCAACTGCTGATTGGCTTGGATGTAATTTTCCGATGTTTGCCCTGTCGGATATCCGGTTTTATCATTTGGATCATAGCTTCCGGTCACTACACCACAATAAATATCAACTATCGGATCCGCATCATCTAATGGAAAATCATTTACCAGATTAGGCGTCCAATTATTTAGGTCTCCACAAGCTTCCACGTGTGCATTTGGATGCGAATTTCCTGGATGTAATGGATGCTGTTCTGCATTTAATATCCATGTTTGTCCATTTCCAGCATACGAATAAAGCAGTGTTTCTCCTCCCCAGATCATTATTGAATCTGTGTACATAACTACACCATCTATTGTTATCCATAATGGTGCATAACATTCCATGTCTCCTAAACCAAAGTCACCAGTATTGGTGATTTCAAAGAAAATGGAGTCATTTTCACACCATCCATCCACCGATAAACTACTCTGATCCCAGGGTAATGTACATGGTTCAGGCAATCCATTTAATATACCACCTGTCCCATCATCAATTACTGGGTCAGACATTACTTCATCCAAGACACAAGGGTCAAAAGAATTTAAGCTGGCTTCCATGCATAGGGTTTGACCTAAAAAAGCACTGCAACTCAACGTTGTCCATAAATTCAAGGTAACTGACTCTCCTGGATTCAAACTGTCAATTTCGAATAGATATACATTATTCCCTAGCTCTACATAGGAAGCTGAAGCCGAATCCACGATAATTAGAGGGTCAAGCTCGACATCAATAAAAGCATCTGTCATCACTCCGGTAGCTGTATTTGAATTTGAAACCATGACATATACCGACTGATTCGAAAAACACGGCCTCATAAACGGCATAAATATAGATACATCCGGATCGGGACATGGAAAATCTGAATAGATACCAAAGCTTACATCATTTGTACAATTTTGATTTAATATTTCAAATGTCTGTGAAATTGGGCAATTGGTAGACCAATTGAGATTTGCAGTATCAATGGTAGCAGTGTATATTCCGTCAGCATAAGGTAGAGCTATGCTCCCACAGGAGTCCGTAGTTTGAATCAAATTGCCAGGCTGAATCAACACGGGAATATTAGGCACTCCTTGTTCTGCTTCTAATATGCAATTTTGGTTGATGTCATTGTAAACGACAAAATCAGATGCCTGTACAGATCCATTTATTATAGTAGATTCAAAACTTACACATCCAAATGCATCAAAAACTTGAAAGTCATAAGTTCCTGGACAAAGGTCTTGAATACTGGCCGATGTACTTCCGTTCGACCACCACAGGGTATAAGGGGGAGAGCCACCGTTAATTATGGGATAAATGGATCCATCACAATTTCCAGCACATGAGGCATCTGTTGCAATTAATTCAACCCACATCATGGGAGACATTGAAAAAATGAATAGGTTTAAGTGTACTGTATCTATGTCATCATACACATGTAAAGTATATTCGCCCGAGCACAAATTAGTGTAGAAATGCGTAAGGTCTCCAGGTACATCCGATGAATCTTCCGGAATATTGAAATTAAAATGATCCAAACTATAATAAAGAGTTCCTGTTCCGGTGGCCTCAAAATAAATTGATCCATCACATTGAAATTCGCAATTCACAGGGGTTTGATTGAGCATGGTGATGTTGACCTGACTTGAAATAAAATATGGAAACAATAAAAGAAATAGTAAAGAAAGTTTAGTCATGTTGCTTAGCTTAGGTGAAGAGTAACATATTATAACTCTGACGAGAAATTAGCTTAATGGTTGTGAACCAGATCTATGAAAAACGTGTTGAATACGTCTAAAATGCAAAAAGCCAATCTTATCAGATTGGCTTTTCAATGGTAGCGGGGACAGGACTCGAACCTGTGACCTTCGGGTTATGAGCCCGACGAGCTCCCAACTGCTCCACCCCGCAATATATTTTGAGGTTTTTTTGTTCAAATGGGAAGAACAAAGATAGCTTAAAGCTCCAAATACACCAAATTATTTTGTTCTAACTTACCGAATGTCCGTGGAGAAATTCCTTCTCAGTGGATAAAAAGCTTAATTCGCCATCATTGTTCTCAGCCATAAGCACCATTCCTTGAGATTCTACTCCTCTAATTTTTCGAGGTTCAAGATTTAACAATACAAGCACTGTTTTTCCCTCAACTTCTTCAGGAGCATAATGCTGAGCGATCCCAGAAACAACAGTACGTGTGTCTATCCCGGTATCTACAGTAAGTTTTAATAATTTATCAGCCTTTTCTATCTTTTCAGCATGGAGTATTTTCCCCATTCTGAGGTCCATTTTTTGAAAAGTGTCAAAATCTATAGTCTCTTTCATAGGAGGAAATTTAGAAGTTTGTTCCGCTTTTTCTTTGAGTTTTTGAACCTCCAGCTCAACAAACTCATCTTCAATTTTTTTAAATAATATTTCAGGGGTATTGATTTTCGAACCAGCACTGATACTTGCTTCAGAAAAATCTTGCCATTTGGTACAGCTCACGCCTAGTATCTTCTGAATTTTTTTTGAAGTTTCGGGTAAAAATGGCACTGCTGCAATAGACAACTTGAGTGTAATTTCAAGAGCTACACTCATTATCACTTTCACACGATGTTCATCTGTTTTAATTAGCTTCCAAGGTTCATTATCTGCCAGATATTTGTTTCCTATTCGAGCAATACCCATCATTTCGCTTTGAGCTTCTCGAATTTTGTAGCCAAGCATCAAATCATAAATCCTGTTTCCGGTATCACTTATTTTCTCTAAAACCTCCTTGTCGTCATTCGTGTATTCATTTGCAGATGGAACAAGTCCATCGTAATACTTGTTTGTAAGTACTACTGTTCTATTTACAAAGTTCCCTAATACGTCCGCCAACTCGGTATTCACCCTGGTCTGATATTCCTTCCACGTAAATTCAGAATCCTTGTTCTCCGGAGCAATCGATGTTAACACGTATTTGAGTTCGTCTATTTTGTCTGGATAATCCCCAATATAATCATGTAGCCATACGGCCCAGTTTTTAGAAGTTGAAAACTTATCTCCTTCTAAATTTAAAAACTCCGAAGCAGGAACATTATCCGGTAAAATGTAATCTCCTCTATCTTTTAATAGTATGGGGAAAATGATGGTGTGAAATACAATATTATCCTTTCCAATGAAATGTACAAGTTTTCTATTCTCCGCATGTTCTTTTAGCCAATATTTTTTCCAGTCCTTATTGTTGTCCTGGGCCCATTGTTTGGTGGCAGAAATGTAACCAATAGGAGCATCCAGCCAAACATATAATACTTTCCCCTCAGCATCAGGTAAGGGAACTTTAACTCCCCAATTCAGGTCGCGGGTCATTGCCCTTGGCCTTAATCCACTATTAATCCATGACATGCATTGACCAATAACCTGATTTCTCCATGCTTTTGCGTCGTGTTGTTGCTCTCCATCAATAGTTCCCTCAGTAATCCAATCTGTAAGCCAATCCTCATGCCTATCCATTGGCAGGAACCAATGAGAAGTTTTTTTCAATTCCGGCACATTTCCGCTCAATGTAGATAAAGGATTAATCAAATCCTTAGGGCTCAAAACACTTCCACATTTTTCACATTGGTCGCCATAAGCCTCTTCACTACCACATTTTGGACATGTCCCCGTAATGTACCTGTCCGCCAGAAACTGTTCAAATTCATCGTCATAATATTGTTCTGATTCCTTTTGAACAAACTTGTTATTGTCGTTTAAACTACTAAAAAATTCCGATGATGTTTGATGATGAATGTCACTCGAGGTCCTATGGTAAATATCAAATTCAATGTTAAAATCGATGAAAGACTGCTTAATGAGCTCATGATATTTGTCTACAATCTGTTTCGGAGGGATCCCTTCCCTTTTGGCTCTAAGCGTAATAGCTGCTCCGTGCTCATCACTTCCACAGACAAATAATACATCTGAATTATTCATTTTTAGAAATCGAACAAATATATCTGCAGGTAAATACACCCCCGATATATGTCCAAGATGAATTGGACCATTTGCATAGGGTAAGGCTGCAGTTACAGTATATTTATCCTTCATAAAGTGTCAAAGATAACTAAGTTATTTCGCTATAGGATAAAAAAAAAGGGCCGATGGAATCGACCCTTAAAATAATTATACTTTTCTTATTTTTTTACCACTGAGAAAGTGGATGTATTTCCGTTCTCAAGAGTTACATTAAACATATAAACTCCGCTGT
>Ga0206679_10003502_pt1 | contig 12046 bp, 11 predicted proteins | sample M110012015metaG_FD_155464 | JGI IMG/M metagenome (GOLD analysis project Ga0206679, IMG submission 155464) | Ammonia-oxidizing marine archaeal communities from Monterey Bay, California, United States - M1 100m 12015 | ecosystem: Environmental > Aquatic > Marine > Intertidal zone | place: USA... | reverse complement strand
CCGCCTACAAGACTCAGAGAAAGGTTCGGAAATAAAGCCCCGGGATCGAGTTTTTGATTCATTTAGCAGCATCTCTGGTTAAATATGAAAATGATAATAATTGCGCCACAAATAAGCAGTAATTTATAACCTGCAAGCAATAAATAGGCTCAAGTAATCAATCGCCTCTTAGCTTACACCCCAGAACGAGTTTCTGCGTGAGTTTGTTGCATCTTTAGAAATTAAATACATGTTAATACGAATAAGAATCATTACTTTTAGGAACAGCTTTTTTGTGTGAATTCGTTATATTTTTTAGGGTCTAAGCACTGTTAATACGAATAAGAATCATTACTTTTAGGAACAGCTTTTTTGTGTGAATTCGTTATATTTTTTAGGGTCTAAGCACTGTTAATACGAATAAGAATCATTACTTATATGTAGTGCTGATCTCAAGGTTTTTGTCCGGATTTTGTAGTTTTTGAATTTAAAATCAATATCTCGCAAAAAAAAACAAAAAAAACCTTAAATAGATGCTGAATTGCCCGATATAGCTGGTTCCGTTGTAGACATTTAACAGTTAGCAGTGGGAAAATTGCAGCTCACGCTCGATCGAGCGTTCGGAAAATAGCACGATTAATCTCCTGCAAATCTCCCAACCATCGATTCGTTATGTGAGCTCATATTTGAAATACTTAAAGGGGAAGTAAATGTATAAACGACCTAACTTAGCAAAGCGGGTATTACCTACTGCTATTGCGCTGAGTCTGCTTGTACCGGCCGCGGGTTTTGCCCCGGTTGTCTATGGGCAAGAGGCGGATGGTCTCGAAGAGATTATCGTCACCGGTGCTCGCGGTAGACCAAGAACGGTAGGTGACTCACCAGTGCCAATTGACGTGTTCTCGGCTCAGGATCTGGAAGATGTTTCCTATACTGACACAAACGATATTCTAAGAACGCTGGTACCTTCGTTCAACCTGGCACGACAGCCAATTTCAGATGGTGCTACATTTATCAGACCCGCGCAGTTGCGTGGTCTGCCAACTGACAAGACCTTAGTGTTGGTGAACTCAAAACGCCGTCATCGAGCATCGCTTGTGGCTATAGGCGGCAGCGGCACCCAAAATGCTGACTTGGCGACTATCCCATCCTCTGCAATTCAGAGCATGGAGGTCCTGAGAGATGGTGCCTCAGCACAATATGGTTCTGACGCCATCGCTGGCGTTATCAACTTCATCCTCAAAGAGAATAATGAGGGTGGCTCTATCTCAATAAACACTGGCGAGTATTCTGAAGGCGACGGTGAGAGCACAACTGTCACCGCTAATATTGGACTACCTTTAGGCGACGACGGTTTTCTAAGTATCTCGGGTGAATTTATGGAGGCGGATGCTACTCTCCGCGGATCACAATACTGTAATTCATGGTTTTGTGTAGATCCAACTTTACCGGGATATAACTCCTCAGCTTCTTACACGACGTTCACAGAAGATCCTACATATCAGGCTGGTGTTGCCGCTGCAAACACTGGTTTTGGTGACGTGGTTCAACCTTGGGGTAATCCAGAACAAGAGTCGGTCAGTTTGTTTTTTAATGCTGGCTATCAGATCGATGCGGATACCGAGGCTTATGCGTTTGGTAACTACATGGAAAGTGAAGGGGATGGCAGCTTTTTCTATCGTTATCCTCGAAATGGCACCATTGAGCAACTTAGAGAACAAGATGGTGGGATATACGACCCATTAGAGAAATACCCTGGTGGCTTTACACCAAGATTTTTCGGTGAACAGGAAGATATGTCTTTGGTAGGGGGAATTCGAGGAGAGTGGGATAACGGCATTGAGTTTGATTTCAGTGCTCGCCACGGCGAAAACGAAATTCAATATACCTTGGCAAATACAATTAACCCTTCTATGGGACGCGCTTCGCAGAAATCATTCCGACCAGGAGATCTGGTTAATGAGGAAACTCAATTTTCGGCTGATTTTACTAACGAATTCGAAGCCAGCGGTTTCGCCAACCCGCTTGTATTAGCGTTTGGTGCGACTTACTTGGACGAATCTTATGAAGTAGTCGAAGGTGAGCCTAACTCATACAAGGCTGGACCTCACTCCGTTAAGGACCCATTTGGTTTCTGTAGTGGAACTTCCCCAACGTCTGCAGGATCAGCTGTTATCGCTGGTGGCTCAACGCTAAATTGCGCAGATTCAAGCGATCCGGTTTTTACAGTAGTTGGTGTTGGTTCAAACGGGTTCCCAGGTTATTCACCTCAGTTCTCGGATGTATATGAGAGAACTTCATATGCTGTTTATGCTGATGTTAGTACTGACCTTACGGATAATCTTTTCGTTCAAGGAGCTATTAGGTACGAAGATTATGATGACTTTGATTCTGAAGTCACAGCTAAGATCGCTGCTCGGTTAGAACTAACTGAGTCCTTAGCAATGCGAGGATCGTTTGGTACAGCATTCCGTGCCCCAACTCCTGGTCAGCAAGGAACCACCAACGTGTCTACTCGATTGCCAAATGGGTTTCCAGTTGCGACTGGTTTATTTCCTGCTGGCGGACCTGTGGCAGGAGCTCTTGGTGCTGTAGCGCTAGAGCCTGAAAAGTCTAAGAACCTTACCTTAGGTTTCATTGCTAATTTCGGCGATCTAGACGTAACAGTGGACTTCTATCAAATTGATATTGAAGATACAACCAATGCAGTATCAACGAGAGATGTTTCTACTGATCCAACTTCAGGTGATGCATATCAGAACTATCTGAAACTGGATGCGGCAGGAGTGCCTGGCGCCAACTCTATTGGAGGAGTGTTCTACTTCGCTAACGGCTTTGATACCACAACAAAAGGTATGGACATAGTGGCGACTTATCCACTTACTGAAAATACTAACGTTGTAGCCTCAATTAACTATAACGACACTGAGTTCGATTCTGACCCTAGTGCGTATCTGAATGTCGAAGATCAATTCGATTTCGAGAATTTGTTGTCGGACTGGAGGAGTAATTTTACCGTCACCCATTCCCTCAACAACAACATACGTTTGCTGGCAAGAGCTAGCTACTACGGCGAATGGGAAAACTCGAACAGAAATCCATGGCCTAACATTCAAAAGTATGATGGAACGTGGTTTGTCGATTTAGAGGCGAGCTATCAGCTCAACGATAACTGGAGATTCACCATAGGTGGTCGTAATGTTGGCGATGAGTATCCTTCGAAGGATGCGATCGGTGACTACTGTTGTGGTAGAGACTACGCTTCTGGTTCATACGTTGACTGGCAAGGTGCATACTACTACGGCCGAGTAAGTGTAAACTTCTAAGCCGAAGTCTTTTGGTCTGATACTTGAGATCAAAAACGAAAGAAGGAGGAACACGAAAATGTTCCTCCTTTTTTTTGTGCCAGATTTAATTTGCAGGCAAACCTATTACATGCCACTTTTCAGTTCTGATTTTCTAGACATTAGAGATAGCCATGGTAGCCTGACAGTCGTCCAACAAACATATATTATTGCTACGCTTTTAAATCCACTTGAAGACCGACAGTTTATGGATCAAGTTAACTTTGCCATGAAAATTTGACCCATTTATAAACAATGATTAAATCTTTCGACCACATAGCTGTGCCAATGGAACGAGTTGCAGAAATGATACAGTTTTATGCAGCACTCGGTTGTCGTATAGTAGATCAAGGGCCAATTCAGGCTGTCATCTTTGGTGATAATAAAATAAATTTTCATAAGCCAGGGCTGTGGCAAGACGACCAATTTACATTGCGGGGTAATACTGCAGAGCCAGGTTCTGGCGACATGTGCTTTGTCTGGGAAGGCAGCGAGGACTCTTTGATGTCGACTCTGCAGAAAGCCGATGCCAGAATAGAATTAGGTCCTGTCGCTCGAACAGGAGGAATGAATGGTGGCAGTACTGAAGGCACAAGTATTTATACCCGTGATCCCGACAACAATTTGATTGAATTTATTATTTATTAGCTATCTACTAATCGCCTATTAACTATCAAGAAAATTATCGCCCATGAGAATATTTAAAAATACGGTAATCGTTATTCTTTGTTTGCTCCTTATTCCAGTAACAGCAATATCAACAGCAGCAGTTAAACAGCGCTTTGCTGACGGTCCAAATTTTGTCTTTTCGGGCGGTCCATTAGAGGCTGGGGAACTTTATGCAGGTGCTGAACCAGACTGGAGCTTTGTCAACGATATTCCTACTATTGAAATGCAGCTTATGGAACCTCCTACCTCTCGAATAATTTGGACGGTCGAACACAATAACAAGCTCTATGTGTGGTCCGGGTATATGGGAACCAGGGTCGGACAAATGTGGAAACAGTGGCCATTGCAAGCAGAAGAAGATGGTCGAGCACTAATACGAATCAATGGGATACGCTATGAGAGGCAACTCAAACGTATTCAATCCGGGCCTGAATTAGCTGGGATTACTCAGGCTATTACTGCTAAGTACCCTTCTAGAACCACAAGCGAAGCCGTAGAGAGTGGTGATGTCTGGCTATTCGAAGCAACACCAAGAGACTAAGAAAGGAGTCGCTTTATGAAAAAATTCTATGTAGGAGTTGCCATCGCCTTAGTACTGACAATTTTGGCGGTGTTATTCGTGCCGGGAGTTGATGATTTTGTAGAACAGACATTTCAGCGTTATTTAGGCAGGGCTGCTCGATAACAGAGTTCTTCCTCGACCTCCACAAATGCCGTAATAAGCAAAATCAAGAGCCTTTTAGACTGAACAACCCAATGACGCTTAGACTAGTGCTCATTGCATTAAATTCTCTTCAAAACTAGTCTTCCAATCTATTCAGCAAGTACTGCGTTTACGAATGCTTCAAGATTTTGAAAATCAGAGCTTGATGAAGATAAGCGCACTCCGCCACCATGACCAATGCCTTTTGGTTTAGAAAGAAGCGTTGAACCTCTGCCACCATTAATGTAGTTAACTAATAAGTTGTAATTGGTATTCAAAGCATTCTGATTTGATGAAGACTGATAAACAAGTGATGTGCCACCTGCTGAACCACCGCTAATGTGACAATAAATACAATTGCTTTGTATTATTTTAGACGAAATGGTATCCGTGAACAGTTGTAAGCTTTGAGCGACCGAAGGCAGGTTCTCTGCTTCAGCCTCAATGGTTACCGATAAAGATACACCGTTGAAGAAGTATTCATTCGCAACAGCCATCGTATCGTAGGCAACGATAAAACCCAGTGAAGTATCAGAGACCCCGGCTGGACCAAAAGCCACATCATCAACGATGCTAACCCTTTCCGAAGTTTGCAGTGTTTTTGCAGGACTTGTTGATAAGAAATTTTCGATCGATAAATCCCAGAGTTGAAAGGCACCATTTTCATCTCTAACAAAATAGCTTCCATCCCAAATAACAATGACATAGAGATTGCCCACTGTGTTGACGTGGCTGGCCTCAACTTGAATTTCCAGATCAATATCTATCGCTGCATCGTAGGCAAAACTATTTGCATAAGTGGAGCCATTATCTGCAGTGGCGCCACCAAAAAATCGTGCGGTAGTAGCTATACCTGTTGCAGTAGCAGGGCTTGCAAGTTCTGGAAGTTGCGCAAAAGAATTGGATGTTGCGAAAAATAGCCCCAGCAAGAGAGATTTTTTGATTGATTTATTCATCGATTTTTTTCGCTTAGGACTTCACCCTTAATGGGCAATGCTCTCTCGTTTCATTGTTATAGCTATTTTGCTAGAGGCACCCAACCGTATAGACGCCTATGGTTATTAAAACGCTCCAAGTCGAATTTTGGCTCACATAGAGCGCCCTTTCCTGACGACTACACTAATCCAAAACCTGCACGATAATCCTTATCGAGATGAGCGTTGGCTCCGTCATCATTAGTGAACCGCATATTTGCTCCATCATACTCTAGAACCTTGTTTTCACTGGCCCGCACGGTTGCGATATTGCCCAACAGCATGGTCTCAGACAGTCGGCCCGAATACTCGAAATGAGAAGTAGTCATTTTACTTCGATCCTTAATCGCATCGATCCACTCCTGATGAATCCCATGTGACCGGGCTATTGTCGGTGCTGGTTTTTGATAATCAGAATGATTTGTCTCTGGAATGATGCGGGGGTCACGTCCATAGACTCCATGCATAAGTGTGTTCTTATCACCTACAATGAGCACGCCGCCGTCACGATCTCCCATCATTCGCCCCTGCTCCAGAATCTCCGGTCTCTCTGGCATAAGGCCACCGTCATACCAGGTCAATTTAACTACAGGGCGACTTCCTTTTGCTGGAAATTCGAAATGTATCTTAGATGCTAATGGAAAAGTCTCTAAATTAGCTCCAAATCGGCTGGAGCTAGCCGAAACCTTCGTGGGTAGGTCCAGATCCAGCGCCCAGTATGGGTGATCTATTATGTGAGCACCCATGTCACCCACCACTCCTGTACCAAAATCCATCCATCCACGCCAATTAAAGGCGTGATAGCGATCTTTCAAATAAGGACGAAAGGGTGCTGCTCCTACCCACAGATCCCAGCCTAGAGTAGAAGGAATAGGGTCAGAGCCAGCAGGTCGTCCAATACCTTGAGGCCAAACAGGCCGATTAGTCCAGCAGTGAACTTCTTGCACAGCACCTAATACACCATCAGCAACCCACTCATTAATAAGCCGCCCACCTTCTTCTGCATGACCTTGGTTTCCCATTTGGGAAACGATATTGGTCTCTCTAGCCCTTCTAGCCAAAAATCTTGCTTCTGCCACGGTGTGACACAAGGGCTTTTCTATATAAAGGTGTTTGCCAAGATCCATAGCACTGGCTGCGATTGGTGTGTGCATGTGATCAGGTGTGCTGATGATCAAAGCATCGATCTCAGGTTCATTCTCCAACATCTCGCGATAATCACGATATAACTTAGCCTTGCCGACAAAAGGAGCTGCCCAATCTTCGCCCAGTGTTTCAGCCACCTTGCCATCATCTATATCACACAGAGCGTATATATTCTCATTGGCACAGGACTGGATATTTGAACGCCCCCTGCCACCAACACCTACTGCCGCAATATTTATTCTGTCGCTTGGAGCAATGTGAGCCGAACCACCGAGTACATGCCTTGGCACTACTAAAAGCGCTGACATGGCAGCAGTCTTCTTAAGTAATTCGCGGCGTTTTATAAGGGAATTGGATTTCTTATCGATCTTCATGGGGCCCCCAAGTAGTCATTCACCAATAGCACAGCGAATAAAATTTTAAATTCTTTAATTGAACCTCAAAGATAGCAATGTGCGAAGATTAATAGAAGCACAGTGATAAAAGACCAATACTTATAACTTTCTATTACTAGCTGAATGAGACCTGACTTTATGATCTTTTGGAGATCAATTGCCAGTGTACGCTGACAATTCTATTCAACCTTTTTGAAGAGGCTCCACAATCATAAATGTAGCATTGGTTTTGGCGACCAGTTTCTTTTCACTGAAGATGACAATCTCTACTCGAAATAATTGCCTGCCTACATGTATCACTTCAGCTTTAGCCACTAAGGTTGCACCTGTGGGTGGACGGATAAAGGAAGTAGCCAGGTCCGTCGTTGCAGAGAATTTGCCGGGTGGCCTCACAGACCTGACAGCTGCGCCAGCTGCTGTATCTGCGAGTGAAGTTAGCACTCCTCCGTGAACTCGACCTCCATTATTTAAATGATGGTCTTCTAAAACTACTGAGCAAGTGGCTTTGCCTTCGGCATAGTCATCAATCGATACGCCAATGAATTCCCCATAAGGACTTAGTGGTGGTTTTTGAATAGACATTGAGATTTCTTTATCAATTAATACTTCTAATCTAACGATGCTTCCGCAAAAGCCTTTAATAGTTCAACCAGCCTTACTAGATATCTTAAGTCGGCAATTTGCCTTTCCCAATTTTGCGCTGCGTATTTTTAAAACGCAATTTCTCTCTTTTTCTTTCAGCAATAGTTTGTTCCATCGGTTGGCCAAGGTGCTCTTCGCCGCGATGCTTTGCTAGCTCAATCTGGCGTTCTCGCTCTGCATAACGCCTGACCTGATCCTTAGAATGTTTGTCGTAGCAATGATGACAACTAATCCCTTTTTGAAAATGCTCATTGAGTTTGTCTTGTCCAGTAATTGGCATTCTGCAAGCGTGACACTGATCATAGTGACCTTTTTCTAACCGGTGGTTTACCGCAACGCGATTATCGAAGACAAAACACTCACCTTTCCATTTACTTTGTGATTGAGGAACTTTTTCTAAATATTTAAGGATGCCGCCCTTAAGGTGATACACCTCGTCAAACCCCTGTTGCTTTAAGTAGGCAGTTGATTTTTCACATCGAATTCCACCAGTGCAAAACATAGCAATCTTTTTATGCTTAGCCGGATTTAGTTTTTCCTTCACATAACCAGGGAAATCTCGGAAGGATTCTGTCTGTGGATTAACTGCTCTTTCGAAAGTACCAATTTCAATTTCATATTTGTTGCGTGTATCCAGCACGAATACATCTGGGTCACTAATCAAATCATTCCAATTCTGTGGGTCTACATAAGTTCCCACAATGTCATTGGGGTCAATATCTTCGACTCCCATAGTGACAATTTCTTTCTTAAGCTTCACTTTTGTGCGGTAGAAAGGAATTTCGCCAACATAGGATTCTTTTGTTTCCAATCCTTTAAACCGCAGGTCGTTTCTTAACCAACTAATAACCTGATCAACGCCAGCTCGCGTGCCAGCGATAGTGCCGTTGATTCCCTCCCCCGCTAACAGTAAGGTGCCACGCACTTTATTATCAAGCATGATCTTATAAAGAGGTTCACGAAAAGATTCGAAGTCTGGCAACTTTGCAAACCGATAGAGCGCGACAACAACCAAGTCAGATGAAGTGTTCTTCATTCTATTTCCTTTTTGCTAACCGGAACGTAGAACCGATGCAAATTTTGTAAGATTCTAACAAAACTAATTGGGAGTGAGTGAAATATTCCCGTTTACAGACTCATAATTAACATACTACTCACTCGTAACTATCAAGAACTCTCTTTAGTAGGCAGGTAGGGTAAAATACATTTTATTGAGGTTTGGCTCTATGGGATTCAAGCAATAAAAGTGTGGCAAATTTCTAGCCCTAATCGTATAGATAGAAGCAGTAAATCTTCATCAATTCAATAATTCAATAAACTCCGATCTAAGCCGCCATTCTAAAAAATGCAAACCTCATTCTCAACAATTTCTATGAAGATATTTGCTGTTTTAACTAGGTTGAACATATCGAAGCGATTGAGAAATTCGACCGACATAAAGATCCTAGAGACTACATACGGCTGAGTTCTGCTGACAAAAGAATGATAAATCGAAGAATAAATTACCCGCGAATGCCAAGAATCTGAAGAAATTTTGCAAAAAAAACGAAACCTCACAAGCGCCTGATACAGCTGATATGAAGCAAACAGACGAATATTCGTGGCAAAATACCCCTCAAAAGCGCTAAAAAGGGGCAAAAATGCGGAAATCATGGTTATTTATGACTTAGATCGTAGTAGACTACGTCGACAATTAACACAGGAAAGAACAGCAATGAGTAAAGGTACAGTGAAGTGGTTTAACGCAGATAAGGGTTTTGGTTTCATAACACCAGAGGATGGCGGAAAAGATTTATTTGTCCATTTCTCAGAAATTAAGACGAATGGAGAGTACGCAACATTGAACGATGGTCAATCAGTAGAGTTCGAAATTGGCCAAGGCCAAAAAGGACCTTGTGCTACCAGCGTCGTACCTTTATAAAGTTTTTGCAGAAAAATTTGTAAAATATTGATGATTTGTTAGCCGTAGCATTTACGAATAATCAAGTTGTCAAAAAGGGCTCGGCGCTGTGCGCCTTGCCCTTCTACAAAACCAAATTAGGCGCCTCCCGGTTTTAGTGATATGAAGGAGAACAGATATGATCATGTTCTTTCTTTCTGACGAGCTGTGCTGCCTGATTTCCGCATCTAATTCCTACCGCTATGCTATAGATCTTCGATGGGCACATAGTCCAAGTTGAAGCCAAATGCTCTTGGCTCCGTGACCTTCAGCGCTTCAGGTGTACGATAATGATGAGTGCAACCAATACCAAAAACACTGACTCGCTGCCCATAGCGCATGCGTTCAGCATTTAAAGGTCGACTGGTTTCCTGTTCTACTATACAAATCAAGTCTGGCACACTTGCTACAACTTGCTTTCCAATTTTTGCGATTAGGTATTCGTTTTTTATCAAGAGCGACATCTTGATTTCGGGATCATCAAAACTTTGGAGGGTCGTGCTTCCTACGTCATAGCCACCGATGACTTTCCTTTCGTTATCCAATACTTTACCCGTAAATAAATGCTTGATATGCCCGTAGTCACTTTCTGCAAAGAGCTCAAATAGATGCGGCTGAATAGCATCGATTAACCCACCATGGGATCTCAACAGGTTACCCAATCGAGTAGCAAAGCTTAAAGTTCCTGGAACCGCACTACGTCTTACCGAATCTCCGGACATACCATGTTCTGCGGAACTAACCATGCCTCCCATTTTCACAGCTTGGGCACGAATTTCTTTTTCGAAGGTTTCCGCATCCTTGCAGTCAAGTAATACATGGTTGCCATAAAAATCAGTCACTACAGCGGGAGTTGGGTGGACACCATAAATTGGGAAAGTCATCATCTGCGCCTCCGGGAAGGCACGACCCATCCCATCTCCGTCGATGCAAGGAATACCTCGCATAGCAGCAACAAAGAGAGGAATAGTGCTGTTGCCACCGCCTACTTCGAAAGGAATTACTGCATCAATCTTCTTGCCTGTTATCTCTTCATATTTATTAAGTGCGGCAATTGATTCCTCTTCGGTTGGCAATTGTTCCAGGGTGACGGAAGGCGCACCGACCATGCCAATACTAACTACATAAAATTCGTCTGGCACTTCATTGGGTGCAAGCAGGGTCGCAGGTCCAAATTTCTTTAACAATCGTTCAGCTAATAATTGGCATACGTAGGGATCACCTCCGCCCCCCGTTGCGAGAAAAGCTGCACCCGTGCATAGATCTTTAATATCTCCGGTACCAATTTTTTTCATGTGCCCAGCTCTAAATCTCCAATCACTTTTACTCTCAAGCGCGCCGCATCATCATCCATGTAACTCATAGCTGTTTCTTCAATATCAAGTACTCGCAACGTACTCTTATCTGCGCCTGCCGCTACTGCTTTCGCTTCTGCTTCTCTAATTGCATTCTCAAGTGTTGTTTCTCGCTTGACCTTTGAATAACTAACAATTTGCTCTACTTCGCCACCAACTTGAGCGATTGCGGCCCCAATGGCATTAGCGACACCCGCATGCTCAGGTTGTATCAGAGTAGAGGCTGTCTTTAGTTGCTGAGATATCAAGATCGCCCCACCTCCAACCAAAATTACAGGCACTGGTTCTTCACTTGGGCGCATTTTGTCTATCGCATTGTCTATCATGGAGTGCAATGTCTCGGTAGCTGTATTCACTATCTTTGAATCTAAATGTGACACCAGGCTTTTATTTCCAACTTCACAAGAGCCATTTGCTACCGAGATATCTGTTGCGGTCAGGGTTTCTCCTCCAAACACTAAGCTTTCCTTCACTAAGTGATGACCTACAGATTGCGGCCCTATTACATTTCCACCTTCCGAAACAAGGCTTCCCCCACCAAGCCCAATAGGCAGTATGTCAGGCATACGAAAATTAGTACGTACTCCGCCAACTTCGATATGGCTATTACTTTCACGAGGAAATCCATCGGCAAGCACTCCTACGTCAGAAGTAGTGCCCCCTATATCAACCACGATGGCATTGTCTATACCTGAGAGGATTGCCGCCCCGCGAATACTGTTAGTTGGCCCGCTAGAGAAAGTTAAAGCTGGAAAGTTTGCTATGTACTCAGCGGACATCAAGGTGCCATCGTTCTGACTAATATAAAAAGGACACTTAATTCGTCGCTCTTTTAATGCTGCTTTCATGCTATAGACTACTCGCCCGGCGAGAACACCCAAGGAAGCATTGAGAATAGCT
>Ga0206679_10003501_pt1 | contig 12051 bp, 7 predicted proteins | sample M110012015metaG_FD_155464 | JGI IMG/M metagenome (GOLD analysis project Ga0206679, IMG submission 155464) | Ammonia-oxidizing marine archaeal communities from Monterey Bay, California, United States - M1 100m 12015 | ecosystem: Environmental > Aquatic > Marine > Intertidal zone | place: USA... | reverse complement strand
TTAAAAAAGAATAAGTCGGGAGCAGAGCCCAATCAAATTACGCATTCCACAACAGAGGAATTTGACAGCTATAAGTGGATGAATCCTCAATTTATTGAATTTAAGGCCAGTGATGGAGTGCGAGTATATGCCAGGGTATATCAACCGGATCCCAAGCTTAAAAATGGAGCGGCTGTGTTTTTTGTTCATGGAGCTGGTTATTTACAAAATGCACATCATTTTTGGAGTGGCTACTTCAGAGAGTATATGTTCCATAATCTACTGGTAGAGAAGGGGTATACCGTGCTGGATTTAGATTACAGAGCAAGTGATGGGTATGGTAGAGATTATCGAACGGCCATATATCGCTATATGGGAGGAAGAGATCTGGATGATTATATAGATGCAAAACAATTTATGGTTGATAAATACAATATTGATCCAAACAGAATCGGCATATACGGTGGTTCTTATGGAGGATTTATCACACTGATGGCCCTGCTTACCAAACCTGATGAATTTGCCTGTGGAGCGGCATTACGATCTGTTACAGACTGGTCACATTACAACCACGAATACACGAGCAACATATTAAATTATCCTGAAACGGATTCTCTCGCATACAGAAGAAGCTCGCCTATTAATTTTGCTGAAAATTTAAGCAAGCCTTTAGTGATGCTTCACGGAATGGTGGATGGCAATGTACAGTTTCAGGATGTTGTTCGATTAAGCCAGCGATTCATTGAACTCGGCAAAAAGGACTGGGAGCTCGCATTATTTCCAGTTGAAGGACATGGATTTAAAGAAGCCAGTTCCTGGACAGATGAATACAGGAGGATTCTGGAGCTGTTTGAACGGGTGCTAAGATAATCTAAGTTGCCCCAAATTAATCACTAATAATCTCCAGATTGGCAAATCTCAAGAGTACAGTTTTGCTTCCGTGATGCGGAAAGAAAATAGTGGCTTTTTGATCTGCCCCAGTTCCTTCCATGTGAGTTACTTTTCCTTTTCCGAACCTCTGGTGTTCCACATTAAAACCTACCTTGATATTAGAGCTGTCTGAATTGGATTGTGGCATGTGGGTTTTGCTGACCTCCTTTAAAGATTTTAAATTGGAACCGAGGCCTTTATTTAATCCACCCCGTCTTTGTGCTTCAAAACCTTTTATGACTACATTTCTACCAATGGATTTGGATTGAGAGGTATGCTCAATATAATTTCCGTCGATTTCTTCAATAAAACGACTGGGCTCACAGCTGATTGCCTGTCCCCATAAAAACCTGGAAATAGCATAGGATAAGGTGCAGGAAATCATTGACCTTGTGACCGCCACATAAAACAACCTTCTTTCTTCCTCGAGGTCAGAACGGGAATGTAGAGACATTTGTGAGGGAAAGAGGTTTTCTTCCATCCCAACTAAATACACGTGAGGAAACTCCAGACCTTTGCTGGAATGTATTGTCATCAGTGATACATGATTTTTTTCTTCAGATTTGTCCTGGTCGGCATCCGTGAGAAGGGCAACCTCGAGCATAAAGTCTGCAAGTGTTTTTGTTTCTTCATCCTCATTTGATTTCACAAATTCCTGTATTCCCGAAAGTAATTCTTCGATATTTTGAAATCGTTCTACTTCTTCTGGTCCTTTATCCTTTGCATCCATTAATTCCTTCATGATTCCGGAAGATTTGGCAATTCTTTCGGCCAGTGTAAAAGCATCCTGACTATTTACCTCCGATTGAAAGCTCATGATCATAGTGGCAAAGTCACTGATTCTGCTTTTCGTGCCATTATTGATATCTACAGGATATTTCTCAAAATTACATACGACATCCCACATACTTGTGCTGTAATTATTGGCTGCAATAATCAACTTTTCAACACTGGTTTTTCCAATAGCTCTTTTGGGGTAGTTGATTACTCTTTTAATAGCCTCTTCGTCGTGAGGGTTTGCAGCTAATCTAAAATAGGCCAAAAGATCTTTAATCTCTTTTCTTTGATAAAAAGAAAGGCCGCCATACACCTTGTATGGAATATTCAGCTTGCGTAGTGCTTCTTCAAATGACCTGGACTGTCGATTAGTTCGGTATAGAATGGCAAAGTCATTGTACGATGAATTTGACTTTTTTTGAGTTTCGCTAATAAGCGCAGAAATCGTTCGTCCTTCTTCGTTGTCTGTAGGAGTTCGGATGACCTTTATTTTCCCCCCGGCCTGATTATCTGTCCAGACACTTTTGTGGATTTGATCTTTGTTATTCTTAATGATGCTGTTCGCTGCCTCTACAATATTTTTAGTGCTGCGGTAATTTTGTTCCAGCTTGTACAGGGTAAAATCCGGATAGTCCTTTCTGAAATTCAGTATGTTCTCAATATTAGCCCCTCTGAACGAATAGATGCTCTGGGCATCATCACCAACTACACAAATATTCTCATAAGCGGCTGCCAGTTTTTTAATGATTAAATACTGGGCATAGTTTGTATCCTGGTATTCGTCTACAAGTATATATTTAAACTTGTGCTGATAATAATGTAGAACCTCCGGAAAATCTCGAATCAGGACATTGGTAAAGTACAAAAGATCGTCAAAATCCATAGCTCCGGATTTTTGACAGCGATTCATATATGAGGTATAAATTCTACCTATTTCAGGGCGCCTGGATTGTTTATCTTCGAGCTGAATTTCCGGGTTATCACGATAGGCTTCCGGTGAGATCAAGTTGTTTTTGGCCGTAGAAATCCTCCCGAAAACATGACTGGGTTTATAGGCTTTATCATCCAGCTTAAACCCTTTAATAATATCCTTTATGACACTTTTTGAGTCCTGGGTATCATATATGGTGAAATTACTGGGAAACCCTATTCGATCGGCATTAAAACGAAGAATTTTAGAAAATACAGAGTGAAACGTACCCATCGTTATATTCTTGGCTTCATGGGCTCCCACGATGGAGCCTATTCGCTCTGTCATTTCCCGAGCCGCTTTATTTGTAAAAGTAAGTGCCAGAATATTGAAAGGATCAATGTCATTTTCAATCATGTGAGCGATTCTGTAAGTCAAAACACGTGTTTTTCCTGATCCTGCACCTGCAATGACCATTGTAGCGCCATACATATGTTTAGCTGCTACCTTTTGACTTTCATTTAATTCATCCAGAAAATGCATTTGCTCGTTTAAAACAAAATTAATCATTCGAGAATTCAATTAAAAGCTGAAAATGTGCTTCGAATTAGAATTTTTAAACAATTATATATGAATCAAATAAAACATTAAGCTATTTTTGCAATTAATGAAAAATATTAAAGTATTTCACAACAACCGTTGTTCAAAAAGTCGCCAGGCTTTGGGTCTGGTCAAGGAGATTTCCAGCGACATTCAAATAGTTGATTATATGAACACTACCTTGAGCAGGGGTGAGCTTAAGGACCTTCTGGGGCATCTTGAAATGAAACCCAGTGAATTGCTTAGAAAAGGGGAGTCAGCTTACAAAGAGAATATTAAGGGCAAAGATTTGAGCGATGAAGAGCTCATAGACCTTATGCTTTTGTACCCTAAGCTCATTGAGCGACCGATTATCGTACAAAATGGAAAAGCAATCGTGGCCAGACCTCCTGAATTGGTTCACAGTTTTCTTAAGTGATTTCAGTCAATAGTAATTCACCTAAGCTATATTAATTCTAAAATGTGTTTTTCGAATCTAATTTAAACTAACTTTGATAGAGTAATCTTTTTATGAAACTTAGAAATATATATCTAAAAGCCGGAACTCCTTTTTCCAAATCAATATACGATTGGTCAGTAGAAAATGCCAGTAATGTAAATGAATTGAAAGAGAGGTATGAGGTGAATATTGATCTTTTTGATAGTTTACTTATTGTAAGTGAAAATCAATCTATTTCTAAAGAAAACTGGAATTTAAAATCCTTATTCGATAAAAACCAAAAACCGAGCTATCGTATAGATATTAATGGTACTCTGAATTCTGCTATTGCGAATATTGAATTGTGGCTTGAATCCAATAAATCAAAAGACCTGTTGATCGTTGGAAAAGATGAAATAGTGAAGAATAAAAACCTGGATCGATTTCTGGATAAGCTCAATGTGGTTAAGCTCTAAGCTCAGCGCCCAGTTCCTTGTTTAAACGTGTTTTAATACGCTCCATAATTTTGTCAATATGTGCATCTTTAAGTGTTTCTAATTCATGCTGAAAAGTAAAAGACACGGCATAAGATTTTTTGTTTTTTGGAAGCTTATTCCCTTCATATACATCAAATAGAGTTACTTTTTTCAGTAGTTTTTTCTCACAATCCATTGCAATTTTTTCAATAGATTCATAGCTCACTTCTTTGTCCAGGATAAGCGAAAAATCTCTTTTTACAAAAAAAGCTTTAGGCAATTCTTTAAAAGTTGTTTTGGCCTTATCTTTAAGTCTTAAAATCTGTTCAAGATTCATAATACCTACATAGACTTTGCCTTTGAATCCTATGATTTTCTGAATCTCTTTAGAAACCTCTCCATATTCAAAAATGCAGTCCTTTTTGTATTGTAGCTTTTGAGCGCTCTCGAAATAAATGGATTTTTCAGCTTCATCTTCTTTAAGCTGTAAACCGAGCTTCTCTTTTACACTCGCGCAAATGCCCTTGATGTCATAAAAATCGACCGATTCATTATTGTATTTCCAGGATTCAGGTTTTTTGTTTCCGGCCAGTACAAAAGCCAGCTGAAGAGTTTCTTGATATGTCGAATTAAGCTGTTTATATGTATTCCCAAATTCGAAAAGTTTGAGCTTGTTATTCTGGCGATTTTGATTGTATTTGACATTCTCCAGGAGTCCGAACAGGAGACTCATTCTCATAGAATCCAGCTCACTGCTAAGTGGATTGAGGATTTTAATACATTCTGCATCCTGGCTCTGATTCAGCTCCTTAAGATATGCTTTGCTCAGGGAATTATTGATAACTTCATTGAACCCGTTAGACACAAACCACTCTGCCAGTGTTCTTTGAATCTTTTCCCTGTTATTTTTCTCGTTAGTGTCAAATGAAATATGCCATTTTTTAGGTATAGGAACCTGATTAAAGCCGTAAATCCTCAATACCTCTTCCATTATATCTTCCGGTCTGTACACATCTCTTCTGTAAGTGGGAACAGTCAGCTCAATAGTGTTCTCCTTTCTCGATTTACAGGTAAAATCAAGGTTTTCTAGTATAGAAATGATTTCCTTGTTGGAAATTGTAATTCCGAGCCGTTCCTGAAGTGTTTTGGTGTCCAGTTGAATTCTACAGGGTTTTTCCATTTTTGATTCAACGGTTTTTGGTGCCATGACCAAAGTTCCCTTTGTGATCTCTAAAATTAGTGAGATGGCCCTTTCTATGGCTGTATGCGTATAGCCTGGATCGACACCTCTTTCGAATCTAAAGCTGGCATCAGTTTGAAGTCCGTGTAGCTTTGATGTTTTACGTATGGATGTGGCATCGAAAATAGCAGACTCCAAAAATATAGTACTACTGGATTCAGAAATTCCAGAATCCTGACCACCAAATACACCGGCAATACAAAGATTTTTTGAGCCATTCGTAATCATCAGCTCTTCGCCATGTAGATTTCTTTCTATGCCATCAAGGGTAGTGAATTTTTGATTTTTCTTGGCTTGTTTAACATGGATTTTCTTATTTATGGCTTTAAAATCAAAGGCATGAAGAGGAGTTCCGAATTCGTACATGACAAAATTAGTCACGTCGACTATATTATTAATGGATTCAAGACCAATGGAATGCAGTGATTTTTTTAACCAGTCTGGCGAAGGTTCTACTTTAATACCATCAATTACTGCTCCAATGTATCTCGAACACAAGCCAGGATCCGCTATTTGAATATCGACATCAAATTCTGGTCTGGAATCTATTTTAAATGAGTTTATTGAAGGTAGTTTTAATTTCTTCTTTGTCTTATTGTGGAAATTAATATAGGCTTTAAGATCTCTTGCGACTCCAATATGTCCCATGGCGTCACATCTATTTGGTGTTAAGCCTATTTCCAGCTGATAATCGGAAGTGAGATTAAAATAGTCTGCTGCCTGTGCTCCAATCTTAGCATTTTTATTAAGTACCAAAATCCCTTCATGTGAATTACCAAGTCCTATCTCGTCTTCTGCACAGATCATTCCGAAAGAATCAACACCTCTTATTTTAGCCTTTTTTATTTTAAAGGGTTCATCGGGTTTAGGATATAGTGTGCTTCCTACAGTGGCAACCACTACTTTTTGTCCTTTATCCACATTAGGAGCACCACACACAATTTGAAGCTTTTCGTTACCAATATCAACCTGTGCTACTTTAAGTCGATCTGCATCAGGGTGCTTACTACAGCTTTTGACCTGGCCAATAATGAGTCCGTTCAGCCCTCCCTGGATTTCTTCAATTTTCTCTAATCCTTCAATTTCAAGACCGGTATCTGTTAATATTTCAGATACCTCTTCCGGAGTTAAATCAAAATCAAGATAATTTTTAAGCCAATGGTATGATACTTTCATTAAATAGTATTTCCTTGCGAATTTATTAATAATGGATTAATCTCTCACCTGGATTATAGAATATTCACCTCTCTTTCCAAAGAAATATTAAATTTTTCTTTCACATCCTTCATAATTTGCTCAGATAGCTCCAGAATTTCATGTCCTTCAGAATTTTTTAAGTTAACCAATACAAGAGCCTGTTTGTGATGTACTCCATACCTCTCATCAATGGTTTTTCCTTTCCATCCACATTTCTCTATAAGCCATCCTGCTGCTAGTTTTACAGTATTATTTGGTCCTGGATAATGAGGGATATCTGCATGCTCTTTTAGCAGGCTTTTCAATTTATCTTCAGTAACCATAGGGTTTTTAAAAAAGCTACCTGCATTACCAATTATTTCTGGATCTGGGAGCTTCGATTGACGTATGGCAATTACGGCATTGCTCACATCTTTAATAGTTGGATTGGAAATATTTTGTGCTTTTAATTCGCTTTCAATGGCTCCATAGGTCGTATTCAGCTTATGCTTTTTGCTTAGCTTCAAAGCTACACGACATATTACATATTGATTCTTAAATATATTTTTAAAAACACTTTCTCTATATCCGAATTTGCACTCCGATGAATTAAAATGATGCATTTCCCCGCTCTCTATATGATACGCATCAAGGTATTCAAAAACGTCCTTAATTTCTGTCCCATAGGCGCCGATATTCTGCATAGGGCTCGCACCTACATTTCCTGGAATCAGGCTTAAGTTTTCAATTCCTCCATAATCTGCATCAATACATCTTAATACGAATTCATGCCAGTTTATACCGGCACCAGCTTCGATAATGACATGGTCGTCTGTTTCTTCTACAGTTTTAAATCCTGTAATGTCATTTTTAATTACAAGTCCATCAAAATTTTTGGTAAATAATATATTGCTTCCTCCTCCCAAAATAAAAAGCGCTTCTGTTTTTACCGTTTTAAGCACCTTGTCAATATCCTCTTCACTTCTAACAATGCTGTATAGCTTTGCTTTAGCGTCAATACCGAAAGTATTAAACTCTTTGAGAGAGAAGTTTTGTTCAATCATAGCTCAAAATTAAATTCATTCTTAAGAGTTTTAACGAAATTCAGAAAAACATACTAACATTATTCCTTTAATTTTAGATATTTACTACTGTTAAAAACATACAAAAATTCTATCGTACCTCATAAGTGTTACTATTTTTGTGTTAAGCCGTTTTTATTATAAAAATTCTATGATTCGTATTCTTTCCCTTTTTACATTTTTTGTCTTCTTATTCTCAAATCTTAATGCGCAGTTTGATCCCTCGGGTTTAAATACATCCTTAAAGTTCAAGGAGGTCCTGGAAAAGGTATCCCGATATTATGTAGATGATACAGATCCTGCAGAATTAACGGAAGCAGCCATAGTTGCCCTGCTCGAAGAGCTGGATCCGCATTCCACATATATTCCGGCTGATGAGCTGCAGGCAGCACAGACAACCATTAATGGAAGCTTTGTTGGGGTAGGTATTCGCTTTCAAATCATGAAAGACACCCTGAATGTTGTCGCTACAATTTCAGGAGGACCAGCAGAAAAGCTGGGTATTCTCCCCGGAGATAAGATTGTGGCTGTAGATGATAAGAGCATAGCTGGTATTGGATTGAAAAACAGTGATGTTCGTGAACAACTGATGGGAGAGCTTGGAACCAAAGTAAAAGTGGAAATTCAGCGAAGAAAAGCCAAAAAGAATCTGGTGTTTAATGTGACCAGAGATAAAATCCCGGTTTTTTCGGTTGATTCTTATTATATGATAGACAAAGAGATTGGCTACATTAAATTAAATAGCTTTTCAAGAACTACGGAATATGAGGTAAGAAATGCCATGCGGGAATTAAAAAATTCGGGAATGAAAAATTTAATTTTTGACTTACAGGGTAATGGTGGTGGACTTTTGGATGCTGCACATAAATTAGCGGATGAATTTTTATCAAATGAAAAGCTGATTGTCTATTCAGAAGGAAGAGCGCAACCAAGAAAAAATTTACGAGCTGGAATAAAGGGACAATTCGAAAAAGGTAAGCTCATTATTTTAACCGATGAATACTCGGCAAGTGCCAGTGAGATTGTTTCCGGAGCCATACAGGACTGGGACAGGGGTTTAGTGGTTGGAAGAAGAACATTTGGAAAGGGTCTGGTACAAAGGCCGATGGGGCTTAGTGATGGTTCGGAAATTCGATTAACAATAGCGAGGTATTATACACCTACTGGGCGATTTATTCAGAAACCTTATGACGATGTGGAATCGTATCGAAAAGATATTTCAGAGCGTTATTTAAATGGAGAATTTGTGCATTCAGATTCCATCAAAATGCCGGATTCTTTAAAATTTAAGACTTTGCTGACAAATCGAACTGTATTTGGAGGAGGAGGAGTTATGCCTGACTTTTTTGTACCCCTGGATACTACGGAGAATTCAGATTATTATTCCAGCCTTATTCGAGGTGGATTTTTAAATACCTTCTCCTATGATTATACCAATGAAAACAGAAAGAGTTTATTGAATAAATATCAGGATTTTACATCCTTTAATCAGAATTTCGTGTGTAATGACGATTTTATGGATACCTTTTTTGAATTTGTTTCATTAGAGGACTCTACACTAAAATTTGTTGAAGAAGAGTATGATATAAGTGAACGTCTCATTAAGCTTAGATTGAAATCTTATCTGGCAAGAAACCTATGGGATACGAATGAATTTTATCAGGTGTATAATGCTTCGAACGAAATTTTGAGCAGAGCTGTAGATATTTTAAAGGGAGATGAATACGATAAAATTGAATTAGATCAATAATGAGCAGACGTGTTGTAATAACAGGTTTAGGTGCCTTAACTCCGATTGGTGAAAATGTCGATTCCTTCTGGGATAATTTAAAGAAGGGAAAAAGTGGTGCCGCTCCCATTACCAAGTTTAATACAGATAAGTTTAAAGCCAAATTTGCCTGTGAGCTCAAATCCTATAATGCTTTGGATTTTTTTGATAAAAAAGAGGTCAGAAAGTACGATCTGTTCAGCCAGTATGCTCTGGTTAGTGTTGATCAGGCGGTGAAGGATGCCAATATTGATTTTGAGGAGCTGGACAGAAAGCGAATTGGCGTAATATGGGGTTCTGGAAATGGTGGAATACAAACCTTTCAGGATCAAATGATGGAATTTTGTTCCGGAGATGGTACACCTCGTTTTACACCGTATTTTATACCCAGAATATTGGTGGATATTGCTTCTGGAGTGATATCTATAAAATATGGTCTGCAGGGAGTTAATTTCTGTCCTGTTTCTGCCTGTGCGACTTCAAATACGGCACTAATAGAGGCATTCAATTATATCAAATGGGGTAAAGCAGATATGATAATTAGCGGTGGCTCTGAGGCGGCGATTACTGAATCGTCTATGGGAGGATTTTCTTCTGCCCGGGCTTTATCCACAAAAAATGAATCGCCGGAAACGGCATCCAAACCCTTTGATGTGGAGCGAGATGGTTTTGTGATGGGCGAGGGGGCTGGTGCATTGATTGTCGAGGAATATGAACACGCTCTTAAAAGAGGAGCTAAAATATATGCAGAAATTGCCGGTGGTGGTATGGCAGCTGATGCCTATCATTTGACGGGAACACATCCTGAAGGGGAAGGTGCCGTATTGGGAATGAACGAAGCCATTCGGGAAGCCGGCATCACAGCATCAGATATAGATTATATTAATATGCACGCCACCTCAACCCCCTTAGGGGACAAATCGGAATTGGTAGCTGCTCAACGTGTGTTTGGAAATGAGTCAAATGTTACTATTTCTGCGACTAAATCAATGACAGGGCATCTTTTAGGTGCAGCCGGGGCTATAGAAGCGATTGCCTGTATAAAGGCGATAGAACACGATTTTGTACCGCCTACGATTAATACAAAAACGATTGAACCCGAATTTGAGAATCTCTTTCATTTCCCCTTAGGAAAAGGAGTTTCGAAAAAAATCAACTATGCCATGAGCAATACTTTTGGTTTCGGAGGACATATTGCATCGGTTCTGCTTAAAAAACTGGAATTATAGAAATGGACCTTTCAAGAAGCTGGGATAAAACACAAAGGCATAAGTTAGTGATGTCGGTTTTGTTCCTTCTTTTTACACTTGTCGCTTTTACTCAAAAAAACTCCCATACTGTATCAGGTTCGGTGGAATCAGCTGATGGAAATCCTATAGAATATGCCACAGTCAAATTAATCGATCCAACGGATTCTTCTCTAATAGGAGCCATGTATGCAGATTCGCTGGGTAGGTTTTCGTTTTCTGCCGTAGATTGCAAGCTGAGTTTTGTGCTAAAAGTTTCTCATATTGGCTATACAACATTAATTCTTCCTCCATTTACTTCCATAAAATGTGAAGATGTGGATTTCGGGCCACTAAAACTGTTGATGGATGCATCTATAGATCTGGAAGAAGTTAAGGTAACTGCTCAGATTGATGTACTGAAAGCAGGAATAGACAAAAAAGTGTACAATGTAGGAGAAGATATTTCGGTAAAGGGAGGGACGGCTAATGATGTCCTGAATCGATTGCCTTCAGTGGAGGTTGACGAAGATGGAGGAGTGACACTTCGTGGAGACGGTTCAGTTATAATTCTGATTAATGGAAGACCGAGCTCATTAAGTGGAGGAAACGGTAAAACTCTGCTTGATGCCTTACCGGCGGGTTCTATTGAACGCGTTGAAATTGTAAGCAATCCATCTGCCAGATACGATCCAGATGGCACATCAGGCATTATCAATATTGTGCTTAAAAAGAACAGGCTCAAGGGCTTTAATGGGTCTCTATCCACAAACATAGGAAGTGGCGATCTGTCTGGAGGAAATATTTATGAAGGAAATATTTCGCTCAATTATCGCAACAGCAGATTTAATACATTTTTAAGCTACAACGGACGAAGCTATCAAGGCTATAGAAATAAATTTTCAGATATATATGAAGAAATCTCATTGGATTCAAGTGCCCATCTCGATCAGAACAGACTGGGTACGGATTTAAATATTTCTCAGACCTGGATGACCGGACTGGACTATTCCATCAACAAGAATCAAAAAATCGGTATTTATGCCAATTTTAGTCTTGGAAGAAGAGAAAGAACAGGTGATTTATGGAATTCGATTTATAATCAGGATGGAATTCGTACGGCTTTATGGAATCGAACAAGTTTTGATCCTAAAACAAGAACGAACATGGATTTTGGTCTTAATTATGAGTGGTTGTTTCATGGTGAAAGGGGTAAGCTACAGTTTAATGTAAATCAATCTATCGGAGACGAGGATATTAACGGCTATTATGGCGAATATTATTATACTCCAGACTCTGTTTTAAGTAGCTTGGATTATTTGTCTCAAAGATTACACAATATAGAATCGAATAATATCAATACAGCTCAGCTGGATATTGAATACATATTTCCAGAAATAAATTCCAGAATTGAAACCGGTGCCAAGAGTATAATCAGGTCACAGTCTGTAAATACCTATTCAGACTCT
>Ga0206679_10003500_pt1 | contig 12053 bp, 9 predicted proteins | sample M110012015metaG_FD_155464 | JGI IMG/M metagenome (GOLD analysis project Ga0206679, IMG submission 155464) | Ammonia-oxidizing marine archaeal communities from Monterey Bay, California, United States - M1 100m 12015 | ecosystem: Environmental > Aquatic > Marine > Intertidal zone | place: USA... | reverse complement strand
GAAGACCGTCAAGGCGGTATCCATGGTCACGCCCTCCGCGACCGCGATGTCCTGGTCGCCGTCGCCGTCAAAATCAGCCAGCGCCAGCGCGGTGGGATCGAGAAAGACACCGGCGGCCTTCAGAGAGGCTCGGTTGCGTATATAATCCGCATCTTCTCCCTGGAAGTAGATCATCAGAGAGCCCGCCTTCTCTATGGCGGGGACCTCCTCATCGGGGAAGGCCGGGGTGTGGAAATGACTCGTCACGATGACGGCGTCAAGGTCGCCATCTCCATCGAGATCTCCAAGCTCGAGATCCGCAGGCTCACCGATGCGGTCGTCGAGCAGTCGGAGCTGATCAAAGGTACCCGAGGCCCTCTGGAAGGAGAGCACCAATGAGCGAGCGCCCCTGGAGATGGCGGCGAGGTCCAGCATCCCATCCTGGTCAAGATCACCGACCGCGACCGAGACAGGGTCGTCAACCTCAGCCAGGGGCGCCAGCCATACCGGCTCAGGGGTAAAGCCTATACTTGCCGGGATGATGAACTCCAGTATGTCGGGGGTGCCTCGGCTTCCGGGAAGTAGATTCTCATCGAAACCATCCGGGTCTCCCGCGCACCCCGCCGACTTGGCACCCAGGCCGCGAACCCTGTCGAACGGCGTGATGCGAAGCCTGACGTTTCCACCGCCCGGGACATCGACATCGCTTGCCCAGATCACCCGGTACTCCACGCCGTCGCTCGATGCGCCAAGATTGAGCGCCGCGGCGAGATCCACCTGAAGCGTATCGCCGGGTTCCGCAGGCGGATCGAAGGGTGCCGCAAGGGTCAGAACCCCCGTGGCTGCGGCATAGGAGCAGACGAGTCTGCCCTGGGCCGGCTGTCCCTCCCGCTTGACGAGCTCGACGGGACGTCTCGACATTTCTCCAAGCGCCCGCAGCTCGCCTTTTCGGCGAATCCACGTCGCGAGCAGTTCCTGGCTGGAGAGCCCGGCTGTCGCGGGAAGCTCCACCGGACCGCTCAGCAGGTCCTTTGACAGCGTGGCGATCCGAAGGCGCGAACGCTCAGCCGCCATGTCAGCTGAATACAGCAGCTCCCGCCGCGCGAGCGGATCCGCCCCCAGCTCCTGGGGCAGGTCAGGAAAATCATCGCCCTGGTGAGCCCATTGGAGAAGCACATCAATATTGTCTCCCTCGGGATCCTGGGCCATGAAATCAATTCCGATATCACCATTGGCGAATCCATCTGGGCCTATCCCGGGAGCGCCGAGGATCTGCACCGCGGGAGCCTCGTTGAGCTCAAGGACGATCAGCGCGGTAACGGTCTCGCCTACCGCCTCGGTAAACTCGCCGACCAGGTCGCGCGGCGTCATGCGCACCAACACAGCACGGTCGATATTTCCCAGGTCCTCGGCCGCGCGCCAGTCGAAACGATGAACAGCTCCCCCGGGTGAAGACGCCAGGGAGCTCTGCGACTGGACCGTACGCATCTCCCTGAAATCGGCGGCGGTCGGGTTCTCCGTAACGGTCGAGACCTCCATAGCCAGGTCCACGAGGTCGGAGGTGAGATCCGAGATCACAACGCTCAATCCGAGCCGCCCCGAGCTCGATCCCTCCGAAGAGATACTGTCGATCGCCGGAGCATCATTACCGACCTCAACCTGGACATCGACCTGGACATCGGCCTCGAACCTGAGGGTGACCTGGCGGAGGCTGGAGTCGCCGAGATCTGCGAACGCGTCCCAGCCGATACGATGAAGCTTGCCGTCGCGCGTGGTCTCCAGGCCCCTGAGGGGGGCGGGATAGTTGTCCTCGGGGTCGGCGTACTCCTCGCCCTCGGCAAGCTCGAAGCGAGTCGGCGATGGATCGACGAAGGTCAAGGGCTGGAAGAGGGCTCCATCTGTCGACCAGGTAATATTCACGTTGGCCAGGCCGCCCGAGTCGCTCTTGACCTTGAAGCGAATGACTGCCTGGCGGGGATCCCTGCGATGGCTCTCATCTTCGAAGCCATCGAATTCGACCCTGACACCGGTAGCCGCTCCGCGATTCGCGGCGCCATCGTCCCCCTCGAAGAGATAGGAGAGCAGGGCTGTTCCGGAGTTGCAGCCGCTGAAGACGACCTGGGCCAGCAGCAGGGCCGCAAGGGCGGTTGATCGTCTGAATTCTTTCTTACACCAAAGTTTCATTTCTATTTAATCCGCAAAAATCACTACTGTTCGCGAGATCCTGGCGCCGTCAGTTCCCAGGGCGCGAATCTTCACCAGGTTTCTACCCGGCACTACCGGCAGCCCATCCGCCAGCTCGATCCGGGCCCTGCCTTTGACCTCCAGCTCCTGGTTGACCCGTACCAGCTCATCCCCCTTGAGCACCCAGCGATAACGTTCAACCCCCTCGGCGAGACGATGCAGGTCGAGAACACGGAGGCTATGATCAAGCCGGCCAGCGGCGCTTAGCAGCTCAAAGGCGAAGGCCGAGGGGTCGGACCTGTCTGAAAAAATAATCCTCAGGGGCCTCTCCTCCTCATCCTGGGCCAGGTGGCCGCGCAGCTCTCCCTTGAGCTCTTCCAGGAAACCAGCGGTAGCCGCTTCATTCAACACATTGATCACCGCGGCCGATTCACCTGGAATGTACATGGGCGGCATCACGATGCTCTGCAGGTAGTTGTCCATCGCGCCATCGCCGGGGCTGCGGTCAACAAGGCTCAGGAAGCGAGAGCCTCCACTTGAGCGGAGCTTATAGGCAGGGGTCGGAACCGGGCTCTCAACAGAGAGCTTCAGCCAGGCCCTGACCTTCTGGTCATTCAGATCGATGACCTCGAATTCCATCCCGCCAGCAAGAGGATATTCGTGCGTCGCTACAAACCAGGATGGCAGGCCCCCAAAAAGCCAGGTTGCAACCTCCAGGGCCGCATCCCCTGAGGAGACCTGGGGCTCAGGCAGAACCTCTTCCGTCTCCAGGCTGACACCAACCAGAAAGTCCAGGTTGCGCCCCTCTCGCAAGGCCGATGATGTGGTTGTCGAACTGAGTGCCAACGCCCTGCTGACCAAGGCGTCGTCAGATGCCAGCGCGGCGCAGATCCGCCCAAGAGCAAGCTCGGCGTCGGCGGGCTCCCTGGCAGCGGAAACTTTCAGGAAAACCCCGACACTGTAGGGAAAGACCTCGGAGCTTCCGGAAGAATTCCGCACAGCTCCACCGGAGCAGCCGGTCAGGACCAGCAAGGCCATGATAAAAAGAGGCGCTGTCTTTCGTGATCTATAGTGAAAACGTCGAATTCTATTCATAGGACATTCAACTCAGACGAAACGAAAGAAAAACGCGGCCTACGGCAAAACGCGATCAACACCCAACCGCAACAACCCCGCATGCGACTCTACTGAGAGCGTCTTCTTACTAATGACACCAAGGTCCGATTATAGCACTCCTTAGGTGATTTCCTAAGCTAACCGATCCTTTTCAACTGGAGCGCCCCGCAGGGCCTTAACCTTGCAGCAGGGCGCCTCGTAAGAACCTTCTTCTTTCCACATCCTGGTTGTGAAAAGACACCTGTAGAAAGACAGGCGGGCCCCCCTCAAACCAAACATCTGGCGAGCAATCACCTCATTTAGAGGGTAAAAATCCTCTGGACCCAGGCTGTGAAGCTTTCCTTTTCACTAACAGGGAAGTTATATTTCATCAGGCGGTCGGACTTCGAAAGAGCTGGCCTGGCACGAAGAAAGGAAGACCTTGAAGATAGCAATCGGCGGCGATCATGCCGGATTCGAGCTTAAAAAGTTCATCTCCGGTCACCTTAGCGAATCCGGCCACGAGATTCTCGACGTAGGAGCCCTCGAATACGATGGCGAAGACGATTATCCCGATTTCGCCAGGCTCCTGGCGGAGGCCGTGATGGAAGGCAAGGCGGATAAAGGGATCCTGATCTGCGGAAGCGGCGTCGGGGTGTGTATCGCCGTCAACAAGCATCCAGGTCTGCGGGCAGGGATCTGCCACGACACCTATTCCGCGGCGCAGGGGGTCGAGCATGACAATATGAATGTCCTTTGCATTGGGGAGCGGGTCGTTGGACCGGCGCTGGCCCGTGAGGTCGTCGAGGCCTTCCTGGGCGCAGACTTCGCGGCAGAGGGCCGTCACCAGCGGCGCTACGAAAAGGTACTCGGGATTGAAGAGCGCTACCTGGGTCCCTCGGCGGGCTGACCGCAGGACGACGAATGAATAACCCCGTAGAGAAGTCCGGCTTTCTCGGCTATCTCCTGGAAGCAGACTACCGCTTCCTGCAGGAACGGGATCTCGGCCTCGACCTCTACAACAGCGGCTCTTGCGGACTGATCGTCTTCGTGCTCACGGTGGCGGCAGCCACAATCTTCTTCCTGTCGATCTTCCACCTCATTCCCCAGCGCAAACACGTCACCCTCCTGCTGCTGGGGACCAGCGGCCTGGCCTTCGCCTTCGGCCTGCTCGGCACCTGGCTGAACCACCTCCGGCTGGAGGAGGTCGGCCGGGAGCTCTTCAGTGAAGCCGGCGGGACGCGGCCGGTTACCGCCGGGCAGCGGGCCGCCATCCTTGTTCTACCTCTGGCCGTGGGCGGCGCCTCTCTTTTCGCGAGCCTGGCGGGATACCTCTACCTGCTGGTCTTCTGGACCTCGGACCTCTTTCGCTCGAGCGAGCAACCAAAGAAGAAGAAAAAGAAGGGCAGGGCGGGGGATGTCAGGAAGTCGGCTGGAAAATGATGTCGATGTTCTCCTCCGCGGCGGCGGCCTGCAGCTCGGCCTGGAGCTCGTCAACCGCCTGATCGACAGGAACCTGGACCTCCATCTCCAGGGAGAAGATAGGCGCGCCGGTGATGGGCGCCTGATTGAGCGAGGTGTCAAGGCTCGCCACGTTCACCCCCCGGCCCCGGAGGATGCCGGTGATCCGATGGACGATGCCGGGATGGTCAAGCGCCACTGCCTGCAGGCTGTAGCAGATAACAGCCGCTGAGGGGCCGGGCGAAGCTACAGGCTTGATCCGTAATTCCAGGTCAAGCTCCGAAGCGACCACGGCCAGCCCGCCCCTGATGGACTCGAGCTGCTCAGCTCCGCCAACCACCAGGACGAAGAGGGCAAACTCTCCACCGAGGATCGCCATCCTGGAATCCTCCAGGTTCGCTCCGGCATCGAAAATCACACCGGACACGGAATCAACGATACCGGGCTGATCCCTGCCCGACGCTGACACCAGGACTGTCTCCCGCTGTTTCTGCTCCACCCTGCTCTATCTCCAGGTTAAGACCAATATTGATCCGACCGAGCATAGCAGCAGGAGAGAGTCCGCTTCAACCCTCCACCCCGGGCAACTGCCGGTAATCATGAAACTCCCGACACCTCCGCCTCGGCGGGGCCGATAAGTAGAAAGAGAATTCCCTGGCGGTTGATTCATCGTAAATGAGCTCAATTCAACCCGGGGAAACTGCCGATGAATAGACTAGTCCGTAGAGCGAGAAGAGTCGCTTTAACTCGCAGCGGAGCACGGTATTTCAATGAAACGAAAACTCATCTTATTACTCTTACTCACGGCCTCCTTCCTCCTGGTCGACGCCTTCAACTCGGCGACCAGGGCGCATGCCGAGGATCTGCCCCGTTCCGGCGAGGCGTACATCATCCGTGAGCACGACAATCTCTTCCGGATCGCGGAGCGAGCCTACGGCAACGGCTTCGACTATTACCGCATCCTCGAAGCGAACCCATGGATCGAACCCGACAGGCTGATTCCCGGGAAGCTCATCGAGATACCCGCGGCGGCCCGGCCAATTGGACCGCTCCCCCCCGAGAGCTTCGAGGAGGAGCTGACGGAAGCCGGGGCCCTTGAGCCGACCTCCACCGAGGCCCCGACCACGAGCGAACCCGTTCCTGCCGAGGAAGTGGCCGGCGATGGCGAAGAGGGCGGAGGCGCCCTGCCGCCCGAGACCGTTACGCATTCCGATCCGGCCCAGGGCGCAGAAAAGAAAACCTCCGTCTGGAACACTCTACAAAGCCGGATCCAGTCGAAGACCTTCTTCGGATTCAGCCTCGAGATGTTCGCCTGCTACGTGCTTCTCTTCTGCCTGGGGCATGCGATCCTGCAGGGCCTGATCGTCTGGATCACCTCCCATATCACCTTTGTCCGCGAAGCCTCGATCAGAAAGTCTTTCAAGGCAACCTTCCTCACAGAAATGATCACGCTCTGTACTCTGCTGATCGTTGGCGTGGTCGCCATCATGATGCTCTACGTGGGCACAGAGAACGCCGTCGAAGGATCTTCCTCACAGCTCTTCCCGCTCGTCGAGGACTACCTGGGAAGGCCGGTTGGAATGCTGGCGGTAGCCTGCTGCCTGCTGGGGCTCCATGTTCTCCTCAGCTTGCGCTTCATTCCCCAGATCTTCGAGATCCAGAAGGCCCAGGCCTTCATGGTCGTTTTCCTCGGAGTCCTGGCCCCCCACCTTGCCGGCTTCTACGTCGTCGGTAAGAAAATGGGCTTTATCCAGGCCTGAGACCCCCGACGGCGACGGAAACAGGCTCCCCCCGCCCGGCGCGAATCAGGACGGTTGTCTACCCGGTCGGGCGGTGATACCCTGATGTCTCGCTCGGAGACCCGGGTATCTCCATCTTTCAGCGAAGCAACCATCCTGACAGGAGCCTATCGATGAACCATCGCCTGTTCTTCACATCCTGCCTGCTAGTCCTGCTGCTCGGCGCCGCCGGCGCCCTGGAGGCGGCCAGGGGCAATATTGTCATGTTCGTGGTCGATGACCAGGGTCGTGATGCCGGCTGCTACGGCAACAAGGCCATCAGAACACCGAACCTCGACAAGCTTGCCGCCGACGGAACAGTTTTTCAGCACGCCTACTGCACCACAGCCAGCTGTTCCGCCAGCCGGTCAGTGATCCTCACGGGACTGCACAACCACTCTAACGGCCAATACGGACACCAGCACTCCTACCACAATTTTCATACCCGTCAGAGCGTCCGGAGCCTGCCGGTTCTCCTGTCGAAGGCGGGCTACCGCACCGCCAGTATCGGCAAATACCATGTTCAGCCCGAGTCGGTCTACCATTTCGACACCTATCTCAAGGGCAACCAGGGCGGCTCCCGCAACGCCGTCACCATGGCGGGGCTCTGCGAGGCCTGGCTCGGAACGAAGAGCGAGAAACCTTTCTTTCTCTACTTCTGCACATCCGATCCCCACCGAAGCGGCCGCCAGGCGAGTCATCCCCTCAACCGTCCCGATTTTTTCGGCAACGGGAAGAAGTACAACGGCGTCACCGAAAAGACCTTCAAGGCCGAAGACGTGATTGTGCCCCCCTACCTCCCCGACACCCCCGAATGCCGGCGGGAGATCGCCCAGTACTACCAGTCCGTCGCAAGACTCGACCAGGGCCTCGGCCTGCTCGTAAAAATACTGAAAAAGCTGAAGCTCTACGACAATACACTCATCCTCTACCTGAGCGATAACGGGATCGCCTTCCCCGGGGCGAAGACCAATCTCTACGAACCCGGTATGCGCCTGCCGCTCGTGGTACGAGGTCCCTCCCAGCAGAAGCGCGGCGGCTCCACCAACGCCATGGTCAGCTGGGTCGACCTGGCGCCGACCATTCTCGATTTCGCGGGAGCGACGCCGAAGGGCTATAAGTTCCACGGGCGCTCCTTCCTCACCACCCTCGATGAGAAGAACCCCAAGGGCTGGGATGAGGTCTACGCCTCTCATACCTTCCACGAGGTCACCATGTACTACCCCATGCGGGTGCTGCACGAGAGGCGCTTCAAGTATACCTTGAATATTGCCAGCGGGCTGACCTACCCCCACGCCTCCGACCTCTGGGCCTCGGCCGCCTGGCAGGGTGTCTGGCAGCGCAAGGACCGCTACTACGGTAAGCGTACCGTCGATGCCTACCTGCACCGGGCGAAGCACGAGCTCTACGACCTCGAGCGCGACCCGCACGAGGTCATCAACCTCGCCAACCATCCCGACTACGCCAAGACGCTCAAGAGAATGCAGGCGAAGCTCAAAAAGTGGCAGCAGCAGAGCGGCGACCCCTGGAAGTACAAATACATCTACGAATAAGCTCGAGAGAGAAAGCATGAAAACCATCAATATCCTGGCGCTCTCAGCACTCCTGTTTACCAGCACACTGACCCGCTGTCCTGCAGAGGATGACAGGAAGCCCGAGGCGAAAAAACAGCCGCGCGGCTACTCCATCCCGCTGATCGACCTGGCCGGTGAAAAACATCGCCAGGTGGTCGTCGACCGTGAAAAGGGCGTCTATCTCGGGCACCCCACGACGGTTCTGCTCGAGGACCAGAAAACCATGATCTGCGTCTACCCCGCAGGCCACGGCCGCGGACGGATCATCATGAAACGCAGCACCGATGCCGGGCTGACCTGGAGCGCCAGGCTGAAAACGCCGGAAAACTGGGCCACCTCGAAGGAGGTGCCGACACTCCACCGGGTCATCGACCCGGCCGGGAAAAAACGCCTCATCATGTTCTCCGGCCTCTATCCCGCCCGCCTGGCGGTCTCAGAAGACGATGGCGCCACCTGGTCGCCGCTGAAAACCATCGGTGACTGGGGCGGGATCGTCGTCATGGGAAGCGTGATCGACCTGAAAACGGGCCCGGGAAACTACATGGCCCTGTTCCACGATGATGGCAGGTTTTTCACGAAGAACGGCAAACGCGCGAAGCAGGCTCTCTTTACCGTCTACAAGACCTTCTCGAAAGACGGCGGGCTCTCCTGGGGCTTCCCCGAGGCCATCCTGGCTCGTTCGGACCTGCACCTTTGCGAACCCGGCACCGTGCGATCACCCGATGGGAAACAGATCGCCGTCCTCTTCAGGGAAAACAGCCGGCGACAAAACGGCCACGTGATCTTCTCAAACGACGAGGGCGTCACCTGGACCGCGCCCCGGGAACTCCCCGGCTCGCTGACCGGCGACCGCCACACGGCCCGGTACGCTCCCGATGGGCGGCTCTTCATCTCTTTCCGGGACCAGACCCTCGAGAGCTCCACCCGCGGCGACTGGGTCGGCTGGGTCGGCACCTACGACGACATCGTCAAGGGAAGGGAGGGGCAGTACCGCGTCCGGCTCATGGACAACACCCGCGGCGCTGACTGTGCCTACCCCGGTGTCGAAAGACTCCCCGACGGCACCTTCGTGACGACCACCTACGGCCACTGGGTCAAGGGCGAATCCCCCTTCATCCTGAGCGTCCGCTTCAAGCTCGAAGAACTCGACAAGAAAGCCCGCGCCGCGAAGAAGTGATTCTTCAGACCTCAGTCTTTCCGGCGGCGTCCTTCGTCCGCCCCCCGTTCTTCAGCTCGATGACCTTCAGGTTGAGCATCTCGACGAAGAGCGAAAAGCCCATGGCAAAGTAGATGTAACCCTTGGGAATATGCAGATCGAGCCCATCGGCCATCAGGGCCATCCCTATCAGGAGCAGAAAGCTCAGGGCGAGCACCTTGATGGTCGGCCGCTCGTTGACGAACTTGCCGACGCTGCGGGCGAAGAAGACCATGAGCAGCACCGAGATGACGACCGCGGTGATCATGACAGGGAGCTGGTCGACCATGCCGACCGCCGTGATGACCGAGTCGAGAGAGAAGACTATGTCGAGGAGCATGATCTGCACAAGGGTCGCAGCGAAGCCCGCCGTGACAGCGCTCTTAGAGCCAGCGCCATCCTGGCCCTCAAGGTTCTGGTGGATCTCGTGGGTGCTCTTGCCCAGCAGAAAGAGGCCGCCCAGGATCAGGATCAGGTCGCGGCCGGAGATGTCGGCTTCAAGAACTGGGAGCGTGAAGAGCGAGGTACCCTCCAGGCCGAGAACCCAGCTAAGGCAGAAGAGCAGGGCAATTCGCATCCCCATGGCCAGGAGAAGGCCCGTTCGCCAGGCGCTCTTGCGCTGCTCCTCTGGAAGCCGGCCGGTGAGTACCGAGATAAAGACGATATTGTCGATACCGAGAACCAGCTCGAGCCCCGTAAGGGTCAGCAGCGCGACCCAGGCCTCCCCTGAACTCATCCAGTCAAACCATTCCATCAGAAAGCTCCCTAAGAACCACGCCAACACAAAAGTGTTCAGCAAAAAATAACCCGGCTATTCTGCCGATACCGCTGATCGCTAACCACTCAAATCCCGCTAAACAGCGTCTTTCCCGGCATCTTCAAGATCCTTTGTCTTTCAGGCTGAATCGGGCGATAATAGTCTGCGGTAGAAGACTGTAATCCTCTGAAGGCCGGGACCGACACCTTATCCGCGAACGAATTTAGCCATGCTCGACATTCACGGACCGCAATACAGCCATTGTGACGGACTCACGCGTCGCGCCTTCCTGAGCGCAGGCGCAGCCGGTTTCTGCGGCCTCACCCTGGCGAACCTGCTTCGCGCCGAGAGCCTCGGAGGGATCGGCTCATCGACCAAGGCGGTCATCAACATCCATCTAGATGGCGGACCTCCGCAGATGGACATGATCGACCTGAAGCCGAACGCGCCGCGCGAAATTCGCGGTGAGTTCAAGCCCATCAAGTCAAAGATCCCGGGCCTGCTGATTTCCGAGCTGCTCCCGAAGATCGCATCGATCGCTGACAAGTTCGCCTTTATCAGGTCGCTGGTCGGAGCCGCCAGCCAGCACGATGCCTTCCAGTGCCAGTCCGGATTTGACCGCAAGAACCTCGACTCGATCGGCGGGCGGCCGGCCATGGGAGCGATCCTCTCGAAGCTGAAAGGTTCTCCGTCTGATCCGGCCCCCTGCTTCGTGGACCTCATGCAGGGACGTCCCCTGGTGCGAAACAGCGCCCGGCCGGGCTTCCTCGGCCCAGCCTACGGCCCTTTCCGTCCCGACATCTCGAAGATGTTTAAGCGGCCGCTCGAGGAAGCCATGAAGGGCGAGCTCAAGGCCCTCGGCGGCAACCACGCCACCAGCCTGACTCTCAACAAGAGCCTCAGCTCTGAACGGATGAAGACCCGGGTTGGTCTGCTCGAGGAGCTCGACAGCCTGAAGCGCAGCGCTGATTCAGGCGGCCAGATGGACGCCCTCGACCGCTTCACCCGCCAGGCGGTCGGAATCCTCACCTCCGGAAAATTCGCCGACGCGCTCGATCTCGAAAAAGAAGACCCGGCTGTTGTCGCGCGTTACACCCTGCCTGAAGCTGGCAACAGGACCCTCGGCACCAACGAAGGGGCCGGCTCAACCAGGAAGTTCCTGCTCGCCAGGCGCCTGGTGGAAGCGGGGGTTCGCTGCGTGAGCCTGTCGATCTCCGACTTCGACACCCACTCCTCGAACTACCCCCGCATGCGCCACACCCTGCCGATTGTCGACCACGGTCTCCACGCCCTGGTGACCGACCTCGATGAGCGCGGCATGCTCGATGACGTGGCCATCGTTGCCTGGGGTGAATTCGGCAGAACACCCAAGGTCAACTCCAAGAACGGCGGCCGAGATCACTGGCCCAAGGTCGGCATGGCTCTGCTGGCCGGCGGCGGAATGAAGACCGGGCAGATCATCGGAGCCACCGACCGCTTCGCCGGCGAGGCCATCACCCGCCCGGTCCACTACCAGGAGGTCTTCGCCACCCTCTACCACTGCATGGGAATCGACCTGGCAGCCACCACAATCGCCGACTCCAGCGGCCGGCCCCACTACCTCCTTGACCGCACCGAGCCGGTCAGCGAGCTGGTCTGAAGAACTGGACGCTCAGGTCCCTGCAACAATCAGCCGGGGCGACTCGGAGGCGGGCGTTTCGGTTATTTCGAACGCCCCCTCAACGAGAACCATCGCCTCTTCCCGGCCTCTGCCGGCACTCAAGAGATCAAGCAGGGGCTGCCCCTCCCGCACCTCATCTCCAAGGCGGACTCTCATCTGGAGACCGACGCTGGGGTCCACGGTGTCTTCGATCAGGCGCCGGCCTCCACCGAGAGCGATCAGGGCGTAGCCCAGGGCCTCGCCATCGATAGCTGAAACGTAGCCCGCGCGAGCCGCGCTCACCTCGCTGGCGGGCGCCAACTCGAGCTCCGCGGAAAGATCGCCCCCCTGGGCGCGAACCATCTCGTGGAATTTCTCGAGTGGCCGACCC
>Ga0206679_10003499_pt1 | contig 12054 bp, 7 predicted proteins | sample M110012015metaG_FD_155464 | JGI IMG/M metagenome (GOLD analysis project Ga0206679, IMG submission 155464) | Ammonia-oxidizing marine archaeal communities from Monterey Bay, California, United States - M1 100m 12015 | ecosystem: Environmental > Aquatic > Marine > Intertidal zone | place: USA... | reverse complement strand
CGGCGCCTTTAGCGATGAGTAGTTGGACTATTTGTTCATTATTATTGTGGGCGGCAAGATGCAGGGGAGTCCAGTCGGCCAAGCCCTTCGCATTCACGTCCGCGCCATTTTCAACAAGTACTTCGACGATTTCCACGTGACCCAGAAAAGCCGCATAATTTAGTGGTGTATCTCCATTCTTATTTCTGTAACTCACGTCTCCACCAGCAGCCAAGTGTTGTTTGATGCCGTTAATGTCACCTTTTTTTGCGGAATCAATCAGTGCTTCCAATTCTACACACGTCTTGCCGCCGTACTTCCTGAGCAATACCGCGACTGCACCTTGATTGTACTTGTTGGCCGCGTCTAATGGGGTCTGTTCGAAAAAAACATCGTCCATTGCGACTGCATTCACATCTGCGCCTTCTTTGATTAGCAGTTCGGCAATTTCATTGTGACCGCTAATAGCCGCTTCACACAAAGGAGTCCATCCATACCTCTTCGCATTCACATCCGCACCAGCAGCCAAGAACTCCTTTACTGCTTCGACATCACCACCGCCAACCGCACTATGAATCGTTCCATGTTTGCTGCCGTGCTTGCGGAGGAGGTCGGCGATTTCTTTCTCGCCTTCAGACACGGCCTCATCTAGCGGTGAGTCGTCATCCCCATCCTTCGCGTTCACATCCGCACCTGCTGTAATAAGCAGTTCGGCGATTTCCTTGTGACCTACCCAAGCCGCCCAATGCAAAAGAGTCCTTCCAGTCCCATCCTTCGCATTCACCTCGGCCCCATCATCCAAGTGCTGTTTAACAGCTTCAATGTTTCCTAATTGAGTAGCCGCTTCAATCGATTCAGCTGCTTTTAGTTCATCTCTCGTTTTGCCGCCGTGTTTACGTAGTAGATCAATGATTAGGGACTGTTTAAAAGCTATTGCTAGATCAAGTGGCGTCCTAGCAATATCACTCTTAGAATTTACATCAACCCCATCAGCCAAGTGCTGTTTGACTGCTTCGATATTTCCAGTTTGCGCAGCCGTCCATATATCCACACTCGGCCCACACCCCACCAGAAGCACGGTTGCGATTGTTGTAATTAGCATGTGTTTCATTACAATTCAGCTTTCAATTCGCTGCTCCTACCTCGCGACTGCCATCCGCGCTTTGAACTGAGCCCTAGCTTCTTCGAGGACAGTCGCGTATTTCGGATCGGAAACAACGTTGGTGTACTGGCCTGGATCTTTTGTCATGTCGTACAGCTCTTCGCCTTTGTCACCGTATTTCATGTAGTGCCATTTGGCCGAACGCAGGCCACCGCCGCCTCGGTTATGAATTGACAGAGCTGTGTCGCGCACCTTCGCATTCGGATTTCGCAGAAGTGGTGCCAGGCTTTTACCGTGTAGGCCCTTCGGCGTTGGCACTCCCAGCAGCTCTGTCCATGTTGGATAAAGATCCACAAGCTCAACCAATGACGATGTTCGGCCAGGCTTGATCCCTGGTACGCTGACGATCAACGGCACGCGGACGACTTCCTCGTGTAGGTTGGCTTTCTGCCAGAATCCATGTTCGCCGAGGTGGTAGCCGTGGTCGGTAGTGAACATGATTGCTGTCGAATCGCGCAACCCGAGGCGGTCGAGCTCGTCGAGCACTCGTCCAAGCTGCTCATCCATGAAAGATACTGACCCGTAATACGCCTGCCACATTCGCCGCCGTCCTTCTTCGGTTTTATTAAGCCCCTTGCCATCGGATCCGCGGCCGGCAAGAGGGATATCATCCAAGTCGCCCGGGATCAGCGGCGGAATCTTCATCTTTTCCTGCGGATACATGTTGAAGAACTTTTTTGGCTGAACCATGGGGAAGTGCGGCCTCACGAAGCCGACACCCAGGAAGAATGGTTTTCCCGCATTCTTGCGTTCCCGCAGCAACTCAACCGCCTTTGTCGCGACCATGTAGTCCGCCTGATCGGATCCGTCTTCATTGTCAGTTTCGACAGTCGCCCACATCCGATTTGGACCTTTAGCATCACGGCCTTCAATCTCTCGAGGCACAATGCCGGAGTTCAGTAACCGGTACAGCCCCGGCGTGAATGTCTCAGCCGACTTGGTGTTATAACGCTCGGTCCAACATTCAGAAAAATCCTTTCCGTTGCTACCATCAAGCTGTGCATGAGGCACCGGCATATGGAAGATCTTTCCTACGCGTGCCGTGTGCATTCCGTGCTTTTGAATATGCTCGCCGATCGTCGGTGCGGTTGCCTTTGACTTGGGATAGATGCTCTGCATCATCGACGGTCGCGATGGCGAACAAGCCAAGCCTTGGCAGTAAGCACGTTCAAACACCATCCCCGACTTTGCAAGTCGGTCAATGTTGGGAGTCCGGCAGACGGTATTACCATAAGCCGGCAACACGCTGGCTTTCAAATCGTCCGACATAATCAGAAGGATGTTTGTAACCCTTTTAGTCGGTTCTTTCCCCATGGCGATCGCTGTGTTAGCGGTCAACATTAGAGCGAAGATTAATGCTTCTGATATACGGCTTCTGTTCATCGAATAGGCTTTTAAAGATAGTGAGGCTATTATCGGCAGGTCTCTAGGAATGCGACCAGGTCCAACAACTCCTGTCGGGACAATATTTGATCTAATCCGGATGGCATCACTGATACGAATGAAGTCGTGACACGATGAATCTGGCTCCTCGCAACTCGCACACCGCGCATACTCGCGTTTTTCAAGTAGATGGCATCCTTGGTTTCACGCTGAATAATTCCACCGTATGATTCCCCATCGACCGTTTCCAGGACATAGTGTTCATAGCCATTAACGACCGTCGAGCTGGGATAAAGAATGGCTTCCAGCAAATCACGAGCTTGTCGAATGCTCCCAATCTTGTTCAAGCTTGGTCCCAGTTGACCACCCCGACCTTCAATTCGATGGCAGACACCACAGGAAACCCGTTCATCATGAAATAAGACACGGCCGCGGGATGCATTCCCGGAGTCCAGTACGTTAAGCAGCGACTTGATGACAGACTCCTGTTCCTTCTGACCAGTGAATCCATTTTGAAAAACACCTGACAGTGCCGCGTGAGCAGATTTCTTGCCATCAGGGAAGGCTTCCATGATGGCTTGACGCTGACCGTTTTCAAGGGAATCGAGCCCAGGGCTTTTTTTAAGCGCCGCGGCGAGTTTCGTTCCCAGAAGATTCCATGCTACAGCATCAATGACAGACTCCCCCGATGCACCAAGCTCATCTCCAAGAGTAAAAGGCCTGACTAGGCTAGGCAGCTGGAAGGAACGAGCTCCGGCTATGGTTAGAAACAACGCATTCCTTCGAGGCTCATTGAGCAGATGTAAATGGACGGAGCCCAAAGCTTGTGCAGCCTGCCGTCCCAGGATAACCGGTGTCTGCTCATCTGTGAGAAGATTTACCAGAAAGGCAAAAGATACATCGGAAAGGTAACCCTGGTGTTTCGCAAGAACCTGTATAGCACTCGCACGTGTCGCGGGCGACTCGTCTTCGTTTTTCGCAATAAGGGATACGGCAACCAAAACGGACTGACTCATTTCGAATCGCTGGGCGATGTTCAGGGACTCCGCTCTAACCTCGGAGGCACTACCATTCAATCCAAGAAGAACGCATTCGTGGAGAGATTGAGGCAAGTCGTCAAGAAATCCCAGGGCGGCCAGCACTTGAGCCTGAACTTCAGGCTTTACCTCTTTGGAAGCCAGGATCTCCAACAGGACCTCCTGAAAAGCGTTATCCTGCGCGTAGGCCATCACAATTCCCTCGATAAGTTGCTCATTTGTAGCACCTCGTTCATGTTCTGCGACAAGTTCACGGAACACTTGAAGAATTTCGTGTTTCAACTCCTTACGGCTGGAAATAACCCGGCGCGCCTCCTGGCAAACATTACTGTCTGGTGAGCGTAACAAGGGCAGAACCCTTGCGACATCCAGATCAGTGCCCAGGGTATCCAAAACCCTTAGAGCAATACGCTGCCGGTATGGATGCGTGTCATCGGACAAGTATGAAGCCACTCCGACTGGGTCTCCAATTTCAATAACGGCATACACAAAGGCGTGCTGCGTGTGAAGGGGAGCACTGGAATCCATGTTATTAAACAACGATGGGAGTGCCACTTTATCACCCAGTTGTCCGATCGCCGTCGCGGCTGCAGCCTGAACAAATGGACTGGGATCATCCAGGAGCCTGACCAGTGGCCCGACAGCGCTCACATCCTTTAATCGTCCAAGGGACCTGGCAGCCACCTGGCGCATACCGGGATCCGGGTCCCGCAAAGCCTCCTGAAGCACTTCCAGAGCGCGTTTACTGTTTAACCTTGAAACCAGCCAAAGGCAACGCTTTCTAAAGGCCGTTTCACCGGGACCTGAGATCGCCCCCTTGATCAAATCTAGGACAACTTCACCCTCTCCGACGAGGGCTTCCACCGCCCTGCCCCTCACTGCCTGCCTCGGGTCCTTTAACAAATGAACCAACTCTGCAGCGTCAAGTGAATCCCACTCAAGAGCCATGCCCCTTGAGTCTTGCTGAGCCGTGCTTCCTTGCCTTTGAATGCGATAAATAGCGCCCTTGATTTCGGGCTTCGCATTTTTTGAAAATGGACACCCCCAGCTCAACCAGCCCCCGGTGTCCAGTAATAACAGGGAACCATCAGCATCTTCGAGAATGTCGGCAGGATGAAAACCAGCACTGGCAGATGAAAGGAAATCGTTTTCGACAGTTACAAAAGTTCCATTCCGCGCCTCCAAACGCACATGGACCACCTTGTGCGTATTAAACTGACAGGCGAAGAGGGTATCACGATATGCCTCGCCGAAAGATTGTCCGCGGTAGCGCATCAAACCGGCTGGGGCCACTTGTCCCCAACGACTGACTGCAGGAAGACGGAATCCTGTCTCCGGAAGCAAAGGTCTCCCATAAACTTGCTGTGTCAGGCCTCCCTTTATCCAATGAATCAAGGCATCATGTCGTTGCCCCCCGAAACTGTCAAAAATGGCACAGGTTGAAAGCATGTCGCCATTGGAGGTAAAGACAATATCAACCGGGTTAACCCCTCCCTGTCCTTCGACTTGCACATCACTGCCGTCTGGCCAGCAGGAAAATATACCAGCAGCACGACTGAGGCCAGACCGAGTACCGTCGATACCAACAAGGTTATATCCAAAATGACCGCCTGAAAAATATAACCTTCCATTGGGGCCAAGGTAGGGGCCGTGCTGGTTTGCTCGACCATCAAATTCCATGGTGCCAAGTATCTTGTCCCGTTTATCAGCAACTCCGTCGTCATCCACATCTTCAAGCCTCCACAGATAAGGGGCGGAAATAATATAGAGCGCCCCGTTGTGCCAGAGACCTCCTTCCGGCATGGTCATGCGATCCGCGAAGATGGTGCTCTTATCAAAGACTCCATCCCCGTCAAGATCGACCAGTCGCCTTACGAAACGGGGCAACTCTCGCTCAATCGCTTCCCTGGTCGTCAAGTTGCGCCCATCGCTTTCCGCCACGTACAAGCGTCCACGATCATCAAGGCATGCCATCATCGGATACCCCACCATTCGGTGGGATGCCGCAAGCCGCACCTCAAAACCCGGAAGAATTGTGATGCTTGGCGGGGAAAAGCTTTGATCAGCTAGGATTCCTGAGGCTGATCCGAGAAAGGCACAAAGCATGCATGTCATCAACCGCAAAACCCGTTGTAGGAGAAAGTGGATGTTCATGACAGATGAGGCAGCTATATGAATTTAGATGTTTAGCCAACACCTGAGCGCCCCTGACCGATTGGTGCTACAGCCTATTTTTTGGGTTCAGTATCCTGGGACTGGATTGGCAATGCTTCATTGAATTTCCCCTCTGTGTCCGTATTTAGGAAGTTGTCCAAACGCTCGCCACTTTCGGTACCGGCTTTGACGGTAGAACCGGAGCGCTCCTGCTTGGTAAGGGAAACGAGATCGTTGGGATTTTGCACAATGAAAGGTGTCAGGAAAATGAGCAACTCGGTTTTTGTGTCTTTCATCTCCTTGTGCCTGAACAGTGAACCGAGGATGGGGATATCGCCCAGAAGGGGCACCTTACGCACAGTCTCGACCTTGTTGTCCTGCATGAGACCACCTATGATCACAGTTTTGCCGTTGGGCGTGACCACCACCGTCTGGGCTGAGCGTGTGGCGAAAACCGGCAATTGAAGCCCTTCGGAAACCTCGATTTTATCACCGGTTGTTTCGGAAATTTCCGGGAAAAGAGACAGTTCAACCAGCCCATGAGGGGTGATGTATGGCGTAACGCGGAGACTGATGCCGATGGGTTCATACTCATACTGGGGAATCTGGACGCCCGTTACGGAGTTAACATTACCGGTTTGCATGAATGGCACCAGACTGCCGACGGAAATGAGCGCCTCACGATTGTTCCGTGTAAGGATCGACGGACGGGAAAGAATCTCAACCTTCCCCTCCTCGGCTAATGCATTCACCGAAACACTGACATCATCGTAGTTTAGTTGCATCAAGCCTCCTGACCCGCCAAGATCAAATGCCGTCCCGGCAGTGAGCGCGTTCCCTTCTCCTCCACCAATCGAGCCATTGAAAATGGCATCGATACCTAGGTTACTATTGTCGTTATGAGTCAACTCGACGAAGGCGACCTTGATCAACACCTGGGATTTCGGCTTGTCTAACTCCTTGATCAGATCATTAATCTGCAGGTTGGTTTCCTCGTCGGCGATGACGATTATCGATCGAGTCTCAACATCGAACTCGATGAGCGCATCACCGAGCATGGTATTGTTGAAATACTGACGCGAACCCGTTCCACCTGCACTGTTGCTACCTGTTCGACTGGAGGACCGTCCGGTAAATTGTGCCAAGACGTCCGGAAGCAGGCATCCAAATCCAAGGGCCAGGACGAGCAGCGACCCCAAGAGATGACGGAAGGTTTGATTACGGTTCATTGTTTGGTTTTCCTTTTTATAATAACGGTAAAAATGATTTACGTTCATCTGCCCTATCACCTCTGGCTACTAAAGCCACCGGAGCTCTGTGGGTCTGACACCCTCCGGTTATCCAGCGGGTTTTGCTGGTTGTTGCTGCTGCGGTTCCTGGTGGAATTGAAATTGCCGTTCTGCTGCTCGAACATGTTTCGTAGAATTTCGGACACGCCTTCAACATCCGCATTCTGCAGGGAATAGGTGTACACCTTCTGTTGCTTGGCTTTGTTGCCATCAAGCCGCTCAACCATTAGTGCGATCTGCTTCATCAACTCGGCGGTGGCGCTGACGATGACCGAGTTGGTTCGAGGATCAGCCACGGCCACCACTTTTTTTTGCTGAAGCATCCTTTCACTTGAATTTCCGCTACTGCCACTCCGAGACCTGCTGGAACTGGAACTGGAACTGGATCGTCCCCAGGAACCAAAACGGTATCCTCCACGAGAATTCTCAATTTCGTTCTTGTCCGAAAAGAGGTTGGTGAGTACCTCCGCCATTTCGAAAGCATCGGCATTATTTAATTTGAATACTTGAATTTCAGTAACATCCTCAATGGTGCGATCCATCTCCTTGACCAATTGTTCTATGGTGGGGATAACATCGCCTGGAGCACTGACCACGAGGGAATTTGTTCTTTCCTCCGAGATGGCAACCACCCTGGACGCCGCTGCCAGCGCGGCGCTGCTGCCGCTGCCGCCACTCCGGGAGGAACGGCCACTACTCCCACTACTACGGCTACTGCTACTTCCGCCACCAAACCGCGCCCGCATCATCTCGGCGATGCCTGAACTGGAACCGCGACTGCTCGACGATCTGCTCGATCCGGATGAACTGCTCTGAAACAACCCCTTGATAACGTCGGCCAGTTGCTTCGCATCGGCATAGACAAGCGGGAAAACCCTGATTTCAGAAATGCTGGAGATGGAGGTATCCAGTGCACTGACAATTTCGGCTATCCGGTGAATATTTGTCTGGGTATCGGTCAGGATGATTGCGTTGCTCCCGTCATTCGCGGAGATGGTGGCATATTCCGGCAGTAACTCACTAATGTTTTCGATCAGTTGCCCGGCATTGCCGAATCGAATCGGGATGATCTGTGTGACCATCACGTCCTTCTTTGGAATATCCGCCGGATCGGATCCTGACTTTACCGGAATGTCTTCAATCAGCGCCTTGCCTTTTTCGACAATCTTCAGGATACGTCCGCGGCGAATGGCGGTGTACCCCTTTTCATTTAGGATTGTGTCCAGAAGATCGACTGCTTCCTCGCGATTCAATGGTTGCTTGGAGAGAATCGTAACATCGCCGCGCACTTCAGTGTCTCCGAGGATGATGAACCCAGCAGCTTCACTCATATACTCCAATACAGATTGAAGTGGCACATTCTGAAAATTCAGCATGAGTTTCGGATCCTCAGCGATTGCTGAAGCACTTGGTTTGCCTCTTTGCGGGTTGGCCGGGATGCTGTTTTCCCGCTCTTGCGCAAACAGGGTGGTGGCACCCATCAGGCCAAGTGACATGATCCACTTCAATCCAATTGGGCTTGTTCGGTCTATCGTATTTGTTTTCATTATGTGTAAAGTATTTTATTCACCGACCTCTTGCCGACGACGCTCCATCATTTTGCGCAGAAGTTCCGCCTCAGAATCCTCTGAGCCATCCGATTCGTCCTCTTTATCTTCAGAGTCTTTTTCTGAATCCTTATTATCATCACTGCGAGCCGTTCCACGGCTGGAATATTGACTCCGTGACGAACCGCTCCTTGAGGTCGTGCGTACTCGCTCGCTGGATTCTTTCCAGACACCACCATCCACGCGCCTCAAACTGGTTCCAATATCCACGCTAAAGGTGTTTTCTCCTTCGGCAAACGAGACTGCTTTATCACTTAAGGAAATTAGCTTCAGGTTATCGATCTGATCATTCTGCTTGAATGCCCCACTATATTCTGATGAGGAACCGGACAAAACAGCGATTTGCCGATCAGCGTAAGCCATGAGACCAATAAGGGTGAAAGCATCTATTTGAGGTTCCGGCTTGGGATCTGGGCGTTTCCTGCCTGGCCGATAAGGCTTCCGGTTTGGGTCAAATATATTGTTGAAATGCAGAATGTCAAAATCTTGGAGTGAACCCGGAACCGGCTTTGTTACCTTTCTTTTCTGTTCCTTTAATTCTGCAGGTTCAGAGGGCTTGCCAGTTGTTTCAGAGGGCTTGTCAGTTGTTTCAGAGGGCTTGTCAGTTGTTTCAGAGGGCTTGTCAGTTGTTTCAGAGGGCTTGTCAGTTGTTTCAGAGGGCTTGTCAGTTGTTTCAGGCGCTTGGCCAAGCACTTGGCCAAGCGATGCATAAAGCAAACAAACCCATAGAAGAATTTCAAATCTCACCTTCGGAAATTGATTCTTGTTTATATTGTACTTCATTGCAACGCCTCTCCAAGCTGGAGGCCCGTAAAATGGACGCTCACACTGATTAATTTTCCAGTCTTTTCACGTGAGACCAATTCGAGTTGTTCAATTTTCAAGGGAAGTCCATCTGATTCAATGGCATGAACAAATTCGACCGCTTCCTGCATCGTCCCCTCTGCCACCAATCGAACATCATAGGTCTTGTAACTATAGGTTTTGTTTTCGGCAATCTCCTTGCCAAGAAACTCATACTCATGGTTCTGCCACTGCGGCTTCACCGACGTAAGTAAAATTCCTGAATCGCCCGTCCAGTTCTCGATGGCTCGCAATACCTCATCCTCCGCAACGGAGTTAGTGCTATTCAGATTACCCTCCCAATACTGCTCCCATTTTTTCGTATATGACTTTTCCCGAGGTAGCAAATCGTTGCCATAATCTACATTCCGCTCCAATTGAATAATATTTGCAGCACGTGTCTGCCAACTGTTAATCAACGGTCCCAACACCAATCGATCTCCTGCAAGGATCACCACCGCAAGGAGAGCAAAAGTCAGTAACAGTTTTTCCCTTTTGTTTCGCATTATTGAGTCGAAGTCGAGACGCCTGCTGGATTCCAATCAAACTCGAATGAAAAGAAAATCGGAGCCGATCCCTGTTGGGATTTCAATTCCAAGTTGGAGATGCCGGATGTGATGCGAAGTTTGTCCAATGTAGCCAATAGACTGTTTTGATCACTGGAAGATCCAGTGGCCATAACCTTTGAATCATCTCTGATGTTCAATTGTTTCAACCAGATTTCTCCCGTTTCAGGAAATGCACGGGTGATAGCCCTCGCCGTGGTCAGGCTCGGAACGGACGAATCAAACCACGGTCTGAATTCGCGTCTTTTCCCTTGGACTGTTTCAACGACTGCAACACTGTCTTTCATGCTCAACCCGGTTTCCGGATTGAAGGGATTCAAGCCATTCCACTGTTTCTGCAATCCGTTCAGATGAAAAATCTGGTAAAGAAAAACAATGGCAGTCAGGGCCACAACACTCATCAATCCCACCCACAGGTTACGTCGTGAGTTGAACTGACCATATATCTTGCCAAAGCGTGAAGTTCCGGAAGGCAGAAACTCAAGGGGCGAGGTACCCTTCAGAAAAAACGATGAGGCAATGGGCACAAACAAGTCGCAGGTTTCAGCACCATTTATCACGTTCAAACCAGCAAGGGATCGGTATTCAGAAATCGGAACGTGCTGCTCTGAACTGACCCCTGGAAGTTTTGCCGTGCGAAGCGTGGTCAACTGGCGCTGTGAAGACTGTGGGAATTGGCCAAGCGTAATACGCAATTCCCTCTCGAGAGTAGAGGCATCGATCCCCCCGTTGCTCAAGCGGAAGTGGCGAAGACCTGTCGGCCCCCCTTTTGCATGGGTGACCACGGTCAGACTCGACTGTCCCTGAATCAACTGGCAGCTATCTGCAAGCGAATCGTTGCCGTCTACGGCATGATCCACAACTCCAGCAATGTCCACCGTTATACTCGCCACCTGAAATCCATTGGCGATCACGGCTTCCTTGAGTTTGGAGACGGTATCCCTTCTCAGACCCACCACCAACGCATGGTCTTGGTTGCCGATTTGAAACTCATGTGTCGCCAAATGAATCTCGCTCAACGGCAACGGCAACTGCTGCTCGGCCTGAATCTGAATAAAACCCTTCCGATCCTCGGGGCTAATGTCCGGCACTGTCAGAATGATCGAAGGCGCCAAATGTGCCGGCAAAACCACAATGCAGTCCTTGGTCGTCGAGGAGAGTTGACGAAACACCCCCCCAAGATCATCGACCAATCGTGCCGGCTCTATTTGGTTTATCTCCTGACCAAGTCGGGAATGTCCCTCCGCACGGAGCCTGGCTCCCCGCCCACGCTTCCTGTAGGAGCAGGCAAAGGCCTGATCCCCATCCACGTAAAGGACGATCGCTTGGCTTCTTTTTTTTCTTTTCAAGGTCATCGGATCGCCTGCTCTGGAGTGTTTACCTGCTCCAATAAGGTTGGACCCAGGGCCCACCCAAACCGTTGCATGTCACGCCGGTGAAGGACGACTGGCGCCTCTCCCGAGGCATCCACCACATATCTTACGCGTCGATAGCCGTTTCCGTTACTACCAATTGCAGCTAAATCAATGGTAAATTGCTGGGTTTTATCCGTCAAATAGGGCAAAGCCTGCTGCACATCCTCGCTGTCCACCGCTTCGCTTACCCATTCCAACCCTTCTGTGGGATCCGGGTTAGCCAGTCGATAGGAGACGATTTGCTGAGCTATAGCCTCATCCATTCCAGGCAAACAAGCCAAAACAATTGCGCTGGCAGTGCTTACGTTTACCTGGAAAGGCACCTCCTCTCCCCCACCCTGTTCCTGCTGCGAGTTCCTGTTCCCTGGTTGATCTTCACTGTTATTGCCTGAACCCGTGTCCTCTGATTCCTCTTCTTCAGTGGGAATTTTGGAATAAATGGTGACATGCTCCAGGATTCCGAAATTTAGTGTCCCGTCCTGGTTGTCGAGAGGCGGCGTTTGCATCCCATCATTTTCGTTGGGGTCAAGGACTCCATTCTGGTTGGTGTCTTCGCCATAAAGCATTTCCACCGTCGCGCCATAAACCAACCGGAGTTCCTCCACCGTTTCAAACGGCG
>Ga0206679_10003485_pt1 | contig 12076 bp, 9 predicted proteins | sample M110012015metaG_FD_155464 | JGI IMG/M metagenome (GOLD analysis project Ga0206679, IMG submission 155464) | Ammonia-oxidizing marine archaeal communities from Monterey Bay, California, United States - M1 100m 12015 | ecosystem: Environmental > Aquatic > Marine > Intertidal zone | place: USA... | reverse complement strand
AACTACTAGAAGATGCCGAGATACTATGTTTCAGACCATTTGAAATACGCATCGCACTGAAATCTAGAGCTGCCAAGGATGAATCTGATATCTCCCCAACATTTTCAAATCGAGAGCTATAGCTAACGGAAACACCATCCAGCAACTTACTTCGCCCCTTATCAAGTCCTAGGATATCACTAAATGAACGCCTACCCATAGTAAGAATAGCCGAGGGCAGAGTAACACTTACATTTCCAGTTACAGAGTTCTGGGAATGTCTTGCACTTGTGGTAAGCGAAAATGGGGACCGAGGTGAAGAATAGCTCCACTGGATACTCGACTGAAAAGTATTCGATAAATAGTCCTCCATAGAAGAGTTAAGGTTTTCTTGGAAAATATCAGTAGAACCAAAATTTAAAGAAGCTGAAAATCTTCTATTTGGTCGTGCCTTTGGATCCTGTGTGTGTGACCACCGAACAAAAAAGTTGTTTTCAGCTGAAAATCCCGGCATTTCACTAAAACCAGAGACTCTTCTGTTATAGCTGAGTGTGAAATTTCCATTTGAGCGATATCTATAATTGTATTGAGAAATGTTCTTTACAGCCCAACTTCCTCCAGAATACAAATCGAATAATATTCTAGTATCTAGGTTATCACCTATAGGCAAATAATACCCCATGTCTTTCAAGAAAAACCCTAGGTTACCTGCATCTCCATAACTAGGGAGGAGTATTCCATGAGAACGCTTTTCATTATTTAATGGAAACCATGCAAAGGGCAGAGCTAAAGGTGTCGGTATTTTTCTGAATTTCATATATAATGGGCCCGAAATAACTTGATCATCTGGATAAAGAATTGCTTTTGTCAGATGAAAATGAAAATGGGGGTTCTCAGCATCACAAGTGGTGAATTTGCCACCCAAAACATGGACTTGGTCTCCTGGAAGACGCTTCGAATCCTCTGCGTGAAAAACTATCTCACCCTCAGTAGTGACAGCATGATGACTATATCCTTTCTGAGTATTAAAATTATAACACAATTCATCCTGAGTAAAAACTGATCCGCCTTGACTAAATATCGGTCGTCCTATCCAATTTCCAAGAGAATCCTGCGTTCCATAAGCGCATGCTTCTCTTAAATCAGTTTTATAAATAACCCTATCTGCCGTGAGTTCAATATCTCCGCTTATTACTTTAACATCTCCATATAACAGTACTATGTTGCTATCGGCAATCATAACAATGCTATCAGAAGCTGTATAAGTCAAAGCATCATCTTGCCCCCATATGCCCCCATTTTTCAACACTAGCAATAGGAAAAGGAAGAGAACTCCTTTCCAAAAATCGATTATATGTAGTTTAATTTCGTGGTGAACCATGAAGCATCTAAAACAACCCTCAAAGCTACTTAAACCAGCGGTTCTTGCCCTAGCAATTATTGCCGTTTTAGTTTCTGGAGCATTTACACCTCTAGAACCAGCTATGGTAGTGGTTATTGACGCTGGGCATGGAGGTAGGGATCCTGGAAATTTGGGGACTGGTCGATATTCGCTCACAGAAAAAGATGTAACGTTAGATGTTTCGAATAAACTAGCTGAATATATTACTGAAAAGATGCCCGATGTAAAGGTCATACTCACAAGAACTGATGATTCATTTCCTAAACTCAGTTCTCGCGTTAAAATTGCCAATAATGCAGAAGCAGACGTATTTATTTCAATTCACTGTGATGCCTTTGCTACCGAGAATGCTCGAGGATGTGGAACATATGTTATGGGTATGCATAAAAGTGAGGAGAGTTTAAGAAGCGCAATGAGTGAGAATGCAAGTATCTTCAAAGAGGAAAATTATGAAGATGATTATGCAGGGTTTGATCCAAATGATCCGGATACATATATAGCTCTCTCTCTACGCCAAAACGTGTTTCTCGACAATTCCCTGCAACTTGGCTCTCTAATTCAAAGTCAATTTAGAGATAGGGTTGGACGAAGAGACAGAGGTGTAAGACAAGCCGGGTATTACGTAATTTCATTCACTTCTATGCCAAGTGTGTTAGTTGAGCTAGGCTTTCTCACAAATCCTGAAGAAGAGGATTTTTTACAGAGTGATGAAGGGCGAACTTATATGGCGTCTGCTCTTTTCAGAGCTTTGAAGGAATATCGTGAAATTAACAAGCCGCAAACCAAGCCAACAACTCAAATAGAATTGGAACCTATAGCCCAACCTTCTGAGGGAGTGGTATTTAGAGTCCAGATAGCAACTTCTCCAACTGAACTTGATAAAACCGACCTTGTTTTTGGAGGACTACAGAACGTAGACATGTACCTTAGTGGCGGTCAATACAAATACACGACTGGTTTATTTGGCACAGCTGAAGATGCACATGCTAGAAAAAGAGAACTGCGAGAGCAGGGATTTGGTGGGGCATTTGTAGCTGCGTTTAAGGATGGGAAACGTATCCCTATGTCGAGTATCTTGGATAATATAAAGACACAGTGAGTAAGGAAGTTAGAATTAGTAGAATTTCGCAAGAATTCAAAATTGGCACCCTGATGATTTTAGGGGTGGTACTTCTGTTTATCGGCATTAATTATCTCAAGGGCTTCAACCCTTTTACCAAACAAGTTCACCTTTATGCTGTTTACAATAAGATTGAAGGACTATCTGTCTCTAATCCAGTATTAGTAAATGGATTTAAAGTCGGCCAAGTATCAAATGTAACATTTTCACCTGAAGGCGATGGATCTCTACTAGTTGAGTTTACAATAGAAGAATCTAAATTAAGAGTTCCGATTGATTCAGAAGCGAAAATCTATTCGTCTGATTTATTTGGAACGAAAGCTATAAAGATTGTACCAGGTATTACCAGAACATACGCTCAACCAGGAGACACACTTCTTTCTTCTGTTGAAATAGATATACAAACTGCTGTTCGTAAAGAACTTGAACCTCTAAGAAGAAAAACCGAAGACCTAATCAAAGGTGTTGACGAAATTCTTTTAAACATGAAGGCTGTATTCGAAGACGATGCTACTCAAGGACTTCCTTCTGCGTTTGAAAGTTTGCATAGAACTATAAGGACTCTTGAAAATACAGTAGATAATTTAGACGGATTAGTTGTTGAAAATAGAATTCTCTTTAAAAACGTTATGTCGAATATTGATGCATTAGCTCAAAATCTAAACGATAATAACAAGAAGATTTCGAACATTATTACAAATTTCTCCGATCTAAGTGACTCTCTAGTTACAGTAGATATTGCCAGAACTTTATCGAAAGCAGATAAAGCAATGGATGAGATTGCAAATGTGACAAATCGCATAAACAAAGGAGAAGGAACCATTGGAAAACTCTTGGTAAATGATAGTCTTTACAATGGGTTGGTTGATTCTAATATTGAAATTCAAGAATTGTTAGACGATTTACAACTCAACCCCTGGAAATATGTGAGAGTCAGCTTATTTGGCAGAAAGCAAAGTGCTAAGATGTCGAAAGGAGATCTCAAGCGCATGGAGAAGATGATACGTGAGGAGATGGAAAAACAAAAAGACTGAACACAAATATGATTGCACAATTGATTTTTGCTGTGTTGTTAGGAATAGGTGTTTTTCTGTTTACCAAACGTATAGCATTTGTAAGACGTAATATCAAAATGGGTCGTGATATTGACCTTTCAGATCGTAAGTCTGAGCGATGGAAAACCATGGCTAGGGTAGCAATAGGTCAAAGCAAAATGGTTACCCGACCCGTTGCGGGAATCCTGCACATTTTTGTTTACGTGGGATTCGTTATTATCAATATTGAGATGCTTGAGATTGTAATAGATGGTCTTCTCGGTACGCATCGTATTTTCTCTTCTATAGGTCCATTATACGATATATTGATTGGAGCCTTCGAATTTCTAGCCCTTAGTGTTTTAGTTGCCTGCGTAATATTTCTTATCAGACGAAATGTACTCGCGCTTGCTAGATTTAAATCTCCAGAAATGGGTGGATGGCCTTCATTAGATGCGAACATTATACTAGTAGCTGAGATCCTATTAATGTTTGCCTTCCTCAGCATGAACGCCACAGATGCTATCGCAGTAGGTCGTGATATTGATCACTATGTACAGGCAGGTAGTTTTCCAGTAAGTCAATTTTTAGTTCCTCTATACTCAGGGCTAAGTGATGTAGGAATTGTAGCCGCTGAAAGAGGGTTTTGGTGGTTTCATATAGCAGGTGTGCTTGCTTTTCTTGTTTACGTGCCCTACTCAAAGCACTTTCATATCTTACTAGCTTTTCCAAACACTTATTATTCAAATCTTGATGAGTTAGGGAAATTGGAGAATATGGCGGCAGTAAAAAAAGAAGTAGACTTAATGATGGACCCAACTGCAGATCCATATGCTACTCCACCACCTAGCGATGACACCAATGAACCTCAAGCACCGCCATGCTTTGGGGTAAAGGATGGTACAGATTTAACTTGGAAACAAATAATGGAGGCTTATTCATGCACAGAGTGTGGAAGATGTACCTCTGTTTGTCCAGCTAATTTGACAGGAAAAATGCTTTCTCCTAGAAAAATAGTAATGGATTGTAGAGATCGGATAGATGAAATTGGTGCTCTTCGAGATTCTAACGGTGGTGTAATTAAAGATGATGGCAAGAAGCTAATGGGAGACTATGTGAGCGAGGAAGAGATTTGGGCATGCACATCATGCCAAGCATGTGTAGATGCATGTCCCATAAATATTAGTCCAATGGGAATAATTTTAGATATGCGTAGAAGCTTGATTATGGAAGATAGTAAATCGCCTGAACCTATTACAACAATGTTTAATAACATAGAGAATAATGGTGCGCCATGGGCTTTCCCTGCTGCATCGAGAGGAGACTGGATAAACGAAAAATAAATATTACGTAATAATACGTTTGAGATGAATACATTTAGAGTACCTACTATGGCGGAGATGACTTCTGAAGGGAAGTCTCCTGAGGTTCTTTTTTGGGTTGGGTGTGCTGGAAGCTTTGACGATAGAGCTAAAAGCATAACTAAAGCTATAGCCCAAATTTTACATCACTCAAAAGTTAGTTTTGCTGTGCTAGGCTCAGAGGAAAGTTGTACTGGTGATCCTGCAAAAAGAGCGGGGAATGAATTTTTATTCCAAATGCAAGCTGCGTCAAACATAGCTGTTCTCAATGGTTATGGAATAAAGAAAATTGTGACTGGATGTCCTCATTGCTTCAACGTTATGAGAAACGAGTATCCTGAATTAGGAGGTGAGTATGAAGTGATGCACCACAGTCAATTTATTGCCACTTTAATCGCAGAAGGTAAGATTACATTAGCTGATGATCATCCATTTAAAGGGAAACGTATCACATTCCATGATCCTTGTTATTTAGGTCGAGGAAATGGAGAGTATGAGGCTCCTAGGTCTGTAATAGAAGCCCTTGACGCAGAATTGGTAGAAATGCGTCGTTGCAAATCTAAAGGACTCTGTTGTGGAGCTGGAGGTGCTCAAATGTTTAAAGAAGCCGAAAAAGGAACTAAAGAAATTAACGATCAACGGACAGAAGATGCTCTTGAGACTTCCGCTTCTGTTGTTGCTACAGGATGTCCTTTCTGTAATACTATGATGACTGACGGAATTAAGAGTGCTGAAAAATCAAATACTGTTGAAGTTCAAGACTTAGCTGAGATGATAGCGTCCGCAGTCAGTATCTTGCCAGAATAAATATTGAATCAATGTTATTAAAAGGGAAAATCGCGATTATTACAGGAGCCTCAAGAGGAATAGGAGAATCTATCGCAAAATCTTTCATCTCACAAGGTGCAATTGTAGCTTTTACATATAGAAGCTCGGAAGAGAAAGCAAAAGAACTTGAGAAATCTCTTACTGCCAATGGAGGTACTGCAAAAGGATTCAAGTCTGACGCATCTAAAATGGAGGATGCTGAAAATCTAGTGAAAGAAGTCCTTGAATCATATGGAGGGGTTGATATTGTTGTAAATAATGCCGGCATAACAGACGACACCCTACTTATGCGAATGTCTGAGGATCAATGGGATAGAGTGATAAATGTGAATTTAAAAAGTTGTTTCAACCTCACAAAAGCTGTTATGCGCACAATGCTAAAGGCTCGTTCAGGTTCGATAATTAACATCAGTTCGGTGGTGGGAGTACAAGGAAACGCCGGACAAGCTAACTACGCAGCTTCTAAAGCTGGAATCCTAGGTTTCACAAAATCTGTCGCTATAGAACTTGGATCACGTAACATACGCTGCAACGCGATTGCTCCTGGTTTTATTGAAACTGAAATGACCGCCAATTTGGATGCTGATACTGTTCAAGGTTGGCGCGATGCTATTCCTCTAAAGCGAGGAGGAACACCAGAAGATGTTGCAAATGCATGTGTTTTCCTTGCGTGCGATCTGAGCTCTTATGTGACAGGCCAAACCCTAAATGTGTGTGGTGGGATGATTACCGCTTAACCTATTAATAATTGTGAGCTCTATTTGGCCTGACATTCTTGTTGACGCCCCACTTTGGAAGTGGTTCTTAGGCGGAGGTGTAGCTCTAGTGCTGACCCTTCTTCGATATGCTATTGGATCTGATGGACCATCAAAGAAATGGATGAGATGGGGTCTTGGACTTATAAGACTAAGTGTACTTAGTGTGCTTTGTTTTTTATTGCTCGAACCCATTCTTAAGACTATAACAGAAGAAGTTGAACCTTCTACTGTTATTATTGTTCACGATGGCACATCATCACAATGGGTTGGTAAGGATAGCACAGAGAATCGTTTGGCTCTCTTTGACTGGGTAAAAATGGCTCCTAAGCCTTTTATTGAAAAAGGGTTCGAGGTAGAAAGTTATATTTTCGGAACTCAGTTATTTGGTTTAAATAACAATGATTTTGGAGACTCTCTTGAATATTCTAAACTGTTATTTGATTTTCCTCGAACTGACATCTGTTCGGCATTAGAAGGGCTTCGTGATAAATTTTCGCACCGTAATATATCTGGGGTCGTCTTTACAACTGATGGACTAACTAACAGAGGAAGAGATCCTGAATTTGGTTCTCAGTTATTAGAAGTACCTCATTATTTTGTGGGAACAGGTGATACATCATCTGTTAGAGATATTCAAGTCGCCGATATTCTATGTAACGAAGTTGCGTATCTAGGAAACAAATTTCCACTGGAAGCAAAAATAAAAGCTAGAGGCTTTGATGGCGAATCAGTAAAAACATCAATTCATATTAATGGTGAGTTGAGAGAAGAAAAAGTTTGGTCTATTAACTCTGATATAGATTCAGAAAATATCAAATTTGAAGTAGATGCATCTGCAACTGGTACTTTCAAAATTGAAGTTAGAAGTTGGTTAATCGGTGAACAAATCGAAGCCCTAACAGTAAACAACTCGAAAGTAACATTCATAGACGTATTAGAAAGTAAGCGCCAAGTTTTAATTGTAGCACATGCACCTCATCCAGATGTAGCAGCAATTAGGAACGCTGTTTCTGCAAATAAACACCAGACAGTAGAAGTCGTTTTTGCAAATGACTTACTCAATTTTGAAAACTCTAGAAACAACACCCTTCCACAGCATGATATTCTAATCCTGCACAACATCCCAAACATATCATCTCCTCTCCCATCATCTGTTTCTGAAGTCATTGTATCAGATATACCTATACTCTTTATAGGGGGAGCCATATCAGATTTATCCCAATTACCTCTTGAGAGGACAGGTGTTATAATTGAAAATTCTAATCTTTTGGAGACCGTTGATGGAGGTTATAATTCCGGGTTCTCGCTCTTCTCTACACCTGAAAGTCTTGCATCCTATCTTATGGATTGGCCTCCATTGAATACAACTTTTGGTGAAGTTAAATCCTCGGGGTCCCTCGAAGTGCTTTTATACCAAACTCTGGGCGCGCTGAAAACACAATGGCCGCTTTGGGCTTTCAATAAAGATGCTACTGGAAGGAGAAGCGGAATAATTCTAGGGGACGGAATCTGGAGATGGAGAATGCAAAATTTCCTTCGAGATGAAAACTTTGATGTTTTTGACGATTTAATAAACGGATCAATACAATATCTAGTTAGCCTCGACGATATCAGACGTTTCCGTATTGAAGCACCCTCAAAACTTGATGAAGACGAACGTTTAAGATTTTCTGCCCAAGTTTACAATGCCTCATTAAGACCTACAACAGACGTAGATATTTCACTTACACTACGAAATGAAAAGAATAGAGAATTCGATTACTATTTCTCCGTTTCTGAAGATCGATATCGATTAGATTGTGGAAGGCTAACTCCTGGTGAATACACATGGAATTCTACATGTATACTTGATGGAGAAATTCATGAAGAAAAGGGCTCATTTGTTATTACTGAACTAAAAGCTGAGATGAGTTCGCTTCCTGCAAACCATGGTCTTTTAAAAAGGTTGAGCTTAAAATCAGGTGGCGAATATGTGGGGTCGTTAAATTCATTAGATGTTAATAATAGTAAATGGAGCGATAAAATTTTGGAACAAATCCAAAAGAGAGACATCTTGCATGAATTTACAGAACGTCTTGATTTAGTTCGATACGATACAATATTATGGCTTGTCCTAATCGCTTTATCTCTTGAATGGGTAGTTAGAAGACGCCAAGGTGGCTATTGATCCTAAAACTCGATGATCAATTAATAAGACTTAAAATAAATATTTCAAACCATGTCAACACAATATCAAGATGAAAAAAAGCGCATAAAGCGCGTCGTCCTCATTTTTTTAGTAATCATGCCCGTGATTTTACTATGGAGTTCATTAACTTATACTATTGATTCAGGGCACGCTGGTCTTGTTTTCCACACTTTCGGCGACGGAGTAAATCCAGAAACATCAGCTAAGAAAAGTGGATTCCACGTTAAGGCTCCTTGGGATAAGATTTACGAATACGAAATAAGACAGCAAGAACTTTTCGAAAATCTTGAAGTTCTTTCATCCAATTTACTTAAGATAAAGTTGGATATGACAGTATTCTATCAGCCAACTTATGATAAGTTGGGTTATCTCGAAACAGAGAGAGGTTCTCGCTATGAGTCAAAGGTTATACAACCTGCCATGAGAGCTGTTGCAAGGGAAGTTATTGCTCAATATCTACCTGAAGAATTCAATACAACAAAACGAGAGGAGATTCAATTAGAAATAGAAAATCGTTTAGAAGAAAAACTCTCAAACAACTACATTCAACTTAATGACGTTCTTATTAGAAACATAGAACTCCCTCTCACCCTACAACAAGCTATCGAAAGAAAGCTTCAGCAGGAGCAAGAATCTTTAGAATATGAGTTCCGTATAGAGAAAGCAAGTAAGGAAGCTGAACGTAAGAAAATTGAAGCTGAAGGAATTCGTGATTTCCAAAACATCGTTACTCAAAGCATTACAGATAAATTACTCCAATGGAAAGGTATAGAAGCCACTACAATTCTATCAGAAAGTAACAATAGTAAGGTAATAGTTATAGGATCAGGAGAAAGCGGGCTCCCTCTTATCCTAGGTGGCAACTAGGACATTGCTTAATATTAAATATTTATTCAACAAAAAGGTTCGCTTATAGCGAACCTTTTTAATGCTTTATTATTTGTAAACTTGGGCTAACCTTAGTTCCTGCTGAACTTAGGATTTCTCCACAAGAATACCTGCCTCCTTCGCGCGATTCATCGCATTCTGGATTCCGATTTTATTAATCGTACGCATAGCAGCTACAGAAACGCGTAAAGTCACCCATCTATCCTCTTCTACAATATAAAAACGCTTGCGTTGAAGGTTAGGGTAAAAACGACGTTTAGTCCTAGCTTTAGAGTGACTCACGTTGTTTCCAACCATCACTTTCTTTCCTGTTATCTGACAAATACGGCTCATGACTAAAATTTTAGGACTGCAAAGAAACGACTTTTTTCGTATTCAACCAACACTTATAACATGTCTCTTTACTGTTTCTTCAATATATTCCAAACTCTTACCCACAACACCCTCCACAATTGCAGTTCTATCACCATCAAAAAACTCAGTCCAGGACTCACAAAAACCAGGCCCTGCAATTGAAATACATACCGTTCCGATAGGCGTTTCAGTAGTTCCTCCGCCCGGACCAGCAATACCAGAAGTAGCTATAGCAAAATCAACATTCAAAACTTTTCTACATCCTTGAGCCATTTGGACTACAACCTCCTCACTCACAACACCTTTATCTGAAATTATTTGCTCGCTTACACCCAGAATCGAAACCTTAACATCCTCTGCATAAGCTACAATAGCGCCACGGAAATATCTGCTAGAGCCCGGAACGGAGCTAATCGCCTTAGCGATAGCTCCGCCCGTTAAACTCTCAGCAGTACCAATAGTTAAAGAGGTCTGAATAAATTTAGTCAACGGCAAGGCGCACAACTGTATTAACATCTCCTTGAGATATCTCAACGAGATAAATCCCTGAAGCGAGATCCGAAATATTCACCTTTTCAACCATAGACGTAGTATCCCATTGACGTATAGTGCGACCGTTAAAGTCAACTATCCTCACCAAATGAGTTCCAGGTCTGTCTATTACGATTTCAACATCCGAAGATGCAGGATTGGGGAATATCATAACATCACCATCTTCAAATGGCTCTGAAACACCTACCCAATCTTCAAATTCTATATCTATACAATCTCCTAAATCGGCAACTACAACTCTTAGATGAACAATATCATTTAAATCAACTGGATCTAGGTCGCCACGTACGTGAAGTCCTGGTTCGAAGTCTCTTTGGTATATTATTTCAAGATGATCAGCCACATCAGGCGCTAAAGAACCAAAAACTGATTCATATCCATCAAATTCTAGATCTGGAGTTAAATCACATGCTTCTTCTGAATTCCAAGTCGATCCATTATCTGTTGAATTTACAACATAGAGGTGACGATAGTTCTGAGACCCAGTAGTATAATCCTCACGAATTGCAGAATAAGTTACAAACAGATCTCCTGCGTCATTAGAAGCCATGCTAGGGATACCGGCAAGGTTTACAAAATATGCTGCAATTTCATCTTCAAGATCAAGTGTTCCGCTTTCATCAATATCATAGGCGTATGCTATTGTTAAAGAGCTATCAAGGCCATAACTCTGATTCCAGTACTCTAGACCATTAGTGCCTGGGAAGTAGCTGAAATTGTCGTCTACTGTATCCGCATCCATATAATACATACCTCCAAAAACAACATGAACCAAACCGTTTTGGTCTACATGAACATCACCAGCTCCATCTGAATTTAAATACTCCTGAAAAATTCCATCACCGTTAAAGTCCTCACCTTCATCCTCAGGAAGTCCCATATCAATAACGTAATTATCTACAGGGAAATCAATAACAGGAGTGTACTCCCAGTTATCTCCATTGTCTTCAGATATCATTACGAATGTATCCATTAGATCATTAAATACTGTAAATGCAACTACTCCATCACGTGCGTGAATAGCATATGTATCTCCACTAAAACCGACAAAATTCGTCGTGTCTAGAGCCGGGAAAGTTGACTGCTCCCAGGTTACACCAGCATCTTGTGAACGATAGTATAAAAGCGCTCCATCCTGTCCCTGAAATAGAGCACCACCATTTGCTACAGGTGTCGAAACACCAATTACATGAATTGTATTCCCATCTGTGCCGCTTGTAGCTACTCTAGGCCAAAGCACTCCCATGGGGCCATCCATAGGTAAACTCAACTCACTCCAAGCATCACTAGTCCCTAATGCCCTTGAAGTCATTAGAAATGGTGTGTCAATACCAGGATGTGTTACACTAAGCTCCAATCCTGAGCCTGTATGTGCGATAGAGGGCCAACCACATCTTACACTTTCTATCCTCTCATACGGTTGTTCTCCCCAAACAGATCCATCAAAGAAATTATAACCAGTACCTCTATCTGGAAACGAGCCTGTTTCTAAACTCATAATCCAACCTGCACTTATAGCATCTCCAGATCCGACAAGCCTATCATCAATAGCTGCATTTGTTTGTAGGTCGTATTGCGTTAGTCCGATTACTTGACGTTGCACAACTAACGC
>Ga0206679_10003484_pt1 | contig 12078 bp, 12 predicted proteins | sample M110012015metaG_FD_155464 | JGI IMG/M metagenome (GOLD analysis project Ga0206679, IMG submission 155464) | Ammonia-oxidizing marine archaeal communities from Monterey Bay, California, United States - M1 100m 12015 | ecosystem: Environmental > Aquatic > Marine > Intertidal zone | place: USA... | reverse complement strand
AATCCAAGAGGTCCCTAGCACTCATCTTTATCGCACGGCGATCTGCACGCCCATGTCCGAAGTGCCTGCCACCCCAAGGGAGGCCAAGTCATTGAATCAGCCCCTCCGGGAGGCCGTGGTCGAACGTCACCCAGAGATCATGAACCTCCCAGACGAACTTCCCATGGGATTGCTGGTGGATCTGCTCTGTCAACGACTGCCTAGGAACCCCGCCACCATGGAGAGCATCTTTGCAGAGCCCGATGTTGCCGCCCGGGCTCAGCTCGCACTCAATGCCCACAACTCTGCACCGCCGCACGAACCGTGATCATTCGAACTCCCCGAGCGCTTGTTGAACTAACGGCGCTGGGGGTAGCGTGGAATTCAATCTGAATTCCGAGCTGCGAGGCGGCGATCAATGAGCGACAGGATCAGGGCAGCAACCGCAAAGGTAAGCAGCGGCTCTAGCGGTGAACGATAGCGTTCGATCACATGGGTCACGTAGTAAACAAAGGGGTAGAGGACAAGGGTCCCGCCAATGAGCCAGGCACCGCCTCTCTTGTCTCGATAAATGCAGGCACCTATAAGAGCTAGCAATCCCATGCCACAGTGCAGGCCCCACTTGACCCAGCCTTTCCAGTCCCGGACTTGAGTTGCTCCACGGCTAAGCCTGACCGGCTCAAAAGGTGACGGTCCCAGCCAATAGAGTTGTACGCGGCGTACACAAAGTGCAACAAAACGGCGAGGGTGGCTGACGATCCATTCTTGAGCCCGGTCCATGCACTCGGCTCCATAGGCACGCTCGCCCATTTCGCGATAGAGCCTTAGCTCGGCTGCGCTGTACGAAGGGTGCAATTGGGGATTGAAGTTCCCGTCCACGGCCCCGTTATTTCCCACCAACATTTCAACGCCTAGGTTCATTTTGAGGGCGGGCGAACCCAGCACCAGGGCATTGCGGATCATCCAGGGGGAAAGCACCAGCAATGCTGCCCCCAGCAGAGCCCCGAGGGCCCCCGCCATCGAACCCAGGGTTCGCCCGGGGATCAAGAACCCCACCGCGGCGGGCAGGAGGGCCGTGGCGGCTGGATTGACCAGGGCAACCAGCCCCAGCAAGACTCCGGGCTTGATCAGGGCCCTCGGACCAGCCCCACGTCCAGCGTGGGCCAAGCTGGCTAGGAAACTGACCAGCAAGAGCCCCACAAGGGGCGCGTCCCATGGGCTCGAAACGCAGCGATAGGCGGCCAACGGGTGCAATGCCCACAATATGGCGGCCACAAGGCCCAGGCGTGGCCTGCCCAAGCCCTGGCCAAGGCTCAGGAGAGGCAAGATGATGAGGGCGGAGATCAGAGCCTCCAGCAGCGCGACCAGGATCTGCGCATCGCGGTTGATCCCTTCGGCCAGGTAGATCGCCCCCGCAAGAAACAAGGGATGAATGGGTCCAGCCCAAGCAGTCGCTCCGGTCGCAGCGGCAAAGGCATCGCTATAGCCATCCCCTCGTAAAATCGCCTGCGCCACGGCCCCCTGTTCATAGGCCCAGCTCCACTCAGGTTCCGGCTCGAAAGCTGGCGGCAGGCCGAGCACAACCATCATTCCCACGCGCGCGAGGAACGCTACCAACACTAGGCCAACAACTTTCATTGCTTGGCAAACGTGCTTAGGGTCATGGACAAGGAGGGCCTCATGGCGCGATTCACATGGACAGAATCACCGGTGCGTGATCGGAGGGCTTCAAGCCTTCGCGGCGGGCAAGGTCCACTTGAACATCGGTTGCCTGGGCCAATGCGGAATCGGACACCAGGAAATGGTCGATGCGCAGTCCGCGGTTGTCACGGAAGCCTCGGGTTCGAAAATCCCACCAAGTGTAGATCTCCTCTTCCGGGTGAAAGTGCCGTAAGGCATCGTTTAGACCCGGTTTCATCAAACGGGCCAGAGCGTCACGCTCGGGGGCGGAACACAAGATTTTGTCACGCCAAGCGTCTGCGTCGTAGACGTCACGATCGTCGAAAGTCACGTTAAAATCGCCGGTGACCACGACCTTTTCCGTCATCGGCAAGCGCTCGGCCATCAACTCGATCACGCGGTCGATCCACTCCAGCTTGTAGGTGTATTTCGGATCACCTACGGTCTTGCCATTGACCACATAGAGATTCAGCACCATCACATCTCCCACCGTCGCGCCGATGACCCGAGCCTCAGTTCCTTCGGGGTCTCCAGGCAGCCCGCGGTAGACATCTTCGATACCGATCTTTGAGAGGATCGCGACGCCGTTGTAGGATTTTTGCCCATGAAAAACGACCTGGTAGCCCAAGTCCTCTAGGGGTTCAGCGGGGAAGAGGTCGTCGATGACTTTGGTCTCCTGAAGGCAGACCACATCGGGGTTTTTCTCTTCTAAAAACTCCAGCACCCGGGTCATCCGGGCGCGCAGGGAGTTGACGTTCCAAGTGGCAATTTCCATTCTGGAGCCGAAGGTATCAAAGGTGCGGCGCAAGGCCCAGACCCGCCCCGGGATCTTCGGTCGAGCAGGAACAAAAGGTCCAAATAAGGTGAATCCCGCTCATTCTGGCTAGTTCTACCGAATCCACCGGACTAAATGCCCCCATCAGGCCCCGAGTCCCTATTCTATTGGCCCCCAAAATAAGGGAAGCCCGAGAGGAGATAGATTGAACGGACACAAGAGGAGCGGCGGAGGTCGCGGACGCGCCGAAGCGTCAAACAAAACGGCTAAGGCCGACCCTAACATCACGCCCCTGCACCCGGTAGAAGAGCCCCCCGACGTGGAGGCCTTCACCGAATGGGAGCTGGGTACCGTGGTACAAGAGGCCATCGCGGCCATGGAAATCACCAAGCCGACGCCGATCCAAGCCCTGGCTATCGGGCCGGTGCTTGAAGGGCGGGATGTGATCGCTAAGGCCGAAACCGGCACGGGCAAGACCCTTGCCTTCGGTGCGCCGATGATGGCCAAGATCGATCCTTCACGCCGCACGGTTTTGGGACTGGTGCTCTCCCCCACCCGTGAATTGGCGGAACAGGTTCACAACGTGCTTCAGGAGTTGGGCATCGCGGCCGGCATCAAGACCGCATTGGTCGTGGGTGGCGAACCCCTAGCCCCCCAAGTTCGGGCCCTGCAAAACGGTGCTCAAGTGGTAGTTGGAACTCCCGGCCGCGTCATGGACCTTATGGGACAGGGCTTTCTGACCTTCCCCTGGACCGAATTCGTCGTGCTCGATGAAGCCGACAAGATGCTCGAGATCGGTTTCCTAGAGGACATCGAGAAAATCCTGGCCCAAGTGAACGAAGACCGGCAGACCCTGCTGTTCTCCGCAACCTTCCCGCCCGCTCTGCTCAAGCTAGCACGGGGACAGACGAGAACCCCCGTGGAAATCGCCACGGCAAGCGGCATCGCCACTGTAGATACGATTCGGCAGTGCTGCGTCGAAACCGACGAGGACGACCGCGCCAACCTGCTGCAAAAAATTGTGCGCGGCAGCAATCCAGAGGACGCCTTCCTTGTGTTCTGCGATCGACGCACGGACGTGGACCGTCTGATGCGCCGCATGGAGCGGGAACGGTACGGCGTACGCGCATTGCACGGTGGCTATGACCAAGCAGCCCGTTTCCGGGTCATGACAGCCTTCAGAGCCAAAGAGGTCAAAGTTCTGCTCGCCACTGACGTGGCGTCGCGAGGCTTGGATGTGAAGCACATTTCCCATGTGATCAACTTCGCGGCACCCCGCGATCATGCGGACTACACGCACCGCATCGGACGCACGGGTCGCGCCGGCCGTATGGGAACAGCGATCACCTTTGTGACGCCCCCAACCCGCCGCTACTGGCGCGAGTTGCTGAGCATAACCAAGTTTGATGTGGAAATTCTGAAGGGTCCCCGAGACCTCTTTAATCCCAAGAGCAAGCGCGCTCCCCAGGATGCGCAAAAGTCCGACTCAACTGAGGCACGTGACGACCGCCCGAGCAAGCCTCGCGAACGCACGAGTCCCCGTGAAGAACGTTCTTCCGAGGATCGCCCTCGCCGCCGGCGCGAGCGGAGTGATGCTCCCCGTGAAGAGCGCTCATCGGATGACCGCCCTCGCCGCCGACGCGAGCGGAGTGATGCTCCCCGTGAAGAGCGCGCTTCGGAAGACCGCCCTCGCCGCCGGCCGGAAGGTGATGATGGACCGCGGAAACGCGAGCCCCGTCGCGAACAGCGCGACTCTGAGGCGCCCCGTCGCGAGAAGCGCGAAAGGAAACCGCGTGAACAATCCTCCTCCAGCTCGAGAGCTGCCGATGATGCACCCCGTGCTAAACGCGAGGACAGCCCCCGACGTAAGTCCGGAGCCGAAGGCACCAAGTCCCGTGACGCGAAACGCAACAACCCGAAGCAAGGGTCCAATGGCTCCGGTTTCGGAGCAGGTCTTTGAAAGATACCACCATGGTTGACCCCAGCGAGCGCGACGAAAAGACGGCCCCTCCCCAAAAGCCGTACACGCTGACCTTTCTACCCCAAGATGTCACGATTGAAGTCGACCCCTCTGTACTGCCTTTCGGCGATCACGGTCAGCCTGGTTCGATTCTCGACATCGCCATGGGGAATGACATTGACATCGAACACGCCTGCGGCGGTGTGACGGCCTGTTCTACCTGCCACATATTCATGCGCGAGGGCGCAGACTCCTGCGCAGAGGCAAGTGAACTGGAAGAGGACATGCTCGATCAGGCCCCGGGCCTCGAATTGTGCTCACGCCTCGCCTGCCAAGCGATTCCCGACGGAACCACTTCTGTTGTGGTGGAAATCCCCGGCTGGAATCGCAACTTTGCCCGCGAGGCGCCGCACTCATGAAAGCACGGCTGGCAAACCCGCGCGGATTCTGCGCGGGCGTGGACCGCGCCATTGAAATCGTCGAACGCGCTCTGGAGCGTTACGGTGCCCCGGTCTTCGTGCTGCATGAGATCGTGCACAACAAACACGTGCTCGAAAATCTGCGCGAACGCGGAACGACCTTCGTCAAGGACCTGGACGAAGTCCCCAGCGGCGCTGTCACTATCTTCAGCGCCCATGGGGTCTCAGACAAGGTGGTCGCAGCTGGTAAAGCGCGCGGCCTGCGGATCATCGATGCTACCTGCCCCCTGGTAACCAAGGTCCACACCCAGGCCCAGAGCTATGCGGCCGACGAGCGCGAGGTGATCTTGATCGGGCACGAAGGCCATCCTGAAGTGGAAGGCACCCAGGGGCGAATCCCCGGCACCGTTCATGTGCTCTCCACCCCCCAAGAGGTCGCCACCCTCCAGGTCCAAAACCCCGAACGCCTGGCCTACGTAACCCAGACCACCCTCTCGGTGGATGACACCAGGGAAGTCATCGCGGCCTTGATAGCCAAGTACCCGCTGATCAAGGGGCCCGACGTCAAGGACATCTGCTATGCAACGCAGAATCGCCAAGACGCGGTCAAGCAACTGGTGGGCCAGATTGACATGCTGCTGGTGGTGGGTTCGGCAAACTCATCCAACTCCAATCGCCTGCGTGAGTTAGGCGAACGCAGCGGCGTACTGTCGGTCCTTGTAGACCACCCCGACCAACTACGGGAACAGTGGTTTGAAAACTGCGAGAACATTGGTGTGACCGCAGGCGCGTCCGCACCAAAGGCCCTGGTGGACCTTGTGCTGGCGAGACTAGCCGAGCTTGGCGTGGACGACTTGATCGAGCTCGACGGAGAAACCGAAGAGGTCGTCTTTCAGATGCCCCCAGAGCTGCTGCCGGAAGATTGAAACAAAAGAGCCCGCCCCTTGTTGGGGGCAGGCTCTTGAAGTATTGCAATCGGCAGGGGCCTAGAAGCTCCAGCCGAGAGTCACCAGCAACAGGTGATCGTTCTTGTCCTTGCCAGCGGCGGGATTCGCCGTGTGGTCAAAAACCCACTGCAGCTTGGTGAACATGCTATCCGAGAGGTTCATCTTGAGGCTCGAATCCAAGCGGTAGTAACCGTCGCCCCCGCCATCGAGGCTGGGGTTAAGGCTGCCGGTTTGTGCAAACTTCTTGTCCTCGTTCTCCGATTGCCACTTCAAGCCGTAGCCCCCGCGAAGGGCCATGTACTCGTTCTGCTGGCCAGAACCGAAGTCCTCGCTGAGGTGCGCCAAGCCGACTTCCGTATCCAAGGTCCAGGGCCCTTCGGTCCAAACCTTGTAACCGCCACCGGCACTGATATCCGTACGTAAATCAAGGTCCGCTTGCCCGTCGCTCATGGCGCCTATGGAACCGTACACATATGTGGACTCGTTCAAATTATGGTCATACTTGGCAGCGCCTTCGTTACGCCGCTGGGTCACCTCATCTGCGTCTTTGGCGTAGACCGAGGTCAAGCCAAAGGTCCACTTATCCTCTTCACCCGTGCGCGTGGCTTCGGCGCCGCCGGTAACCGTGGTTACATCGGTGTTGCCCGCGCTCATGCTCGAGCCCAGGGTCACAGAGCCTTCCCACTTCGGGCCGTCCGCATCTGCACATGCGGTAAGCTCAAGCAGGGGGAGAGCCGGGCCGAGAACCAGAGGCTTGGAGGTGCCGGCCGATGCTGCAATCAGGAGTACGGACGAGAAAATAGGTGTCAAAATCATGGTCAATCGAAAGGTAGTTGGGGAAAGAAGAAACTCAGACTGATCAAGCTTGAGCCGTGCGCAATAGATCAGCGGCGTGCTCGATCCCATCTGGGGTTCGTGAGCCGTGCCAGGAAAGGTATTCGCCGTCGGCCAAGACGATGCGATTCCGGGGAATGCCGCTGGCTTGGGCCAGCTCATCTCCGTCTTCGGGACCGAAAGAATAGGGCTCGCTACAAAGAAGCACAAGCTCGACCCCGGATTCCATCAAATCCGAAACCTGCACTATGGGATAACGGTTTTCAGATGGTGGGCAAAAGTTCTCCCCTCCGGCCTGGGTCAAAAGGGCGCTAGCAAACGTATCCGGCCCTGCCACCATCCAAGGGTTCTTCCAGATCAAGTATGCAAACTTGATCGGAGTGCGGCCTTCCGCCTGGGCCGTCACTTTCAGGGTGCGCTGCTCGATGTCCCTGGCGATGCGCTCACCTTTGTCCCTACACCCCAACGCCCGCGCAATGTCGCGCACCATTGTGGCGGTCTCGGCTGCGGTACGGGGCATGGACGAGAGGACCCGAAGGCCGGCCGCGGTGATGTCCTCCGCGTCCTCAATGCGGTTTTCCTCATCATTCATCAAAACCAAGTCTGGGGCTAACTCGATGATCCTGGCAACATCCGGGTCCTTGGTCCCTCCCACCACCTCAACCTTGCAAACCTTGTCGGCGGGATAGATGCAGTAGCGGGTCAGTCCCACTAGGTCGCAGTCCGATTCTAGATCGAAGACCAATTCCGTCAGGCTGGGACAAAGGGAGACTATGCGCACGGTCTATGAACCCGCAGTACAAATCGAAAACCGTTTCCCTTCGCGCTCGATGCGCGCCATGGAAACCAGGGGATCGTGATAGAAAAGTCCAAGCCAACCCTCGTCCGCAGAACGCTCGATCCACTCCTTGCGTACTTCGTAGGAACGAGCCACATCAAGGTCATAGGCCATGATGTAAGGGGGCTGAATGTGATGGGTGGTGGGTACCACGTCGGCCCAAAAGATCGCGCGGTCCTTGCCCTCGCCGATCAAGATAACGCTGACCCCGTCGGAGTGGCCCCCCAGCACATGGGCCTCAATCCCGGGCAGAATTTCCTTCGTCTCCGTGTAGCCATGGAGCAATCCCGCCTCATCCAAAGCTCCTAAATCGTCCGCTCGATAGGATGCCGCACGCACGGGATCAGGGCCCTGACAGCAAGCAATCTCGATCGAAGGAGCATGCACACTGGCGTTGGGGAAGCGCGGAACAAGTTTGCCTTCACGCTCGATCACCAGGGCGCCACAGTGATCCCAATGACAATGGGAAAGGACTACCTCGGTGATCTCTTCGGGCGCGACCCCCACGGACGCGAGGCTCTGACCAATGGTCGGATTGCCTTGAATATGGTAGATGCCGCGTAGCTTTTCGTTCCAGCGGTCGCCCACACCGCCTTCAATCAATACCTTGTGCGCGCCCTTTTCCGCAAGGAAACAGTTTAGGGCCAGCAGGATCGTGTTGTCCTCTGCAGGCGGAGTCATGGACCGCCAAAAAGCCGCGGGAACTACACCCCACATGGCGCCACCATCGAGACGCAGAAATCCGTCACTGAGGGCAGTGATCTTCCAACCGGCCACCTCGGCTATGCGCTTCTGCCAAGTCCCTGTTAGTTCCGTATCCATATTAGCTAGGTAAGTTGCGCAGTACACTGCGGCCGATGATGATCCGTTGCACCTCGCTGGTGCCTTCGCCGATGGTGCACAGCTTGGCATCGCGCCACATGCGCTCAACCGGGTACTCACGGGAGTAACCAAAGCCACCCAATATCTGGATCGCATCGTAGGTCACCGACATGGCGGTTTCCGACGCGTGCAACTTGGCCATGGAGGCTTCGGTGCCATAGGCCTCGCCCGCATCCTTGAGACGGGCGGCGTCATAGACCAAGTGCCTGGAACACTGAATTTGAGTCGCCATGTCCGCCAGCTTGAACTGCACGGCCTGCTGATCAGAGAGCACTCCGCCAAAGGCCTCGCGCTCGGTGGCATATCGAGCGCACTCCGCATAGGCACCCTCGGCAATTCCGAGGGACAGGGCGGCGATGGAAATGCGGCCCCCTTCGAGGGTCTGCATGAAGGTCTTGAAGCCTTCACCCTCAGGACCAAGCAAGTGGTCTTTGGGAATACGCGCATCCTCAAACACCAAGCTGGCCCAATCAGAACCACGCATGCCCAGCTTGCGCTCGCCCTTTTCCAAGGAGAAGCCGGGGATGTCACGGGGTACAACGAACGCGCTGATGCCCTTGGCGCCGATAGTCTTGTCGGTGACCGCGGTACAGATGAAGACGCCCGAGTGATTGGCGTTGGTGATGAAGCACTTGCGGCCATTCAGAATGTACTCGTCCCCATCAAGAACGGCAGTGGTCAAAGTGCTTCCCGAGTCCGACCCGGCACCAGGCTCCGTCAACCCGTAGGCACCCATGTACTCGCCAGCGATCAGCCGGGGCACATACTCGTTGCAGAGTTTATCTCCGCCCCAACGATAGATTGGATAGGTACCGAGGCTCACGTGGGCCGCCAGGGTTAAGCCGGTAGAACCACAAACCTTTGAGAGCTCTTCCACAGCCAAGATGTAGGACAAGGTGTCACCACCTGCGCCACCGAGCTCCTCGGGAAAGCAAATACCTGTCAGGCCCAACTCAACGATCTTGTCCCAGGTCTCTTTCGGGAAGCGGTGCTCCTCGTCGATTTCATGGGCAATAGGGGCCACTTCCCCGATGGCAAATTCGCGCACCATGTCGCGGATCATGGTTTGATCTTCCGTCAGCTCTAGGCCGCGGGTGATGGCAGGTAGGGTCATGGGTCTCTTTTCTCGTGTTCGGTGCAGGTGTCTAGATGGTCGGGGTCTTCGGTAGGGCTAGTCCATCTTCATGCGCCAGCCAGCCGTGCGACGCTCTTCGGGGGTGCCACCTTCAGCTGCCTCCCGGTAAAAGTCGGTGGAACGTCCAGCGCCAACCCACTCGATTAGGTGCTGACGCGAAAACTTCCACTCACGCCCAATCTTGCGCGCGGGTAGATCCTCGGAGTGCAGCACCTTGTTAAAAGTTTTGACGCTGACACCCAAGAGGGCCGCGGCTTCATCCACATTCAAAATATCTCGATCAGGACTTGTACTCATGCTTTTGCCTCACTGGCAGTCCAACGTTTGGTAACTTCGGTTTGGATGTATTCGGCAATGACCCCGGTGTTGGTACCAGGACCAAACAACTTGGCAAAGCCATCGCTCTCAAGTGCCTGAATGTCGTCCTGCGGGATAATTCCCCCACCGATCATCAACACTTGATCCATCCCACGCTCGACTAGCTCTTTGCGCACACGGGGGAACAACTCCATGTGTGCACCAGAGAGAATCGACAGCCCAACTACGTCCACATCTTCCTGGAGCGCAATCTCGGCAATCATGGCGGGGGTCTTGTGCAGACCGGTGTAGACCACTTCCATGCCATGATCCCGGAGGACACTGGCCACGGTTTTGGCACCTCGGTCATGGCCATCAAGGCCGGGTTTGGCGACTAGTACGCGGATACGACGTTCACTCATAGCAGGTCACAGAATTTTGGGTTCAATGTAGTCGCCGAACTCTTCGCGCAAGATCTGTGAGATCTCACCGAGGGTGCAATCGGCGTGGGCGGCAGTGATAAAAGCCTTCAGCAGGTTCGCATCACTATGACAGGCGGCTCGAATTCCATCGAGGGCTGCGCTGGCTTTGGTGGCATCGCGGTTCGAGCGCAATTCGGCCAAGCCCTTGAGGGCTTCGACTTCCACCTCGGGTCGGATGCGATGCAGTTCGATTTCGAGGGACTCTTCCCCCTCGGTGTAGCAATTGACACCCACGACTTTCTTGCGTCCGCTTTCCACGGCGCGCTGATAGCTAAGAGCGGACTCGTGGATTTCCTTCTGGAAGTACCCACTGTCGACACAAGGCACCACACCCCCCCGCTTTTCGATTTCATCGAAGTATGCTTGGGCCTCGCGCTCCATCTTGTCGGTCATAGCCTCCACGAAGAAGGAGCCCCCAAGGGGGTCTGCCACATGGGCCACTTCGGTTTCTTCGGCGATGATCTGCTGGGTCCGAAGGGCGATCTTGACCGCTTTCTCCGTGGGCAAGGAGAGGGTCTCGTCCATGGAGTTGGTGTGCAGGGACTGGGTCCCACCAAGCACCGCCGCCAGGGCCTCGTAAGCCGTGCGCACAATGTTGTTCTCCGGCTGCTGAGCCGTGAGAGACACACCTGCGGTCTGGGTATGGAATCGCAGCATCCAGGAGCGCGGGTCCTTTGCGCCGAATTCCTCGCGCATCTTTCGCGCCCAAATACGGCGAGCGGCCCGGAACTTGGCGATCTCCTCAAAGAAGTCCAAGTGGCTGTCAAAGAAGAAGGACAAGCGCGGCGCAAAGGAATCCACGTCCATGCCTCGCTCGATTCCTCGCCGCACATATTCCAGACCATTGGCCAGGGTGAAGGCTAGCTCTTGAGCAGCGGAGGAACCCGCCTCGCGAATGTGATAGCCAGAAATCGAAATCGTGTTCCACTTGGGCACGTGCTCGGAGCAGTACTCCATCACGTCAATAATCATGCGCAGAGCCGGCTCGGGCGGAACGAGCCATGCATGCTGGGCCTGATACTCCTTCAGGATATCGTTCTGGACAGTCCCGCGCAGGACCGCGGGGTCAAGGCCCCGGCGCTCGGCACAAGCGATGTAAAAGGCGAGCAGAATCGGCGCGGGCCCGTTGATGGTCATGGAGGTCGAAACCTCATCCATGGGAATGCCGTCGAAGAGTGCTTCCATGTCAGCAATGGAGGAAATCGCCACGCCCACTTGGCCGACCTCTCCGATGCACATGTCATCATCCCCATCGCGGCCCATCAGGGTCGGGAAATCAAATGCCACAGACAAGCCAGTCTGCCCATGGTCGAGCAAAAACTTGAACCGCGCGTTAGTTTCACGAGCCGTACCAAAGCCAGCAAACTGGCGCATGGTCCAAAGGCGACCGCGGTACATGGAAGGATGCACACCGCGCGTGAAGGGATATTGCCCGGGCCAACCCAAGTCACTTGCCGGATCACCGGGAGCATCCTCGGGCCCATAGGCGGCTTCAAGGGACTCACCCGAGACGGTGGTGAACTCGCTGTCACGATACTTGCTGCCCTCAAGCGCAGCCTCCCACGCGTCACGCCCCTCGGGAATAGAGATTTGTTTGGGTTCGTTCATGCCTGAATTCCTTTGGCTTGGTTGCCTTTTGCTGTTCGCAAGAGGCTTTGAGTCACGTTGCTGGCGGTCGCATAGGGGGTGGTTCCTGTACGCAAAATGGCCTCCACTTGCTCGGCCAAGTCGCCCTCTTCCCAGAGAGCTTCCTCCATCCTCTCGCCTACCACTTGGCGCACCTGCTGGATGCGCTTGCGCCGGCGATGGGAGTCGAGCTGGTCTTTCAAATGTTCCCGGTGGGTCTTGAT
>Ga0206679_10003482_pt1 | contig 12079 bp, 9 predicted proteins | sample M110012015metaG_FD_155464 | JGI IMG/M metagenome (GOLD analysis project Ga0206679, IMG submission 155464) | Ammonia-oxidizing marine archaeal communities from Monterey Bay, California, United States - M1 100m 12015 | ecosystem: Environmental > Aquatic > Marine > Intertidal zone | place: USA... | reverse complement strand
GACATCTCACGAACTATGAAAGCCATGGCGAAAGAATTTTCGCTGCCGATGGTTGTTCTTTCCCAGTTGAACCGAGGCTTGGAAAGACGTACAGAAAAACGTCCAATGATGGCCGATTTGAGAGAATCTGGTGCATTGGAACAAGATGCAGACCTAATTGTTTTTATTTATCGTGATGAGGTCTACAACGAAGATACTGAGGACAAGGGTATTGCTGAAATAAGCATTGCAAAACATCGAAATGGTGAAATTGGTATGAAACGACTGGCATTTATTGGACAGTACACAAAATTTGCCAATTTGGCTTTGGGTGGTAGAGGCTTGTCAACATAGAAGGTAATATAAAAATCAATTCTTAATTTAGACCTGCTGGGTTAGATGTTAATAATCATGAACATTTATGAATTTTATATTCTTGATAATGTTGGGTAATTATACTCAATTATAATCGTGTGAGTTTAACTTCAGACACAGGTTTCCCGGGAAAAAACTCTGATGCAAAACGTAGAAGAACTGCAGCAATATGTTGACAGTCTGACGAAAGAGTTGGTGTTGACCAGTCAGACAGTTGTAGCAGCTCCGGGATGTCTTCCTGCACCATGTTTTCCTGAAATTATTATGAAAGTTTTGGGGGTGGTGACAGAACATGAATGGGAAGACCTGACAGATCGTGCCAGGAATTACCTGAAATGGATTACGGTCAAAGCAGAAGCCATCGATGAACTTGCCCCAAGGCCTATGCATACAACCACGCGCGGCTTTGAGTTGTTGGCAATCGATAGAGATGGAAATAGTTTTGGTGAAATAGTAGAGCGTTCACAAGAATTGGGAATACCTTCTGTTCTTGTCCGCTTTGCTTCACTGATAGCTACTTTTCTGACCGTTCGCCTTCTCCGTCAACAAATGGAGCGTGATCGTGAAGTCATGCCTTCGCTTACATTCTCACAAAATGTTGATGCAAATTATCTGAATTATCCTCGTACTCTTAAAACTCTACTGGAGTTGTTTCCAGAATATAAGGAAATGTTTTATTTTGAAATCAACGAAGAAATCACTGAAGACTACTTAACAACCATTCGCGCGCTTGCGGGCGACCTGGGCATTCGCTTAGCTCTGGATGATACAAATAAAATGAATATTAATGTACATCATCAACTGCTGGATTTAGCAGACTGGATCAAGATTGATTTTGAAGCAACTGCAAACCTGGAGGAGCAGTTATTGTCAGGTTACGGAGAAAAAATTATTTTGCATTTTGAAGAATATGCACATGGTGCACGATCTCCGGTCATTGTTTTTGAAGGGCTTTCAGAAACTTCTCCATTAAAAGTATTTCTTGAACAGCGTTGGAAACAAATCGACACAGTGCTTTATTTTCAAAGCAGGGAACGTACACCGGTTCCCCCATGGAATAAATATTTTGGTTTGATTCAGGATTATCATGATGACAAGTATGGTCTCTTTTACAAAGGCTTGATCGATGAGCAGTAATCAATTTCCTGAGAATTATTTGTGGTACATATTTTCATTTCTGCTGGTAAGTTTTGGAACAGTCTTATTCGCCGGATGCAATTCTTCTGATTCACCAACTAAAAACGACACTGGTCCTTCAGTCGTTTCCGGAACTGTTTTTGAGTCATCGCTGGAATTTGATGCAGGAGATAATCCTCTTGGTATTACCTTTGCGGATTTCAATGATGACAACAAAACAGATTATATTGTAGCCAGTACCCGGAAGCAAAACGGGATTTCAACGACTGAAGACGGAACCTTAACTCTCTTTCAAAAAAACTCGTCATCCAGCAGTCGCTTCCCCTTTACATCCAGTACCATCACTCCTGCTACCGCAGAATGGAGGCAGGATGTTATTTCAGCAGATTTCAATGGAGACAACAAAACTGATTTGGTGGTCACGCATACTGGTGAGGACAAAATTAAATTATTGCGAAATGATGGTAGTGCAAACTTTACTGATAACGGTAGTGTCACTGTTGGAGATGTGCCGATTAATCTCATCTCTGGAGATTGGAACAGTGACAATCAAACTGATCTGGCTGTCGTAAATCGCGATAACAGCAGTGTTTCAATCCTGCAAAACAGCAGTGGCGTTTTTTCGGTTTCCCAAACTCTGTCTGTCAGTACGCATCCAATTCAGATTGCAGGTGGTGATTGGGATAGTGACAATGATACCGATCTGGCTGTTTTATTGAGAGACAATGCCCTTGTCCAAATCTGGCTCAACGGCGGAACTGGAACTTTCAGCAAACAAACTACCACCTACACTGTTGGAAATCTGCCAATGGGCATGATATCCGGAGACTGGAACTGTGATGGGAAACAAGATCTGGCAGTGAGCAATTCTGGCGACAACACTCTTTCCTTGTTTTATGGAAAGGGAACAGGAGAATTTGAAACACCTGTTACAATCAGTTCAGGACGAGGCCCGGGTCCATTGGCTGCAGCAGATTTTGATAATGACAGTAAAATGGATTTCGTGGTTGGACATCATTTTCTTGTCAGTACTAACGGAGTCTCTCTCCTCACTGGCGACTTTTCATTGACACTCAGCGACACATCTTCCAGCACTGGTTACGGTTCAGCAACATCCTTTGCTGCAACCACGGTAAAAGACGGTTCTGCACCTGCAGCAATTGTAATTTCAGATGTCGATAATGATTCAAAACTTGACATCCTAATTACACTACCTGTCAGTAAAAAATTAGCTGTGCTTTCCGGAAAACTTTATTCCGGAAATCTCTCCTGCCCCTGAAACTCAAAAAATCTGATTGACTGGAGTCTGTAACAGAGATACACTTTTAACGGTCTTTCTCCGTATGTTGCTCAAAATTAAGGATTTCTTTTAGCCTGGTTTTTGTGTCAAGTTTGCAGGCAAAATATTGAAAAAATCGTTTTATTGTAGAGAGATCTCAGTTCAATTCACTTAAGTTCTCACTTGAGCAAAATTAGATCACCAATATAAAAAAATGCTGATTGCAGGTACATGGGGAGCCTTGTTGCTTTACATCATTAGTTGGATTTCAGGGCTTTTTTCTTCAAACCTTGTGCAACCTTCAGGCTCCAGGTTTCAGGTATGGACTGATGTCACAGGTATGCGCACGGCCTGGTTAATTCATACGGTAACTTTACTGGGATTGTTATGGACGAAAGCAGTCTGGCCTTCTACTTTTGTGAGTGATATCCTCAGCGTAGCAGCATGGGGGAGTATGGTTGGAGTACAGGCTTTCCCAGAGCGTCTACCAAGTCTGGTCAACACTTCAATTGTTCGTTTTTTTGTAATCCTGCTGCTTGGTTTATCTCTCATTATTTCCCAAAGACAAATGCCGGAAGGCTCGTTGCTTTTAGAGCAAACTTGGTTTTATCATGTTTTGCTTGGATCACATATTATCATTCTCCTGGCAGGTGATATAATGTTGGGAGTTGCATGTGTGGCCAGTATCATTTTTCTTTATCAGGAACACCATCTCAAAACTAAACTTATGTCATCATTAACGCTTCGTTTCCCTGCACTTGGCACTCTGGACCGTCTCAGTTGGCAGGGTATTTTGTGGGGTTTTCTGGCATTGAGTATTGGTCTCATGCTGGGAATATTAATTAATTCAGATGATCATTCACTTTTAGCCAATTTGCGTTTTGGCTCATCAATCAGTGCCTGGTGCGTCTTTGCAACACTGTTGCTGTTTCACCAACTGCATGCAGTTCGTTCACGCTGGATCACAATTTGGTGTGTCGTAGGATTTGTTTTGGCACTTATGTCATTGATTGTAGAAATGTTAAGATTGAACATTGCAGAGTAAACATCAATTTAATTACCATTAATTATCAAACATTAAGTCAGAAATTAGAAATCAGTTAATAATGAAACAGCTTCCTTACGAAAATAATTTGTTGGACTGGAATAAAAATTTACAGTTGGTTAAAAATGCAGTGAAAAAAAATTTGGGCGTATCTTTACCTTTTTTATCAGAAATTGCACACCACATGGTGACTCCTCACAACAATCAAACTCGATCACTGGTTCTGTTGCAAAGCGCAAGTCTCTTTGATTATCCGGATGATGATATCATAGACATCGGTAGTACTTTGGAATATCTGCATACTGCATCTGCCTTGCATCGAAACATTAAGGAACCGGAAAAAGCCAGACGTCACCTGCAGCAAGTACAAAAGTTATGGGGTAGTGAAGCAGGCATTTTATTGGGTGATTATCTACTGTCCATCTCTTTTCAAATTTTGGTAAAAGTGGGTAATTTAAATGTATTGGAATGCGTTTCTCTGGCTACCCAAAACATAGCACGAGGGCAGGTACTTGAAGTTTCGGAACCACCTCTTACTGCAACTCCAAAACACTGGCGCAGTGTTACACGAGACAAAATAGCAGGCTTGTTTGGTGCTGGTGCGCAAAGTGCTGCTTATTGGGGTAAGTCTTCTGAAGCAACAGCTTCAACATTGTTTGACTTTGGTATGCATGTGGGAATGGCAGTCCAGTTAAAAACTGAATTGGCGGCAGTTGAAGATGAACAGCTTTTTCAGCAAAAATTAAAAAAACAGGATTTGTGGTCACCACTCTGCTTTTTGCTTCACGATTGTATTCCGCCAAATGAGTCCAGGGAATTGTCTGATAAATTGCTGAATGAATTTGATGTTCCGGAAATGTTCACAAAGCTGGGGTATCTGTTCAAAAAATATGAGGTGTCAGAAAAAGTTCACTCTGAAGCAGAGGTAGAATTGAGAGAAGCAAAAGAATGCCTCGAACGGCTGGAACTTGATTCTGCGCCACTTCAACCATTAACTCAATATTCCATGATTTGATATGCCGGATTCACTTTTAATTAAAATAGATGCGTCAATTGCAGAAATAAAACTTAACCGTCCTGAACAGGCAAATGCCCTCGATGAAAAATTATGGTTTGCGCTCGGAAACTGTTTTAATGAGTTAAACGAAAACGGCGCAGTCAGGGTTTGCATTCTCCATGGAGCCGGCAATCATTTTACCTCAGGAATTGACCTTGGATTTTTACAGTCTATTGGCCGGGAAGTTGAGGAATATGAATGTGAAGGACGAAAGCGTGATTTTTTACGACAAAAAATATTAAAGCTTCAAGCAGCCTTTACTCAAATAGAACAGTGTAGTAAACCCGTGCTGGCCGCAGTTCACGGCGGATGCATTGGAGGTGGAATCGATTTGATCAGTGCTTGTGATATGCGTTATGCAACATCCAACGCAGTTTTCCAAATCAAAGAAATTGATCTTGGACTTACCGCGGATGTAGGCACTTTGCAGCGTCTGCCTCACTTAATTCCACAGGGAATAGTCCGTGAATTAGCTTATACAGCACGTAAGTTCTCCGGCAAAGAAGCCCGGGAATTAGGTTTAGTCAATCGCTGCTATGATGATCAGAAAACATTGATTTCCGCAGTCCGCAAAATTGCTGAGCAAATTGCGTCTAAATCCCCTTTGGCCTTGCGGGGAGTTAAGGAAATGCTGCTTCATTCCCGCGATCATTCTGTTGCAGACGGCCTGAAGTATGTGGCAACATGGAACTCAGCCATGCTGCTTTCAACTGATTTGGAAGAATCGGTTATGGCCATGATGGAAAAGCGGCCTCCGGAATTCAAAGATTAACACCGGAAAACTTCTTAAATTTTATTGCACTATGATTCCCCGCCTCAGTCCCTCTGAAAGAACACCAAAATTTGTACAAAATTTTCTTGAGGTGTTAAGTAAGAGTGAATTTTCTGGAGATATACATCACGATAACGGAGCCCGCCTCGTAACTGCAACAGACAATAGCATTTATCAGGTCTTACCGCAGGCAGTCGTTTTTCCAAAAAATTCCAGGGACATTCAGACTGTACTCAAAATTGCAGATCAGCAACGTTTTAGTAAAAGAATCAAAATCACTGCCCGCGGTGGAGGTACAGGTACCAACGGACAGTCGCTGACAGAAGGCATTGTGCTGGATTGTTCACGTTACATGAATCGAATTATTGAATCGAATTTCAAGGAAGGCTGGGTTTGTGTTGAGCCCGGAGTTGTGCTGGACCAGCTCAATGAACATCTTGCTCCAAACAAAGTCTTTTTTGCTCCCGATTTATCTCCAAGCAATAGAGCTACTTTGGGTGGGATGGTCAATACCGATGCTTGTGGAAAAGGTTCCCGCATTTACGGACGCACTAGCGATCATATTTTAGAGTTAACCTGTGTTCTTTCCAATGGAGAAGTTTTAGAATCGGTACCGCTTGAACCGGAAGCACTGAGCGAATACAAAAAAAAGTCCGGAATTTCTGCAAACATTTTTAAGATCGTTGATCAAATTGTTTCAGAGAAAACCGATCTTATTCAAGAAGTTTTTCCAAGAATGCGCCGCTTTATGACGGGATACAACCTGGCAAAAGTTTACCGAAATTCGGGAAAAAATTTCAATCTAAATTATTTACTGTCTGGTTCAGAAGGAACATTGGCCGTTGTCAGCAAGGCTAAACTTCGTTTGACTCCACTGCCGAAACACAAAATTTTACTTGTTGTTAAATATAAAACATTTGATGATGCACTTAGTGATGCAGAAATGCTGCTTAAGTTTGATCCGGCTGCAATAGAAAGTATTGACGAAAAAATACTGAGCTTGGCAAAAGGAGATGAAATATATCTCAAAATAAAAGATTTTGTTGCAGACGAAAAAGGAAAGTCCGGAAGGAAAAAACGCCCAACACGGACAATTAACCTGGTTGAATTTTGCGGCAGCAACAAAAATCATCTGGAAAAACAGGTTACGGCACTTTGCAAAACCATTGATGCAACGAACAATAAATCTGGAAAAGCAACTGGTTATTACCGTACCGTTGATCCACAGGAAATTAGTAATTTATGGAGTTTGCGAAAAAAAGGTGTTGGTCTCTTAGGCAATACAAAAGGTGAGAGAAAGCCGCTTCCGTTTGTGGAAGATACTGCAGTTCCACCGGAAAACCTGGCTGATTACATACGTGAGTTCCGGACACTGCTCGAATCGTATGGTTTGGAGTACGCCATGTTTGGTCATGTGGATGTTGGGTGTTTGCATGTGCGTCCGGCTTTGGATTTGAAGAATCCGGAAGAAGAAAGTTGGATCAGGGAACTTTCTGATAAAGTTGTTGAACTTGTGAAAAAATATGATGGTGTTATGTGGGGGGAGCACGGACGCGGTTTCCGCAGTGAATACACAGCAGAATTTTTTGGCGAAGAACTCCATCAGGATTTGCGCCGCATCAAGGAAGCGTTTGATCCAAATAATCGGCTAAATCCAGGAAAAATTGTAACACCACTTTCTCATGATGACAAAGTGGTCCCGATTGAGGGGCCCCTCCGTGGACACAAAGACCGTCAAATTACTCCGGGATTACTAAAGGAATATGAGTCTGCAATCAACTGTAACGGTAACGGTGCATGCTTCGATTACTCACCTGAAAACGTGATGTGTCCGTCTTCAAGAATCACCCGTGATCGTCTTCATTCTCCACAGGGAAGAGCAGGAGTGATGCGAGAATGGTTACGCCTGCTTTCTGTGAATCAAAAGTCAGGAGTTTCAGGAAAAAAGCCTCTCGGTTTTCTGTATAATTTGCTCAATAAAATTCAGAATTCATGGCGTAAAAAACAGGGTGAGTACGATTTTTCACACGAAGTTTATGAGTCAATGGCAGGTTGTTTAGCCTGCAAAGCATGTGCTACTCAGTGTCCGGTGCATGTTGATGTTCCTGAAATCCGCTCAAAATTTCTTGACCTTTATCATGGGCGTTATTTGCGTCCACTCAAAGATTATTTGGTTGGTTCAACTGAGAGCTTCGGACGTTTATTTTCCCAAATACCGTTGCTGGCAAACTCATTACTCAGTTGGCCGCTGAGCCGTATGTTGCTGAAAAATCTAATTGGTTTAAGAGATTTGCCGGAATACAGTCCAGAATCTGTCAGGAGGCTCCTTCAGAAGGCTGATGCCCCCGCATTTGACGTGGACGAGTTAATTTTGCGCACACCGGAAGAATTGGAGCGTAGTGTGATTCTGCTGCAGGATGCTTTTACTTCGTTTTATGAATCCCAAGTTGTTATGGATTTTTATGAACTGTTGAAACAACTAGACTATACAGTATACGTTGCCCCGTTTAGTCCAAACGGAAAACCACTGCATGTTAAAGGCTTTCTGAAACAATTCCGTAAAGTTGTAGAGAAAAACATAAATTGGCTGTCTTATGCAGCTCGATGCGGAATTCCTTTTGTCGGTCTTGATCCAAGTGTTGTACTAACATATCGTGATGAATATTTGAATATTCTCGGAGAAAATAAGTTGCCGTTTGAGGTTCTGCTGCCGCAAGAATTCTTAGTAAAAAAATATAAAAAACTTCCTGGACATGTAGTTTCAAAAAGTAAAAAAATACAAGAATATCAGTTGTTGGGACATTGTGCCGAAAAAACGGGGGCACAGCTTTCACAGGAATTATGGCAGGATGTTTTTGAGGCATTTGGTTTGTCATTGGAGTTGATTCCGGTAGGTTGTTGCGGTATGGCTGGAACATACGGACACGAAACTGATCATTTTGAAGAATCACGTGGAATTTACAATTTAAGCTGGAGCAAAAAGATTCCGGAGGATCCATTATTACGACAGAACATTTTGGCAAGCGGTTTTTCCTGCCGTAGCCAGGTGAAGCGTTTTGAAGGTTTTCGACCACTGCATCCGTTACAGGCACTTTTAAGAGAAATTATCTCTGTAAATTCATTTCAAAGTGAATAACTTATTTTTACATCCAGATCCAAAAAATTAAATGGAAGAAATTAACTTTGAAGACTTTTTACGGGTTCAGATCAGGACTGGAACTATTCTGGAAGCAACTCTCAATACAAAGGCACGAAATCCTGCCTACATCCTGCGCATAGATTTTGGTCCACTGGGGATTAAAACAAGTTCTGCACAAATTACTGAAAATTACCAACCAGATGAATTAGTAGGCCTGCAAATATCGGCAGTGTTGAATTTTCAGGCCAAACGTGTTGCCGGATTTAAATCTGAGGTGCTGGTACTTGGAGCTTATTCTGAAGAAAAAGGAGTGCTGCTGCTGACACCAACTGATTCTGTGGAAAATGGTTCCCTTGTGGGCTGAGTTGATTCAGCATTTAGTTCTGCATCACTATGGATTTTGCTGATGAATTTATCTTTAGCTTTCCAAAGCTCGTTCAGGCAGTTCCTGACTGCTAATGAACCTCCTTTTGCACGGATTGTTTCCAGTGACGGTACCACTCCTTCTCCAAGCTTCAAGGATTCAATTCTAACCACAATTTTGTGGACCCTGCCAAACAGTAAATCAGAAAAATTAGGAGAGGAGTGACCGGGATATACCAGTGTGACATTGAGTATGGATGTAATTTCGTCGCCTAAACTATTCAAAACTGTGTGTATTCCACCAGTCCTAGGTTTGAGTAAATTAATGAAGGATGACTTGGTTCTGGAGTGTTTTTCCGGAGTGAAGCGAGTGCCTTCTGCATAATTCAAAATAGTTACTGGATGTCCCCGTAATTTCTCACAGGAAAGTTTAGCGGTTTCCAAATCTTTGCCACGCAATTCCGGATGGCTTTTTAGAGTTTCTTTGGAATAACGTTTCATAGTTGGATATTCCAGAGCCCAGAGCGCCTGACCCAGGAAAGGAATCCACAGCAGTTGCTGCTTAATAAAGAAGAGCAAAAATGGAATTTGTTTTAAAAAAATTCCCTGTGCAACTGGAATATCAAGTAGCGAAAGATGATTGCTGATAACCAGATATGTACCATCTGTTCTCAAATTAACCAGGCCTTCAATGTCCCATTCAAGATGATAAAATACTTTCAAAAGGAAATTGTTTGTGATAATAAAACCTCCGGAAATCCAGTAAGAAACTCTGCCCCAAAAACTACGCCAACCCGACAGCGGAATCATAAATTTAATTGGAGCGCATAGGCTGACAAGAGTTCCGTGGAACGATGTATTAAGAACGAACAAAAAAATAAATATTGGAATCCTTAACAAATTTGTCAATAGCTTTACCATCTGTAGATTGAAATAGCTGGTATATTAAAGTTGTGTTATCAGGACTTTGTTTTTAAACAAAACACCGATTGATGGTGACTGAAAATCAAGAGAAAATCAAGTTTCTGAATTGTAAACAAGGTAGTGAGGGCTAGTTTGTTTTACTGACAAAGCGCAGGATTTCCGTTAATCCCATTGGTGGAAACAACCAGTAATCCGGAAGATATCCGGAAGGAGAAACTGGTTCTAGCTGATGATTCAAGTGGATCCTGTGGCTGAATGACAGCATGATGCGGGAATGCTTCAGCTGAAAAATTGGACCGGAAGTATTTTTGGGGAAGGGCCCCGTATTTGTTCCAATCAGAATTCCATCCGGAATTTGTTTGGTTAAGGCAGACAGAAACTGACAGCCGTTTCCACAATGCTGATTGGCCAGAACTATCAGGCGAGTGTTCATTCTGGGTGCATCTTTTTTCCCGTTGAAAATGAACTTGGTTTCCACCCATTTTTCAGTAATTTCATTTTCCCTGAAATGAAATATGAGGGCCTTTAACTGCTGGAGTTTTTGTTCCAGTTGATCTTTTCCTACCAACAAACGTGCAGTGGAATGATGCAGATTCCATTGAACTCGATTCAGCAGTCCTTTTAAAATAGGGATTGTTTGCCTTTCCCGTACAATTACATTTTTCCAATGATTACTGGTAAATTCCTTGAGCCACTTTTCAATAAAGGCAAAACTGCCGTTCGCGTTACCCCGTACATCAATAATCAGTGTGGGGGTATTCTGTAGTTTTCTGCCAAGTTTATGGAATTGCTTGACGGCAATCTCTTCGGGGTTGCCGTCCCTGTACCAGCGAATGTATGGTGTCCTCCCACCTTTAAATTCAAATACAGGCATTTCCTGTCTATTTAGTTCTGCTGCTGGAAAAATGAGCGGAAGCACGATTTCTTGTTTCTCACCGGAATCATTTTCAAATGCACAATCCAGAGGTTGAAGCTGGTGATTTGCCTGTTGCCCTAACATAAAAAGTTTTTCAGTCTGCCTTTCCGGTAAGATGGGGAAGAACACCTCCATTGTAGTTTTACAGTCGATAAACCTGTGATTAACAATTTTATTTGGGTGCTTCAAAGATGGCAAAACACTGAAGCGGTTCAGTTGTTGTGCCATGCGGATTCCTGTGTAAAATGCCACTTTTGGTTCAATCCGCTGAACGTAATGCCGTTTTTTTAAGAACAGATCTGCCTGTATATTAGAATCTTCTGTAAACTCCAAAGATTTTATCAGTTGTTCTTGAAAATGGTGCGTCAGTACAGGATTTATATCTGGCAATAAGTGGTCTTCTAAGTTCTTAAAGGCCGATTCCCAGTTGGCACCTTTCTGCTCAAGAATGGGATAACGGACATAGTTCTCTTTCAGCAGGCGTTCTGTCTGCACTAAATCTTCCTGAATTTGTTTGTCTGAAAGAAACAAGGGGCCGCTTCCGGAAAAGTCAAGAGAATCAATCGTTTCAAACCCCCTGCTAACTCCTGCAAGGAGAAAAGTAAAAAGTATGACAAAGAGGCATAACCTCATAAATAGTTGAAGCAAAAAGAGTCTATAATTTACCACACGTATTTCAGCTTTTCTTAAAGTCTTAACAAGATCCATTTTATATTTGTTGCAAATAATAACTGAAGAGCACCAGCCATTCGGAAAAATCGAGGCTTTCCGGTCGGCGGAGACCATACTTTTCACGAAGTGAATTCTGACAGTTTTGAAACCATACCGGGAAATGCCGGCGAATCCCATTCAGCAAGGTTTTACGGCGCTGCTGAAACAGAAGATGACTCCACTTGAGAAACTGTTTTTCTTCTTCGTGTGTGAGACTGGAACTATGAGGTATAAGTTGGATTATTGCCGAATCAACTTTTGGTGCAGGACGAAAAGAGTCTGGAGAAATGATTTTTATAATATTCCTTTCAAAACCGAGGGCTCCAACAAGAGACAATGGCCCATAAATTTTTCCGGAGTCGGGTGATGCACAAATCCTTTT
>Ga0206679_10003476_pt1 | contig 12085 bp, 15 predicted proteins | sample M110012015metaG_FD_155464 | JGI IMG/M metagenome (GOLD analysis project Ga0206679, IMG submission 155464) | Ammonia-oxidizing marine archaeal communities from Monterey Bay, California, United States - M1 100m 12015 | ecosystem: Environmental > Aquatic > Marine > Intertidal zone | place: USA... | reverse complement strand
CCGCAAGCTACGGCGCAATCGCAATGGTTGGCTTGTGGCTGGCCTGGCGGGGCTTGCGGCGGGTGCGTTCGGTGCGGGCTGCAGCGGCAGTGGCCGAGGATGGGACATGTCACAGTTGCGGCCATGCCCACGGTCCCAGCGTGGATCAGGTCGCTGGTCTGACCTCGTGGCGGGATGCTGTTGTGATTGTCGTATCGGTCGCGATGCGGCCCTGTACGGGGGCAGTTTTCTTGCTGATCCTATGCTTTGGCCTTGGCATTCCGCTGGCTGGCATTATCGGTGCGATGGTGATGGGTTTGGGGACGGCCAGCGTAACTGTGCTGGTTGCGATATTGGCTGTTGGGACCCGACGTTCTGCTCTGGCAGGTTGGTCCGGTTCAGGTGCCGTGCGTGCAATCGCACTGATCGAAATTGTTGCAGGCGCGGTGATCGCGGTGATCGCTACCACACTCTTGGCACCCTTTCTGTAACGCTCCGTACAGGCTTTGTCTGCTGCCCGCGTCGCGCGCTAGCCCGTGCGGCGCCTGATGCGGTTGTGACCGATGACGGTGTGACGCCTTCAACATTTAACGCAGGTCAGAGCACAGCGTCGGCTCACTGCAAAGAATTCTGGCTCGATGAAGCGAACATGCAGCCTTGTGGACCATTTTCAGAAGTCTCGGTCGCGGGGGCTTTTCAAGTGCTCTATGCAGGCGTAATGCTGGCAATATGTCACCCCCTATTCTGTCATATTCTGCGCATGGACGCGCTGTGCTGGTTCTTGGTCTGCCGCTGATCGGTGGACACCTGGGTCAGGTGGCGATTGGGGCAACAGATACCGTGATGCTGGGGTGGTACGGCGTGGATGAACTGGCGGCACAGACCGTGGCGGGCTCATTCTATTTTGTTCTGTTCCTCGTTGGATCAGGTTTTGCTTGGGCGGTCATGCCCATGGTTGCGTCGTATCACGCCGAGGGCGATGATATCAGTCTGCGTCGGGCGACGCGGATGGGGCTGTGGCTAAGCATGGGTTTTGCTGTTTCTGCGATGCCCCTGATGCTCTGGTCCGAGCCCTTGTTTCTTGCCTTAGGGCAGACTGCACAAGTGGCGCGCGACGGTGCGGCCTATTTGTCGATTGCGGGCTGGGGGATCTTTCCGGCCCTGATCTTGATGACTTTCAAGAGCTATCTTGCAGCACTGGAGCGGACACAGATCGTGTTCTGGATCACCGCTATTGGTGCAGTGACCAATGGTCTTGCCAATTATGCGTTTATCTTTGGCAACTGGGGCGCCACAGAGATGGGGATCGCTGGGGCGGCCGTAGCCTCTGTGATTACGCAAATCGTGATGCTGGTTGGTGTTGTCGCCTATGCGCGGTTGGCATTGCCAGAGCACGCTTTGTTCAACCGGCTGTGGCGCCTGGATTTCGAGATGATGGGTCGGGTGTTCCGCCTTGGGTGGCCCATTGGTTTGACGACGCTGAGCGAGGTTGGTCTGTTTTCCGCGACTGCGGTGATGATGGGCTGGCTTGGAACGATCCCACTGGCGGCGCATGGAATCGCCCTACAATTGGCCTCGATTACGTTCATGGTGCATCTGGGGCTGGCAAATGTTGCGACGATCCGATCGGGCAACGCTTGGGGGCGCGGGGATGTGCCGCATATGGTGCGAGGGGCGCAAACGGTGTTGTTCATGAGCCTATTTATGGCGCTGAGCACGATTGTTCTGTTTCTGATGTTGCCCGAGCCGCTGATCAGCCTCTTCATGAAAAGCGACGAACCCGCACGAGCTGACATTTTGACAGTTGGTGTGGTTTTGTTGGCGATGGCCGCATTGTTTCAGCTGGTTGATGGGGCGCAGGTGGTGGCGCTTGGCTTGTTACGCGGGGTGCAGGATGCGCGGGTGCCGATGGTGTTGGCAGCGGTGTCTTACTGGGTCATAGGCATGCCCTGTTCTTATGTTTTGGGTTTTGTGCTGGGCTGGGAAGGTGTTGGCGTTTGGCTGGGCCTTGTGGTCGGGCTGAGCGCAGCGGGCATTGCTTTGATGTGGCGTTTTTGGCGCGTGATTGTTCCACGGTTGACTGTTGGGTGACACGGGACGGCGGGCCAGACGCTCTTTCGCGTGTGCCCGTGCGGGCCCCCGTGAAAGTCGCCCCGCCCGCCGTCCCGATATTTTGACAGTAAAGGTATGCTTTTGGGGTGCGTTGATGCCGAAGCTTTCTGACCATCCCGCAATGCGTGGACTTTTATCTTTTCAATCATCTGCGCCGGTACAAAAGCCGTTTGCGTAGACTGGCACTGAACCTGTTTAAACAGCATGCTACAACGCTGCTGCGCGTTCTTGGAAAAAACCAATCGCTCATGCCCGCGCACGGTCGTCGCGTTATGTTAGGCCGTTACAAAAAGTCTGGATGCGGGTACAGGCCTGTGTCAGTGCGTCATCTGACGTCGCGTAGCTAACGCGGAAGTTTGGTGACACGCCAAAGGCAGCGCCGAAAACAACGGCCACTCCGGTCTCTTCCAGCAGGGCTGTGGCGAATGTTGCGTCGTCTGTGATGACTGTGCCTGCAGTAGAGGTTTTGCCAATGAGCCCTGCAATCGATGGATACACATAGAATGCGCCCTCGGGCACCGGGCACACGATTCCGTCTATGGCGTTCAGGGCTTTGACCACCAGATCGCGACGACGCACGAAGATCTTGTTGTTGGTCGTAATGAAATCTTGCGGGCCATTCAGGGCTTCGACCGCTGCCCATTGACTGATCGAACAGGGGTTTGATGTTGATTGTGATTGCACTTTGCGCATGGCCTTGATCAGGATTTCGGGGCCTGCCGCATAACCGATCCTCCAACCCGTCATGGCATATGCTTTGCTTACACCGTTCACTGTTAGGGTGCGGCCCTTCAGGCTCGGCTCAACTTGGGCGGGGGTGCAGAACTGGAACCCGTCATAGGCCAGATGCTCGTACATATCGTCTGTCATCACCCAAACCTGAGGATGGCGCATCAGCACATCGGTCAGGGCCTTTAACTCTGTGCGCGTATACCCCGCGCCGGTCGGATTCGACGGCGAGTTGAAAATCAGCCACTTTGTTTTCGGGGTGATCGCGGCCTCGAGCTGTTGCGGTGTCATTTTGAACGCGCTGTCGATGCCGCATTCGATTGTCACAGGCGTGCCACCCGCCATCAGCACCATATCGGGGTAGCTAACCCAATAGGGGGCTGGAACAACCACTTCGTCACCTGAATTTAGCGTCGCCATAAGCGCATTGTACAGCACCTGCTTGCCGCCGGTGCCCACAGTTATTTCATCTGTGGTGTAGTCCAACCCATTGTCGCGTTTAAACTTTGCAACGACGGCTTTTTTCAGCTCGGCAATGCCATCTACGGCAGTATATTTAGTGCGTCCTTCGACGATCGCGGCAAGGCCTGCATCCTTGATGTTTTGTGGTGTGTCGAAATCTGGTTCGCCCGCACCAAGGCTTATGATGTCCTTGCCTTGGGCTTTCAGGGCTGCCACCTGACCGGTCAGAGCGACGGTAGGGGACGGTTTGACGCGGTCGAGTGTCGCGGAAAGCAATGTCATGATAGCCTCGGGACTTTGGGTTGATTAGTCTGTATGGTCATAGGCGGCGGTTTAACCGCAAGCAAGCTATTGGACGGGGCAGGGGACAGGCAATGGACGAAACACACGATTGGTATAGCCCAGAGACGGCAACATTCGGGGATCGGGTCGCAGGTGCGCGTGATGCCGCGGGAATGACGCAACAGCAGCTTGCAAAGCGGCTGGGCATTCGTTTGGCGACCTTGCGCTCATGGGAGAACGATCTGAGCGAGCCGCGCGCGAATCGGTTATCGATCATGGCGGGGCTCTTGAATGTGTCGATGATGTGGTTGATCAACGGCGAAGGAGAAGGCGTCGAAGCTCCGGAGTTGGCGAGCGGAGTTTCATCGAATGATACGATGCGGGATCTGATGACCGAAATGCGTGACCTTCGGGCTGATCTTTTGTCGCGTGCTGAACAGGTTGGGCGATTGGAAAAGCGGATGCGCGCGGCGATGCAGGCACCGACCGGTGGTTGAGGAACTGCGCGCGCACAGGCTGAAACGGATGCACATGCGTTCGATGCGGCGTGGTATCAAAGAAATGGACCTGATCCTTTCCGCTTTTGCTGCTGAGCATCTGGCCAAAATGGACGCCGGTTCGCTTGATGATTATGATGCGTTACTGAACGAAAATGATCAGGATCTGTATCGCTGGGTGACTGGACAGGAAGCCCCTCCAGGGCGGCTTGCCGATCTAATAGGTTTGATCTCAAAAACGTTTCAGACGTAGGGTTAAAAGCCAGCGATCTCAGTGTTTTGTTTCTCTTAACCATATCTTTCCGAATCTGTTCCATTTTCTATTGAAACGAAGATCATTTCGGAGAGCGTTGATGAGCATCCAAGATCCAATGCGTCAGTTGGTTGGCGCAACAATGGGCGGCAAAGACCACAATTTTATAATGTCTTACCTTGAGGCGCTGTCTTTGGTGGAGCGCCTGCACCGATTACTGCTTGATGTAATCAAAGACGAATTCGAACGTGTTGGCGTGCTTGAGATTAACGCAGTGCAGGCGCTCTTGCTGTTCAATATTGGCGATAATGAGGTGACAGCTGGCGAGTTGAAAAGCCGCGGCTACTATCAGGGCTCTAATGTCAGCTATAACCTCAAGAAGCTTGTCGACACTGGCTATATGCACCATCAACGGTCCGAGATTGACCGCCGGTCAGTCCGTGTTCGGTTGACCGCTGATGGGCGCAAGGTTCGTGACGTTGTTTCCGACCTTTTTGAGCGTCACGCCGAAGGGTTGCAATCCAAGGGAGTGCTTGGTCCCGAAGGGATAATCGACATCACCGCGTCGCTCAAACGGATGGAGCGATATTGGACCGATCAAATCCGCTATATCTATTGATGCGGGCACCGCTGGGTGGAGCCTGACTGAGTTATACACAACGTAGTGTCACGGGCAAGTAGCCCATCCAGTATCCGCTTTGCAACGGTTCGGTTTTCACGGTAGTTTGCTCAGCGGACCTGCGGTGTTTCGCTTTTGACCGGACCCTTTGAAAACATCAAAGTTTCAAGTTCGCTCTGCAACTTTCGTGCCATAGCTTCGGCATAGTGTTCAAAACCCAGGGCAGTCTCGACGAAGCTGCCTGATCCTACAATAACATTGGCCTGAAAATAGCGGGCTAGCGCGCCAATCTCGGCCTGACGTAAATCACCGTTGGCGGGCGAATCCACTCCGATAACAAGCGCATTTATAGTGATGCCAGTGCCTTCGATCTCTGGTTTGACATCAACTGGGCGCGGTCCAAGGTTCGATTTGCCATCCCCCGACAGATCCAGTGTTCGCTTCCAACACTCGGTACGCCGTGCCAGATGGGCTGCGCCATCGCGCATTGCCAGCCCCAATGCAGTGCCCGGACTGGTCTGCCGTCGAGTTGTGACACGAAGATGCGCGATTATTCCGTCAAGCGCGGCTTCATCCAGCACAGTCGTCCAGGGCAGAATCAGTTTGGTATCCTCTGGGCCGCTCCATTCGTAGACCAGCAAATCGATGGTTGCTGAGGGTAACATGGTTAGTGCTTGGCGAACCTTGCTGCTGTCCAGTGCCGCGGCCAACCCGTCCATCTGTAACCTGTATTCTCGCGAATCGACTGATCCCGATACGTCTAGCCCCAATGCGAGCGCCTGCCGACAATCCGCAGTTGCAGCATCCACCCAAATTACGGCTGTCAAAATGGCACCAATCTTTGCGGTCCATCGCATCATCCCGCACGCTCAACAAACGGAACGGCGCCAATCATCGGTGGGGTCAATTCGCGCTCTAGCTTGCGGCGCATTGCGCGTTCGTAATCTTCGAAGCCTTGCGCCACCTCCATAAAGGCACCTGGGCCCCAAAGCACTTCGTTCTGATAAAAAGCGATTAGATCTGTCTCGGAGGCGAACTCTGCGGCATTGACCACCAAACCATTTACCGTGACATCCGAAAATGCAAATTCGCGGTAAGCGAGGCGCGGCCCGAACCCTTCGTTATTTTGCCCGTCACCCGCCATGTCCAGCGTTTTATACAAACAGCGCGGTGCCCTGCCCAGCATCTTGGCACCATAGCCCAATGCGTAGCCCATAGCAGTTGGAAATTCGTTATGGCTGCGTTTACTTGCAGCCACGACCTCCGCTGCCGATAACAAAGCGGCTGGGCTGTCGATCAGCATCCATTCAAGGATAACTTCCTGATTATAGCGCCCCGACCATTCATAAACTGCCAGCGCGACAGGATCATTCGTCGCAAAAAATGCGGCCTGTACCTCAGGCGATGTCAATGCTGAGACGAGCCCTCCACGTTGCAGCTGATCTTCGGCAGCGTCAACCGATGATGATACATCGAGGGCCAGCAGCAACGCCAAACGGCAGGCCTGCGCCGGGGCCGCGGACGCCATCAGCGTAATACAGACCGCCAATTTCATCAAATGCAGATCCTCGCTCAGACCCGAACCCTACCAGCTTCCGGTGTTATCCATGCTGGCCCAAGGCTCTGCCGTGGGCAGTTTATCCCCGTGTTGCAGCAATTCGACCGAAATATTATCAGGCGAGCGGACAAAGGCCATGTACCCATCGCGCGGTGGTCGGTTGATCGTCACACCATTGTCCATCAGGTGTTGGCAAATTTCATAGATGTTGTCGACGCTATATGCCAAATGCCCAAAGTGGCGGCTGTCACTGGGCAATCCGTCGTCACCATCCCAATTATATGTCAGTTCTATCGCGCACTCGTGCTGTCCCGGAGGAGCCATGAAAATTAGCGAAAACCGCCCCGTTTCACTGTCGCGTCGGCGGGTTTCTTCCAACCCGAGCAACTTGAAAAAGGCGATTGAGGCGTCTAGGTTCTTTACCCGAACCATGGTGTGCAAGTAGGTGAGAGCCATCAGCGGTGTCCTTGTCTTGACCAGAATATGGAACATAGATTGAAATCTGTTGTTCCGCGTAAAATACATAGCGCGCAGCAAGCCAAATTTGAAACGGGTCAGCACGTTCCGTACAAGTCTAGAGTTAAACCCGGGGTTTGCAAAACAGTTGTGCGAAAAAGATCAATAATAACTGATCTCATCTGCTTTTGATGCGAACTTCTGCTGCAATCCCTATATTGCGGTTCTCAGACATTGATCCCCCATATAAGGTAGCAGTGACAGATTCTGTGGATAAGGATGCGCCCCATGCCGCTCAGCCCCGACCAGCAAGCCGAAATCGAAGACCTGCGGGCCTCGCCCCAGCCCACTTTGCGCGCCACTGTGCCGGGCATGGAGGCGCATCTTTACCGCGCTCAGCCTGTTCTTGATCACGGTTTTGTCCGGGTCATCGACTACATGGGTGACGATGCTGCGATCTGTCAGGCAGCGCGCGTTTCGTACGGACGCGGCACGAAATCCGTGCAGAATGACGCCGGGCTGATCCGGTACCTCATGCGTCATTGGCACTCGACCCCCTTCGAGATGTGCGAGATCAAGCTGCACGTCAAACTGCCCGTCTTTGTCGCGCGCCAGTGGATTCGACACCGCACGGCTAACGTCAATGAATATTCCGCCCGCTATTCAATCCTTGACCGCGAATTCTATATCCCGCAGCCGGATGCATTGGCGGCCCAGTCTGTTGTGAACAACCAGGGTCGTGGTGCGATGCTCGAAGGTGAAGAGGCTGCCCGTGTTCTTGAGATCCTCAAGGCGGACAGCAACCGCGCCTATGACCATTATGAACAGATGATTTCAGAGGATGGCCAACAGGGCCTCGCCCGAGAATTGGCGCGGATGAACCTACCTGCAAATATCTACACGCAATGGTACTGGAAAGTGGATCTTCACAACCTGTTCCACTTTCTACGACTTCGTGCGGATGCGCACGCCCAATACGAGATCCGCGTCTATGCGGATGCGATCTGTGAGATGGTCAAAGATTGGGTGCCCGCCGCTTACGGCGCGTTCGAAGACTACCGGATGGGGGGCGCAACGCTATCGGCCACAGCCCTCGTTTGTATTCAGCGGATGTTAAAAGGCGAGGAGGTCACACAGGAAACCTCTGGCATGTCCAAAGGGGAATGGCGCGAATTTATGGGTGTGATCCGCTGATGTTGTGCGTTGCTCTACCACTCTGTGTCATGTGAAAATCTTGACACGCCTAACGCCAGACCAGTGCAAAACACCACAAAGCTCACCGCCAGCCCTTCGGTGGGCACATCGCGGCGCCAAAGCTGCAACCAGCGTTTACAAATGACGCGAAGGGTTCAATATTTTGACAGACCACAAAAGCGCCTTACCGTGATTATAAGCAATTGCCGCCCAGCCGACGGTCCGGAGGAAACTTGGTTGTGCAAGACGTCTTAATGCGTTCATTTTTCAACCTGTGAAGTCACGCTTTTGCTCCGCTTTTTCTCCCCTGGAAGGATCAGAAACAAGAGGGAAGCCCAGACCACTCACATATCGCTCTTAATCGGTGCGAGGCTACAGCAGTTTCAGGTCACCGGCCATTTGACGATCGTCGCGCCCTTCAAGTAACTCGAATGACACTTTTTGGTCATCTGCAAGTCCCGTAAGGCCAGAGCGTTCGACCGCTGAGATATGTACAAAAACGTCTTTACCGCCGTCGTCCGGGGCGATGAAGCCGTAGCCTTTTGTGGTATTGAACCACTTCACGGTGCCAGTTGGCATGATCCGTGCCTCCTTTTGCCTTTCAGCCCACGCAAGGGGCGCGTTTCGGTGACATTCCGATAGTTGATCCACCGACATGCCGTTCAGTGTGGCACAAATTGTGCGGTTTCGCAAAATTTCAAGATCTGAGGCGTGCAAAGCCGCGATTATGATGATTAATTCACACAAACGCGCGGGGGTGGCCATGAAAATATACGGTTTGAAAACATGCGATACATGCCGCAAGGCGATAAAGGCTTTGCCAGATGCCCATTTTGTGGACGTTCGCGCACAAGGGGTGCCCTCGACGGTCATGGCCCGCGCTTATGAAACTTTCAACGATGCATTGGTCAACACGCGGTCCACCACCTGGCGTGGGCTGGGGGAAGATGTGCGAAACCAATCGCATCTTGATCTGTTGGCCGCGCATCCAACCTTGATGAAGCGACCTTTGATCATCGATGGAGACGTTTTGTACCTCGGATGGTCAAAGGAAGTTCAGACTGCACTTGGTTTGGCATGATCGTTGCACCCTTCGCCCAAAATTCCGCGAGCCGATTCTCTGGTTCTGATTTTGCAGCAGTTCATCGAACGCCGATTGCACGGTCAAGCGACAATGGCCCCGCGCCCTTGATGACCAACAAAAGTAGTAGAAAAACCCAAAGCGATCTCTGGTCCATGATCAGGCTGTTTGAGGACGCATCAAACCACGCGCCCAAAACCAGGCTGTCGTCCCATTTGTTATGGCCAATCAGGTCAGTCAGCGATTGCACAACAATAAAGCCAATCATTCCAATCGCGGAAAGACGGGTCAGCAGGCCCAGAATGATCAGTACGGGTAGGATGAATTCAGCCAAGGTCCCTGCTGTCACCACGGCCCAGTGGTAAAGCGATAGCGCGTCCACATCGTAGCCGATCTGTTCCATGATTCTTGGAAATATCTGCGCATAGGCACCCAGAGACGGCTGAAAAATACCCAACATTCCTTCACCGACCTTGGTCAAGCCTGAAATCCAGAAATAGACCGCAAGAACAGCCGCAAACAGGAAGCGGGCTAGAGTAGGCAGAATCCACTCGCCGCGCTGCAATATGGTGACGATTGACGAATAAAAACGCACGAGAGCATTCATGGTCTAGTCCTTTGATGGTGTAATTTTGGCAAGAGCGCCTTGTTGCAACAACAGGCCAAGCAGCGGGCCAAGATCAAATTCCGGGTTAATGGAGAGTGCCGCTTCTTGTGCGTTTTCAACGGTCGCTCCGTCGTGGACAGCCATGATCCACGCAGCTTGCGCTACATCCAGTGGATGTGGCTGAGGATCAAACTCCAATCGGGTGATCAGAACCGACTGTTTGATGGCGCGGGGTTTGGCTGCACCCATGATCATGTTGAACTGCCAGATGTCAAACAGCGGCCAATCCGATGCAATGATCTGCACCGCTGGTGCCAGCGTTAAGGTCGCCGTCAAAAGTTGTTCCGGAGCGAGGCTCCTCAGTTCTTCGGGCGCGATGGGGTGCGCATCTGCTGCGTGGTATGCACGACGCATGGCAAGTTCCAGCCGGGCGACATCCGCGAGATAGCCGATATGTGCAAGGGGCGAAAACTCTGCCAAAAACTTTGGCATTTCATCGCCATAATGCATCATGAGTGGGGTCTTGGGGGGGTGGGCGCGGGCAAACAGCGTGGCCAACTGATCAAATCTCTGATCGCCAAGCAGTTTGCACAAAACCGGAAACCCAGTGCGTAATGCGTCCCTAAGAGCAACAGTTACATTGTTGCGGTAGACATCAAAACGCTTTTGAGTGGGCTTGCCTGCGCCATCGGTTAACCCTGTGGGAACTGCTTGCGTTGGATCGAGAAGTGCCGCGCGCAACTGAGATTGATCGATAGCCATGGACGTCACCGAGCGGCCACAGTTTCAAGAGCGCCTTGTGCGCGCTCTGCCTCGGCCCGCAAAGTCAGCCAATCGGGAACGTCATTGTCCCACTCAACTAAAATGGGTGCCGGGCCTGTCTGATCCAGAACGTGGAACAGCAAATCCCAGACGGGGTCGACCACTGGCTTTGAATGGCTGTCGATTAAAAGTGGCGCGCCAAAGTCGTCAATGTCCTCATCATGTCCACCGACATGAATTTCACCAACAGAGTCAACGGGGTAGGCGTCGATATATGTGCGTGCCGTGTATCCTAGATTGCTTGCCGAGATAAAAACGTTGTTCACGTCCAACAGCAGACCACAGCCCGTGCGACGCACCAATTCTGTAAGAAAATCCGTCTCTGCCCAGGTACTTTCGGCAAAGGCGAGATAGCTTGATGGATTTTCCAGCAACATTTGACAGCCAAGCGTATGTTGGACCTGATCAATGTGCTCAGCCACACGCGCAAGTGTTGCATTGGTGTAGGGCAGGGGCAGCAGATCGTCGAGAAACTCGGACCCGTGCGTTGACCAAGCGAGATGCTCGGAAAAGCTGGCGGGCTTCAGCCAATCCACCAACGTCCTGAGCCGGGATAGGTGCGTTTTGTCCAGGGGGCCTTCTCCCCCGATAGACAGGCCCACGCCGTGAACGGAAATGGCAAAGTTTTCACGAAGAGCCCGCAGTTGAGCGTGGGGGCGTCCGCCCGCGCCCATGTAGTTTTCGGCATGCACCTCAAGCCAGCCTACGGGGCCGGGTTGGTGGCGTAACTCTGTGAAATGTTGTGGTTTATATCCAACACCGGGTAAGAGCGGCAAGCGGGGCGGCTGTTGTGTCGCATCCAGCATCGCAAGTCCTTTCGGTTTTAGTTGGCGCGTCGGGAACACAGGTGACCCCGACGCAATACCTATTGTGTTCTTAGGCTGGTAGATCGCGATTTTGTTCTTCCAGCGAACCTGTGCGTGCTGTGCCATCGGCCATAACGGGCAGCTCGATCTCGGTGCAGGTGCCCTTATCAACCAATGTCCATGCGTTGCCTTGGTAGTCAACGGTTGAGGTTCCCGCACACGAAGTACCTGCACCGGCGGCACAGTCATTCGCGCCGGCCAGCGACACGCCGAAGCATTTTTCTTTGGACGCGGCATTGGCCGATGTGGTTGTGTGCACGGTCATCGCTGCGGCGACTGCACTCATCAGTGCAACGGTTTTGATTGTTTTCGACACGTTAAATGTTCCTTCTTGGTATCTGAATGTTGGTTGCTTACTCGGATATTAAGAACTCATTCTACGTTTCGTTACCATTCACGATGCTGTGTGTCACATTCCCGTTATGGCGTATCATGGAATTTGCCGCATATTGCAGAATCTGCTCGGGTTTGTTGCAATCGACCGACGCAAATGTTGCAGTTGTAGCGATCAACGCAGGTCTGGCGGTGTTGCCTCGGCGCGAAGTGTTGCAGCCACGTTATTCAATGT
>Ga0206679_10003474_pt1 | contig 12088 bp, 14 predicted proteins | sample M110012015metaG_FD_155464 | JGI IMG/M metagenome (GOLD analysis project Ga0206679, IMG submission 155464) | Ammonia-oxidizing marine archaeal communities from Monterey Bay, California, United States - M1 100m 12015 | ecosystem: Environmental > Aquatic > Marine > Intertidal zone | place: USA... | reverse complement strand
TGAACCGTCGTGGAAAAACAATTGAGTTAATCGTAAAGTTGGAAAATAACTTGTATGATGAAGACAAAAAAGACCAGAAAGTCAAAATCCGTGACCAATTGGAAACAAGGGGTTTAGAGGCAGCAAGAGACCATGAATTGCTTGAATTAGAAGGGACTCCCCAAGACATTGTTGATTTCCGACGCAATCACGTACCTGGATTAATTTTCCATGCTTGCCCTGAATGTGGAGATGAAATGGACCCACGTCAATCGCGAGATCCTGATAGAATGGAAGAGTGGGCATTGATTTGCTGGGAATGTGAAACAAGTTTTGTTCCAGACTTAGCTGCAAATGTTGAAACCAAACTCTCCAATGGTTCAAGAATCGTAATCGATGAAGAAGCAGGGCCACGTCATCCAGTCCCTCCAAAGCCTGCAAGTTTGGACTTCAGTACAGTAAATCAAATGATACAACAAGACTTGAAAGATACAGGTGCATCTGCGGATGAAGTGTCTAAGGCTGTTGAAGAGAGCGATCTAGTCGGTGGATTGATGGAAATCAATGAGTGGATTGACAAGAAACTCGATGCTAAGGATTACATCCAAGCCCAAGAAGACCGTGAAGATTTCATTCTAAGAACCGGTGCAGGCGCAACCAAATTCAACAAGTGGATGAAGAAGGCTGGATTATTCTTTAACAAGCAAACTGGACGCTGGACACGCCATAAGGACGTTCGTTGAGGTGAGGTCTTATGTCCGCAGGGACAATCTCAGCAGAAGTGGAATTTGGCAATCTTGATTACAAAGGAGAGCCAGTAATTCGATTTTTACGTGGCATCCATTTACTTGGACAAACGCCGTATGTCGAAGGAAAAACCTTAGTTGAACACGCTCTTGAAGCAGGAGTTGATATTCCAACTAATTGCAAATCTGGTACCTGTGGGTCATGCATGGTCACCCTATTGATGGGAGAGGTTCCATTACCATCTCCTTTGCCACCAGGTCTGGATGATTTCCTTGTCGATGAAGGTGCAAGATTGGGTTGTATTGGATTGCCAATAGGTGATGTCGATATTGATTTGAGGCCGCCAATCTGAGGTGAGATAATGTTTGAACAATGGGGCCTTGAAGAATGGATTATACTTCCTTTTCTTTTAGTCGCTGTAGCGATAATAATTTGGTTTCTAAGGAGAAAAATTGTCCGCAAGTTTGAGGAAATTGAATTGAGGCAGCAATTCGAAGCACGTCGAAAAAGACAACAACGGCTACTTTTAGAATCTGAATAATCATTTTCAAAATAGCATTCTTTACATCTATCGAAAATGATATTGCACAAAATTGCAATAATGTTCTTGATATACTTGACCCACTTAGCCTTGTTTGAGGGATAATAACATGGGAAACATGATTGGAAAACCGGCTCCTGAGTGGAAAACAACTGCATGCGTAAATGGTGAAAAGATAGTAGTCTCATCAAATGACTATGCGGGCAAGTGGCACCTAATATATTGGTACCCGCTCGATTTCACCTTCATTTGCCCAACAGAAATCGTAGGATTTGAAGCACTAAAAGATGATTTTGCTGATGACGGAATAGAAGTAATTGGTTGTTCAACCGATTCATACTTTTCACACGCTGCATGGTTTGCTGACAAGGAAATTTTCCCGCAAGGAGTTTCTCATACAGTTCTTGCAGATACTACACACCAAGTCACAAATGGATTTGGAATGATGAATGACGCATTAGGCGTTGGATTCCGAGGCTGTGTATTAGTTGATGATGAAGGTAAAGTTCAGATGTGGTCAATTAACAATATGGATGCAGGAAGATCTCCTGCAGAGATACTACGAACCTGCCAAGCAACAATGGTTGGCGGACTTTGTGGTGCTAACTGGAAGAAAGGCGACTCATTCGTAGCTTGATTTCACTTCTATCGCAATAGGTGATTGGTTGGCAGAATTAGAAATTCTCGGCAGAAATGACTGGGAAGATTTTCTTTCTTCTCCACTCGCAGTATTAGTTCTTGGAAAAAATGGTTGTTCCGCTTGTGAACAGTGGACTTCTGAGTTACAGGAATGGTTTGATTCAGGTGAATCAGTCGAAGGTGTAAGATTCGGGAAGTTGATTCTTGATACACCAGGGCTTGGACGTTTCAAAATCGCCCACCCGTGGGTTTCAGAAGTTGACGTCCTTCCATTCAATGCGATTTATGTTGATGGTGAGAGAGTCAAAGAATGGGCTGGAGGCAACCTTTCTCGCCTAACAAATCGTTTGAATCGATATCTTTGAAAATGCTAAGAATCAGTAATTAGGTTGTGATTTCATCATTGGTCAATCAATTTTGTTTTCCGCAATATTCGCAGGGCTTGTCGCCACAATGGTCACAGTGGCAATAGAGAAGTGGGGCGGATTGACTGGAGGAATCTTGGGTACAATGCCTTCAACAATTGTTCCTGCGGCTGCAGGAATGTATCTGGTAGGAGGCGAGAATGCCTTGATTGAGAGCATGGCGATAATTCCTCTTGGAATGCTCGTCAATGGTATTTTTTTAACAGTGTGGATAATCCTTCCACCGTATTTATCACAAAAAACAAATTCACTTTTTGTTACTACACTTTCATCATTATTGATTTGGACGGTTAGTGCAATAATATTGTTGAAATTTGCAAGTATTGCATTGAACAATGACTTGTCGCCTGTAAGTTTAGGATTAATTGGATTAGTAATGCTTCTCTCTCTTTCAGTCATTGTCAATTGGAGAGCAGCAAACACTCCGAAAGGAAAACACCCGGTTTCGTTATTTGTTTTGATTTGTAGGGGCTTAGCTGCCGCAATTGCAATTGGAGTAGCAGTTTGGCTATCAGGTCAAGGTCAACCACTAATCGCCGGTATTGCAGCAGTATTCCCTGCAATATTCCTGACCAGTATGGTTGCATTGTGGATGGCACAAGGGCCAACAGTTCCGAGAGGTGCAGCAGGACCGATGATGCTAGGTGGTGCAAGCGTTGCAGTTTATGCGATAGTTAGCATTTGGTCGCTACCTCAATTCGGAGCTCTATTAGGGTCACTTGTAGCATGGTTTATCGCAGTAATAGGCTGGTCACTTCCAGCGTATTTTGTTCTAAGAAAACGCAATGGTTCTATCGATTTAGAATCCTAGTCCAGCGTTCTGAAGCAGGAACTCCTACAATTGTAAAATGTACAAAGGTGACACCTTTAACTTGACAAATTTTCTTGCGAAGAGAATCTAGATCTAATAAGCAGCAAGGACAATGAGGTCGTGCTGGTTTTATTGTGAGATTGGTTTCTCCATCAGCGGCGATATCTATTGCTTGAACTATGTCTGATTGAGTAAATGGAACTGATTGATGAGGGTCCTTCCAATCGGATAACAAACGAACAACACGGCGTTTCAAAGCCTCATGTTTTCGTTTTGACATCGTTACACCTATCCTTCAATTTGTGAATTAATTTCTTCTAAACTAAGTTCGGCGAGTCGCCCTTCAGCAGTTTCTAATTCGCTTTGACAAACCTTCAACAGCGCCGCCCCTTCTTCAAACATCGCTAATGTTTCATCAAGGCTTTTTCCACCTCGCTCTAATTCTGAAACTATTGTTTCCAATCTAGACACTGCATCGTTATAACTTATTTTTTCACTCATTTTTCATCATCCTCAATTATTTTTGTTATGTCAGCAAAAGCTGAACCATCTGCAAAAGTCATAGTAATCTCCTGCCCTGATGTAATATTTTTCACGCTACTTAGGACTGCTCCGTCCGCTGTTTGAGCCATTGAATAGCCTCTTTCAAGCACTCGTTTTGGATGAGAAGATTTTAATATCGTCTCCATGCGAACCAATCGAGATTTTTCAAAGGAAAGCATTTGTTGAGAATTACTTTTCATACGCATTTGTATATTGTTCAATATATCTTTGGCCTTTGACAATCCGGCCAAGGGGGCTAATCGCAACCTTGCGGTTAGAGATACCAAATGTTGACGTGATTCACCAAACCGTCGTAGCACTGAATTTTCCAATCTTCCTTCAATATCATCAAACCACATCATGAGACCATTCTTTTCCGGCACACATCTCTCAATTGCATTGGATGGTGTTGAGGCGCGCACATCAGCAACTAGATCGGAAACCAAAATATCAGATTCATGCCCAATTGCAGAAATTACAGGTACTGGACTTGCAATAATTGCGCGGGCCACAGATTCTAGATTGAAGGTCCACAGGTCTTCAGCAGAGCCCCCACCTCGCGCAACAATAATCAAATCAACAACAGGTCGGTGCATCTTCTTTGCAGTTTCAGGTTTACTCATTTCTCTTGCAGCCGCTAATGCTTGGCAAACATTGGAAGCGGAACTATCTCCTTGAACAGTTACTCCAATAATCGTACGCCTGAGCCCAGGCCAGCGATTTTCAATTAGTCTCTGCATATCAGACAATGCGGCCGAGGCAGCACCTGTAATAATGACAATATGGTTTGGAATCATTGGAATTTGTAAACGCTCTCTATCAAGTGAACCATCATCGCGAAGCTGTGATATCAATTTTCTACGGGCTTCTTCTAAAGCACCGATTGTACTAATCGGCTCAATCTTTTCAACTGATAATGTCATACTCCCTTTTGGAGCATAGACGTCAATACTAGCGATGACAACCACTTCGCTTCCATTCTTTATTGAACTATCAATATGGCATCTATTTTTCCAAATAGCACAATTCATTTGCCCTTGATCATCTCTTAAATCAAAATATGTATGTCCGGAACGAGCCAGTTTCATTCCACTTACTTCCCCTTTCAATACTTGATGTTGAAACAAGGGATCTTTTTTCAAAGTAGATTTTACCAAAGAAACGAATTGACCGATTGGGATGGGACCTGTAGTGACTTCAGCACCCCTTGACATATTAGTGACAACAGGCCAACGGTTCTTCAACTCTCGCTTGAATATAGAATCATTTTTTGGCGAAGTTATTCAACCAACCGCGACGCCAAAACATAGTCATCATCAATACTGCGAAAAGGGTCATCATACTGATAATGCCCCAAAAACCACCGACCATCTCCTCTGGCAAATCATCATTATTCATGCCGAAGATTCCAGCAATCAATGTCAATGGAAGCATGATAGCACCGATAATTGTTAGCGTTGTCATAACTTCAGTTAACTGAGCATTTGACTTTGATAATTCCATCGAAATATTAGAGAGGTATGTGTCTCTTGTTGATGTTGCACCGGCTGAATAGTTATTGGCTCTCTTGACCAATGCTGTACAAAGTTGATTCAAATCCGAAAAGTAAACGGCGACTCCAGAAGATATCAATTTTAATTTTTGATTCAACATACGCAATGTAACTGTATGGAGTGATTCAATCGATTTGCTCGCTTCACGAAGATGTCTCTTCAAATCGTGTAAACCTTCTAGTAAATTGTCGTATTTTTTCTCAGGGTCAAAAACGCAAAATTCTAATTCATCAAGAGTTTTTGAATAGCGGCCAAGAATCGGTTGCCAATCATCAGCAATCGCGTCAAGCATCTCATACAGCAAGAAATCTATGCCAAGGGCAAGTTCGTCATCTTCAGCATCTTTGAATCTGCGACGGAATTTCATTAGAGCAGGGATACTCGTATGACGGACTGTAATTATCAATTCACCACTTAGAAAAATTGCAACAGGCTCAGTATCAAGTCGATTATCAGCATCACGTGCATTTACAACAACGAAGCGATGGTTACTGAATTTCATTGCAGTAGTATCGGCATGGCCAAAAATATCCTCTACAGCAAGTTCATCAAATTTCATTATATTGAGCAAGAAATCCTTCACTGACTTATCCGGCCTCTTGATATCTAGCCACGCTAATCCCTTGCCTTCGATAGCATCAGCTACCGTCTCAAGGGTGAAGGCTTCAGTATCTATGATACCAGAAGCCGTCTGTAAACGCAACTCGGCCATGATTCTGCGGTGCCGCGCCTCTCTTCTAAGAGTTGCGAGGGCAAAAATCACTCTTCTTCGCCAAAAGAAGTAAAATCTCTGGCCAATTCTAACCAGTCTTCAAATTCAAATTCTTCCGGCCTTGCATCCATTCTTTCATCTTCAACTATTGCTGAATATGCTTCTTTCCATCTAGCAGAATGCCACTCAGGAATTCGGTTAAGCCGTTTTGGCACTCGCTTTAACGTTGAACGTAATTTCTTTCTTCTCTCTGCAAACCCCGCATGAATTAGCAAACGCACAAGACGCCTATCACATGGTAATTCTTCATGCTGTGGAGTCATATGGACATAACGAGAATTGACTTTTGGATTTGGGCTGAAATTATGCGGTGCAACTTTGTCTTCAATCTCACTATCCCAGTCCAATAATGCAGTCATTCCAAGAGAGCCGACATCAGATTCATATTCCATTACCAATCGTTCAGCGAACTCTTCTTGAACTAACATGACGACATCAGAAAGTTCACCTGTATGCGGGTTTCTTTGATATCGAGTTAGCAATTCAATTAGTGGAGATGATATCTGATAGGGAATGTTTGCAACAACCTTTGTCAAATCAGCAGGCCAATTTGATGTCAATACATCTGCTGAAATCAAATCTAATTGGCCAGAGGATATCTCCGGTGCGAAAGCATCATTCAAATGTTCAACAGCACCCTCGTCGATTTCAATTGCTGTTAATTTACATCCTGTTTCAAGAAGAACTTCGGTGAGTACACCAGGGCCTGGGCCAATCTCGAGAATGTGATCATCAGAAGTAACTTCAGCAAGTTCAACAGCGCGAGCAATCAACTCGTCAGAAATCAAGAAGTGTTGGCCCAATGATTTGTCAATCTCTTGCTTTGAACGCAATGAATCAACTAGCCAGCGGGCTCCTCTCATGCTTTCACCGGAAGCAAATGATCTAATAAGCGCGGTTCAAGAGTTTTATCTTCAATCTCCTGAATGAAGCGCTTTGCCAGTAATTCAGCCGCATCAATATTACAGGATTTGTTTAATTCTTCCAAACTGTTGAATCCTGGATTGATTCTTCTTTCCTTTACCATTTGCATTGCCTTTTTATTGCCAACGCCCGGAAGAAGTTCAAATGAATGTTGCTTAAGTGAAAGATTACCAGCGACATTGAAAAATGCTCCAATGAAGTGTTGTGAATTTTCTTCAATAAATAATTGGATAACCAGAGGTAGATCTTGGCGAGCGAAATTACTCATACGGTCAAGTTTTGCTCCACCGACAAAGGCATCGACATGAACTTTCTTGGATTGATCTTGACCAACATAGATTCTATCCGTTGGATTCAAAGCCTCAATTCCTTTCTTTGCTGAAAGTCGACAAATGAATAATTTCCCTTCAGTAATTGCAGTAATAATTCCATCAGTAGTATCGTGTTCAACAACAAGAGCCCAATTCTCTTCTGCTATTGGAGAGACTCTTTGCGTGGAGTTTCTTGAATCATGATTTCTGCCACCCTGGCGATTTCCGCCACGGTTATCTCTTCTTTGATTAGAACGGTTTTGATACTTCGCACCTTGATTTTGATTTCGCCCACCTTGTTGACGCTTCGACTCATTATCTTTGCGTGGGGCTTTCTTTTTTGCTTGCACAGGCTTTTGCTTAGGAGTCGGTGGAATCACTTTCCTTCCTTCCGCTGGACGAGAGATTGATGTTTCCGGTTTAGAATCAGTTTTACTCTTACGAGTAGGAATATTCGTTTTACGGTCACGATTGATGCCGCTCATTTCATCACCTCAAGGGGAGTGAATTTTCACTCAAATCCGATTTGTTGACGGACGATTTCCAATATAGTGGAAATGTCATTATCATCTACAGTGATACGACGACTTGCTAGAACAGCTTTGACATCATCAGGATACATTGGCATTAATTCTGCTAATTTTGCAGCAAGTGCTGGGTGTGGAGCTAGTAGTTCAGTTTCAGCTAAAGCAGCACGTAGAGATTGAAACACTTCTGGTAGAGTAGCATATCCATTACGGGCTTCGCTTGCAGCCCACTCAGCGTGTTGCAAAGCAGCCTTTTGCTCATAAGTCAATGCATTACGGCGCTCTTGAGCCTCCAACAGCATGTTTCGTACAGTTGCGAAGTCAACGAATCTATCTTCTTCAGTCATAATAATCACTCAAGTGGTCGAAGGTGTTCAGGTCGTGCAATCACAGTCTTTTGCATGTTGCCGTCTTTCACAGCAACAATCCAAGCAACTCCTTGCCGGTGTTGAATAAATCCAGTGCGGCCGTGGAAACGGCGGTGAGGCATACCCATTTGTTGCCCACCATCTAGGACGATAGCGACGCGGTCACCTTCTTCATAATGGTGCATTACGCGGCTAATATTTAGTTGGCTTCTTGCACTCTTTCGACGGCGTAGAATACTTCGTGTTCCTTGTCGTGAACCTTTTGATCGCTTCATGTTGGTGGCCTCCAATTATCCAAATTAGCAATTACGCACCTTCGGAACACTTCGGCGACCTGCCATCTCCATATAAGAACCGCGACGCGATAATAGTGTTCTCAAAGGGTGATTGCTCGGCAATTTCCGCTCAATCTGCGTGTATGTCTGCAACATCTAACCACATCACATCACATTTGGCCTTGATGAGTGAAGAAATACTAGGCTGCGTCCTACCACTATCGCCATGCACTGTTTCCTTGACATAAGTTCCCGATTCACATCTAAGAGTGAACTCAACCTCTCGTTCTCCTTCTTCATTGATTTCAATAATCAAATTACTAGTTTCATAGACAACTCTTCTTCTAATCAAATCAGCGCGTCTATGAGCAACTCGTTCCGGAGTTCTCTGTGCAAGTTTAACACCTGCTAAATTGTTAACGACCTCTTTGATTAATTCTGAAGTAGGTAGATCAAAATATGTTGGAGCAGGCGGTCCCGCTTGCATAATTCGTTCGATTAGAACCGCCTTCGTACCAGTTTTTGAAAGGCTTAATGAAGTAGCCAATTCAATTAATTCTGCCTTTTTCATGGCATTTAATTCTTCTTCGTTTGCAGCGACAGATTCTGTTTCAATAACCGAAGGCAATGGTTTGGTATGGTCGTCAGACTTATCCCCTCGGCGGTTCTTTCGGCGCTTGTTTCTCTTGCCCTTTCCTCTCTCTTGAACATCAACATGTGTTAGGTCAACAGGGGCGCATAGAATTGCAAACTCCTCTTCACTTAACGGAAGTAATTTGAAGCGGATCGCATATGATTTTTCAGCAGGAGTCTCTTTGATACGAACAACTTCACTTCGATTGCTTTCTCGCATACTGGTGATAATCACTGAGCCTTTTGCGGCTTCGTTAATATCGACCATCGCTTGAACTAAATCAATCGTTCTATTTTTCGGAGATTTCATTTCAATTACAAATGGTCTACCGCTACCCATGCATCGCACGTCAATATCCTCTCTTCCCATACCATGGAATGAATGTTCAACTGCACCAAATCTCTCAATTAATGGGTTGCCGATAAGGTCTTGGACACTCTTCAAATATTGCAATCCAGTTTCATTGCATCGAGGGCAACCTCTGCCTTTACAGGCACGGCAAGGCCATCTTGTCTGAGGGATTCCACGTTCTAATTTTTGATAACGCCCATAGATGTAGACCGAGCGAATATCCAATTCAACAGTTAGAGTCAACACATCGATTAATGCGACGATTTGCGGCTTGTCATTAACAATTTTTACACCATCGAGGCGTTGGTTTAGAATTTTAGCAATTTCTGCAACTAATCCTGTTTTCAAAGCATCACTTCCACCTGCGCCAAAGCGTTTACGAATTTCCTCTTCGTTTTCCATTTGATCTTTTGGAAAGCGTGCACCTAACTGTACTCTTTTCAATTCATATGGCTGTAGAGAATCAAAAATGATATCGGCCAATAGCCCAGATTCTTGGTACAAATTTTCACAAAAGGGGCACAGCGGATTATCCTCTCTTACTTTCTCCAAATGAGAATCTCCTCGCAAAATAGAGGTGCGAATGGCAATACCCGCTTGTTCAATTGATTGGTCAAACATTTTCTTTCCACCAACTCTTCCCAAGCAATGGTCACAAGTTCCAATCCGAACTAAGTGCTTATGGCCTGCAGGCGATGGTGCGCGTGGAATCTCTTCGACATGAGTATTAAGTTGGTCATCGTCTATCTCGCCATCATCAAAATCATCATCTTTAGAAGGTTGTTCTGCAGTTTTAGCATTCGCATCTCCTTCATCCCAAAGAGAATAATCGGTTTGCCCGAAACCAGCATTGGCATACTTCATCCAATCTTCTTCTTCATCGGGGTTGTCTTGTTGTTTGTCAGACATAATGATCACCACTTTCACGGGGTCAACCCCAATGACAGCAAGTTAGGCGGGAAGCCTACCCTTCATCAAATCTGTGGCTTGTCAACATTGCCAGTTTCTATTCAGATTCATTCATATTGTTTTGGTGCTTAGCAACTAATCCAAGTGAGGCTGTGGTCAATATCAGGCTTGCAATTAACGAAAGAGCAATCATCGCTGCGGAATAAATCCCAAAATTACTGAACAATCCCATTGGCGATAATGCGATTACAAGGAATCCAGCGATGTCAGATGCCGCGCTCCCTACCAGCGCTAATCCACAAGCACCACCAACTCCAATCAATGCATTATGATGGCTTTCTCCTTTTTCTCTCCCTTCTCGATATCTTTCTGTAACATGAATACAATAATCAATTCCAACACCTAATGAAATCGTCGCAATCGTCACAGTTACGATGTTTAGGGATGCTCCAGCAGCATACATTATCCCATAAAGCCAAACGACTACGAGTAGAATTGGAACTAATGTTACAGTTGCTTGTTTTGGTGATTTAAAGCCGATTGTTAGAGTTGTAAATACGAATAATGAGCCGAGTAATAGAGATGATTGCATCTCATTTTGCATCGCAGTTGAAGCGATGTATCTTGTAATTGGTCTCTCAGAGGGCATTACCCAAGTCAATGGTTTATCTTCGACCTTTTCACCTGCACTTTGATATGTTCCAGAAGATAAATTGGTGAAGACACTAAGGTCTCGCCATAACTCTTCCATTCCACCTTCCATACTTGGGAAATCTTCAGGAGATGTGATGCCAAAGCGAATTAGCATTCGTTGATATTGTGCAGGCTGTCCATTGATGTCAAGCCAAGGTTGAGTTGTGTCAAGTTCAACAGTAGGAGAGATATAGAGGCGTACGATAGATGCCGGAATTGAAGGAATAGGGCCAGCTCCTGGTACTCCAAATAGGTAGGAATAACCATAGAAGAAAATAAGACAATCCCTGTCATCAAAATCAGCGATATTATTGCCTTCAGTTGAATTACAATTCATTCCATGACCATCTTCTCCAAGTAGCCAACCTGCTTGTTCAAATGGAGTTGAATTATAGCGCATACTCGCTTGAGCAAAATATAGCATTTCATCAAGAGCAAGAATGTCAATATTACCATCCGGTTGCCTTGTAATTTTATCGGGAACATCATCGGCATGAGTATTCATTACATTTCTGAATTCATCAATTGCTGCGAAAACTGACGGGTCTGCCACATCACCTTCAATTAACAATACGGCAGGCTCACCTTCATCAGCAAACCGAACGGTGATTTCATTGACTCCATAGGCAAAGTCAGAATCCTCATCTAGGAAATCTTCAACTGCGAAATCCCCTTCTAAATTAGCCATTCCAATAGCAGCAGGAATTGTTACCAAGAGGGCTAATAAGGCGATAATAACTGCATTTTTACGAACACCGCTACCAGCAGCGACCGATTTCAAAACCTTCTCAGTGGACTTGTTTTTGTGCGAATATAGGTTACTTGTATCAACTCCACGTTTTTCTAGCCATTCATCTAGACTAAGGCGAATCAATGGAGCCCAAATTCCAGTCAACAGGAATGCTGCAAAAATACCCAGTGCTGCTTCAATTCCGAATGAACGTAAGGCAGCAATATCGCTGAATAAATTAGCTGCAAATGCAGCCATTGTTGTCAATGAAGTTAGCATGATCGCCCGACCTACTCTCGACAGAGTTATCGTCGCTGCTGACTCAGCAGATTTACCAGCTTTTCTCTCCTCTTTGT
>Ga0206679_10003470_pt1 | contig 12103 bp, 11 predicted proteins | sample M110012015metaG_FD_155464 | JGI IMG/M metagenome (GOLD analysis project Ga0206679, IMG submission 155464) | Ammonia-oxidizing marine archaeal communities from Monterey Bay, California, United States - M1 100m 12015 | ecosystem: Environmental > Aquatic > Marine > Intertidal zone | place: USA... | reverse complement strand
CAAGAAATATTCTTCAGAAGATATGATCGAATTCTTAGAAGAGGCTTTAATTCAAAAACATGAGTGCCCTCCAAAATTAGCCCCTGAAATGGCCCAAAATTTAATCCAAGGTAGTAAATTAGTAAGAGATGGTGAATATGCACGTCTTGAAGTATTTCCACATTTAAAGGAAGATAAACTAGAAGGCGATTTAACAGTTAAAGAAAGGGATGCCGTTATTGACGAAGCAAATATTTTTAAAAAGACGACCTATTTTAAACGCGTTAACAATCAATGGGTTCATGATGAAAGTGTAGATGATAACGTTTTTATTGATACAAATACTTTGCTATGTAATATGAGTAAAATATGTTTTAAGGATCAATCGAAAAATGTTTGCGAAAATATGAATGATACTGAAAAACGTTTGAAGATAACACAGAGAAAAAAATTAATTGATGAATTCGATGAACGATTAGAAGAAACTTTTGAAGGCTTACAAGAGAAGATACAAAATTTAGTCGATATATCACGTAAAAATCTTAAAAAAAAAACACGGCTTAAAGAAGTAACTAACATGCGTTATAATGATTATGCATTTGAATTAGGAAAATTAATCAATAAAGTAGATAATATTAAATCACCTCATTTGCTACATTTGGAAGAAATTCTTGGACAAGACAATTTTGTTAAAAAACAAAAGGACATTTTAAAATTTGCGGAAGTATATTGCCGTGACCCTATGGTAGCAGAATTAGGAGATAATATGTACTATATGTACTGTGTTGATACGAATAAAAAACTTTTACCCACATCTCTTTATAAATTAGCACAGGCTTATATCGCAAAAGATAACTATATGTCTGTTTTAAGTGAAATTTGTAGAAAACAAGGTCGAATTGAAGATGATAGTATAGTGGATGATTATACGGGGCGTTTGTTAAGAAAAATTGATTTTGTAGAAGAAGACGGATTTGATGAACACGGTTTCAGACAAATTACAAATGAAATTATCAAAAAAGATGCATATGATATTACGGCCATTACTTCACAAGAAAAGAAAAGCAAAATGAAAGACCGTGTATTCGATAATGCTGATACGCAATTGATTTTTAAACTGTATCGCACAATTGTTGGTCATATTGGTATTACAACAGACAATATAGAGGAATTTGTATTGAGAGAAAGTATAGAGTTTATCAATGATACTTCTGTTATTAAAACAGAACGAACCTATAAATTGGAAGCTTTGGCTACATTAGAACAACAAAAAAAACGTCTTCCTCCATATGAAATTTATCGCAATAAATTGATTATTCTTATTGTTACAAGTGTTATTTTAGTTGGTATACAAACTACGATACCTTCATTCAAAATTCAAAAAACGTTCCCGGGATGCGTGCAATCGTTTAGAGGATTTCCCGAAAATGGCGGAGCAATTGAAGATACGAGTGGAATTGATTATCTTGCGTGTATTTTAAATACATTAAAATCTAAAAGTTCTAAACCTTGGAATTCAATTAAACCCCTGCCTCTTGAGGTTCTAAAACAACAATTAATACAATTGATTACTAAAATCATTTTACCAAAACAACCACTTACTGATCTTTATGTTAAAAAATTAGAATATATTCGCGAACATCCTAATATTGATCTTCCAAAAGAACACTCTATACAAAAATGGGCTCACTTCTTACCTCCGGTTGTTAATTATGAAATTGAGAAAAAAATAAAAGGGTTACCTAGTGATTTTAAAAGTGAATTAAATGAAATGTTAAAAACGGGAAATAAATCACAACAAAAACAATTGGATATGTTTAAAACAAAATCGGCATTGTTTTCTTTTGCTATAATAGAAAATATAAATAAAACTGTGAGACAAAAGGGTTTGTTATTAAAAACCGCATCAGGTGTTTATTTTACGGAAAATGCTTGTTGTAATGATAAATCCACAAACACATTTATGGATTACTTTATGAATGAAAGCAAAGAATTAGTTGTTTACATTAAAATGATTAATGATTGGGGAAAAGTAATTGAAACAGTGAAACAACGCAGTATAGCGCCATTCTTATTTGATCCTAAACCTAGTGGTCTAACCTATTCTCAAGAAATTCATAATGAACATTTTGAGAGAAACGTTTATATCGCCTTTATTCACTATTGTAATTTAGATAATGATATTCCTATACCACAAGATCTACAAGGTTTGATTGCGGAAAAAATTCACGATTATCCAAAGAAAAGTTCTATAATGGAGAAAATAGATTTTTTAAAACAAAATGGAAAGCGTTTAACCAACAACAATTTATTGAAATTAATGAATGTAGTTAATAAACGTAATTTAGTAGATGCGAAACAAAAACCATTTAAGGGTTCAAAAATAACAGCATTAGAAGATTTATTAAATCACATAGACACTACATATAGTGATGATGATGACATAGTTTTATGCAGTAAATTCAGAGAGTTGTTAAAAGGTGTTTTAAGTAAATATAATCCAAAAATACTTGTTGCGGAAGATAGTGACGAAACCTATAAATTGAATAATTGGCTAACACACGCTAATAGTAATTTATTAGAACGAATAGTTGAATTTATTAGTAAAAATTCGAATTTAACTCCTAAAAAATTGACCAAACTTGAAGAACAATTAGCCAATATACATTTATGGAATATGGATAATACATATGAATATGGAAACAGTGTTTCACCAAAAGATGAGACAACTATGTATTCTATTGTGCAATTTATGAAAGAATCTGTTTTTACAATGAGTAAAATTTATCCTGAAATGATCAGTAATAATCATATAGTAAATAGTAAAGCACATAAGCATTGGAATTTAGCGGAAACACATAATTTAGATATTTCACGATTTATACAAGCTTATTATAGAGAGTTATCTCAATTTAAAAATGACGGATCATTAACACCTTTATTGAAACATGTCCAAGATACATTAATGCACATATCTCCGTTTTTGGAATTAATTCCAACATTTTTACCTATACATCGTCCACCCCAAGGTGAAAATCCAGCACAGAGTTATTATTCGTTATTTTCAAAAAGAACATTATATATGATATATAGTTATGTGTGGTATTCCGTTATTTATGAATATATTAAAGCAACTGATAATGAAGAATTAATTCAATTAAATTCGATCGAAAGAAATAAAATACACCGAGATAAAATTAAAGAAGACAGAGAACAAGTAATTGGACAATCTGTAGGCACATTTGATGATGATTTAAATGAATACGATGACGAAATGGTAGAAATTCAAATACAACTGGGCAATAAAGAAGCTTTAAATAAAACGGTTGGTGAATTATTGTTGATATTTATTAACATGGATATATCCAATAAAAAATCGTTTGATCTTTCTTATCGAGACCTTGAGAAAAAGCTTACACGATCAAAAATAAACGAAAAGAAAATGATTACTGATTTTTTGAAAAATATGGATGACGACCAAAGACGTGTAGAAGATATGCAAAAAATGTTAAAATTAGGGCGTTGGAATGTAGGATTAAAGAAAGGATTGGTTGATTACAGTAAAGAACGTTATAAAGAAGAAAAGACCCAACTATTTGATCAATTAGCCAATAGAGCAGATATTGATATGAATGATATTGTTATACAGCGGGACGCTTCGGAAATAGAAGCTGAGGAAGCTCAAGATGTAGATGATTATTATGAGGAAGAAGCGAATGATTTAAGAGGATATAATGGAGCCGACGGTGATGGACAATATTATGAAGAAGATGGCGATGATGATTTTAATGAAGATTAATGAAAGGTAAAAATTTATACATAAATAATATATCAATAAATTATTTATGTTTGAAAAATCATTTGTACGACAAAATAAAACTAGTTTTGCTATTTGTTTATTTTTAACATTATTTACGGTTTTTCATTATACAAAACCAGATTTCGCCTATGGTAAAGATGGCGAATTTAGACAGTTTGGAGTAGGATATAGAAATAAGACAGTTATTCCTATTTGGTTAGTTTCTATCATTGTTGCCGTTTTATCCTATTTAATAGTTTTATACTATTTGCAAGTTTAGATTATATCGTTTTCATAGTAACTGATATAATACTGATTATCAACGACATTATTGTTGTAAAATAAATCCATGAAAAGTATCCAACAGTTCGTTTTAGAGAAACTAAATTACGTAACTTGTTTAATTGACCTTCATTCTCAAACTTGGGTATAAAATCAAATATTAATGATACACCTGCTTCATCACGTTCTTGTTGTGAACAATCTTTCTTAAAATATTTAATAAAATGTTCTATATTCTCATTATTAAAGCAAGTCAATAAAAATGATTGGTCAAAAATACCCTTATCTTCTGTATATTCTTTTAATTCACTAAATGTTTCTGATTTAAATATTTCATTGGCAAAATAACGATTTCCACTTAAACCTATAAACCAAATACCAATACTGTTTTCGAATATTGTGATTAGTTCAGGATTTACAGCTAAAACAAATATTGTTATTAAAACTAATGAAAAAGAAGCCAAAGTTGTTGATGCTATGGATCGAACTTTTCCTGTGGTTATTTTATCTATTTTTGCTTCCGTATCATCTTGTAACGCCATTCGATAATACATTAAAGTAATCAAAAAGGCTAATCCGTAAATTCCTATAAATAATAACAGTGTGTTTATAACTCCTCCTGCTGGATTATACGCTATACTAAACCACAATCCTAATGGAAGAATAAATGTTATACAAATAATTATTAATGCTATAATACCCGAAGGTTTTTGTTTTGATGTTTCGTTAGACATTCTATACATAACATACAGAAAATCTATAACTATCTATTCTGTATTTATATTTAACACAAAAATAATATATAAATAACTTATATTCAAAGATATATAATGAAAATAATTGGAGTAGACATTTGTTGTGGATTAGCATGGGGAGATGAAGCAAAGGGTAAAATTGTATCACAGTTAGCTAAAGGGAAAAAATATAATTTTGTCTGTAGATGGGCGGGTGGAAATAATGCAGGACATACCGTTTATGTAAATGGTAATAAATATGAAACACATTTAATACCTTGTGGTATTTTTTACAATATTCCTTCTATTATTGGACCGGATTGTGTTGTTAATGTTGAAGCCTTTTTAAATGAAATAAAATATCTTCAAGATAATAACTTTAATATATCACTTATCAAAATATCACCAAAAGCCCATATTGTTACAGAACAACATATTAATGAAGATAAAGAAACATTATTCAAAACACAAGGTAGTACTGCTATGGGGATTGCGCCTTGTTATAGTGATAAATACAGACGTGTTGGAATTCAGGCGTCTGAAATTGATGAATTAAAGGAATTTATTTGGGATGAAAAACTATATGGCTATGTTTTATGCGAAGGTGCACAAGGGTTTTGGTTAGATATAAATCACGGTAATTATCCATATGTAACATCGAGTGTTACGTTACCGTATGCAGCTTGCAGTCTGGGATTTTCACCAAAAATGATTAATAATATTTACGGGGCTATTAAAATTTATGATACACGATCAGGTATTGATCCAGATTTTCCTGAATGTTTATTTGATAATGAAGAATTAAAGTTAATTGGAAACTTGGGTGAAGAATATGGGGTTACTACTGGAAGAAAACGAAAGGTAAAATGGTTAAATTTAAAAAAATTAATAAAGGCTATTCATATTTCCGGAGTAACCCATCTGGTGATTTCAAAAGTAGATATATTAGAAAAAGCCAAGACATTTAAACTGTTTGATCAAAACGAAATTTTATTGGTATTTAATACAATTGAACAAATGAGGTTCTATATAGAAACAATTTTAAAAGAAAATTGTAATTTAACGTCTATCGTTTTTTCGAATACTCCTTATTGTATTAACGATAATCCTGATTTTTTTTTTAACACTATTAATTAATGGACGGACCTAGATTGACCGAAACCAATTTTGGAGATTATATGTTAAGTCGATTAAATTTATGCCATGAAAATAGAGTAAAAGTTTATTCATTCGCATTTAATGCAGTAATTATTGTATTATTTTTATCAATTGTTGGTATGTTTTTATATTATAGATATAAAGAACAACCAACCAAATATGAGAAACAACAAAAGTTATATCGCGATCAACAATATATTTTAGATAGAATTCGATATTATCAAGTTGAACAGAAAAATATAATGTCGTCACCTATTGGAAATTTGACGTCACCGTTGGGGAATTTATAATATCTATTTATTTTATAATTGATTATAAAATGAGTAAACAAGAAAAACGTGAACAAATTATTTCCGAAAATGATAACCAATCCATTATAAGTGAAATTATAGAAACTGTGAATTTTTCTCAAACTAATGAACTTAGAATTAGTAAAATTTTACGAGGTGATGTTGATTTTTCAATATTAAAAGATAAAGACATTAAAAACGTGAATGCTATTTATATCGAAAATCCAGGTGAAATTACTAATTTATTTAATATTCCCGATACAGTGAAGATCATACACTGTCGTGAACATTTACTCGAAGAAGTTCAAAATTTACCAAAAGATATCGAAGAAATTGACTTTTCTCATAATAATATTAAACAGTTCGATACAAACGAATTGATTAACTTAACTAGTTTAAATATTTCCAATAATGAATTAAACAAATTATCGAAACTTCCAGATTCTCTCCTCTTTTTAAATGTAGAAAATAATCAGTTGAAAGAACTTAATTTAGAAACAACGCAAAAATTAAAGCATCTTATATGTTCTAATAATCCTATATTAGTTTTACAAAATGTACCCACGTCTCTAACTAAAATTGAAATGGAAAATAATCCATTTATTGAAATTGAAAGAGGTGACGGAGATGGTAAAACAACCAGTAAAAAAAAATTAAATTATTTACAAAGTTTAAATGAATATTTTAGATTGAAAAATGAATATGAGAATTCTTATATGACTTTAAAGCGTAAGGCTTATGATAAAGGTCGTAATAAAAAACACAAACAACGTTTAGTGAATGATGTAAACCCTTTATGTAGTTACTGTAAACGAAAAGTAGGATCATTGTTCTCCCATAAAGATAATTATTATAGCGCGAAATGCGGGGATCAACGAAGCCCATGTAACTTAGATATTTCGATTTATGAAGGCGACTATACTAATATTGAAGAAATTATTAATCTATTTTCTGAAGATATGGAAGAGGATAAAGAACAAATCATTATTGATAAAATGAACTCTATTTTTAAATATATTGATTCTGATTCATATTCTGCTCAATTTAAAGAACATATTAGTATATACACTGAAACAAGTGATGTTTATAAAGAAACTATTGATAGATACGATGCTATCCACAATAATGAAGAAAAACGTTTATTAATTGATAAAAAAACAAATGAAATTATTCACATTAAAGATGATATGAATAAAATTCTCGAAGAATACAAGAAAACTGGTAATAAAAATTTATTACTTACTTTAACGCATACTTATAAACGTGACCTAATACCAGCAGTTGAACATTTACGTAATTTAAAATATGCACACATGTTTGTTGAAATTATTGAAAGTGATCCTCCTGTATCTGTTTTAGTTCAACACTCGGTTTCAGCACATAGTCGTGATTATCTTTTTGGCGAAGAACCTAGTGTTTTGAAATTTGTAACAAACGCATAATATAAAACAATCAAACTATAATATTTTGATTGTTTTCGTTTTTATATTAAACCCTTTAATGATTTGGGTATTTTTTTATGCTTTTTATAAAGTGCTAACATTTCGATGTTTTTATTGGCTATTAATATACTAATTAATTCTACAGACACAATAATATTGTCTTTTTTTAATAAATATTCAACAACTGGTTTGAAATAGTCGTTATTATAATTATTCCATGATAATTCATGCAATAAAGTTTTCCCCCATTGATTTTTGACGTTTATGTTAAATTTTGGGTTGTGTATAAATTCATCTATTTTTTCTAATGAATACGTTACCCGTTTTTGGTCTGCACCTGCAAGCGTAGTATAACGGAACACTTCTTCGCTTGCATACGGCATAATTTTTTTACATGTGTCTTTAATATCACCTCTGCATATTGGACATTGTGGCTTTTCTAAGCGGGATTGACTCTTACACCAACCGATTAAACAGCCTTTGTGGAAATTGTGCTTGCATTTTGTTTTTATGTTTCCTGATGTAATTCTAGCTAAACATATAGAACACGTATTGTCTAAAACGCTTTCACAATTTCCTGTTTTTTTATTTTTACGAGTTCCTTTAGGACAACGAAATCGTTTTGTAGCCGTTTTTGCTTCCGACATTATATATTATATAATGATGTTTTATGATTTGTATTTTTAATAAAATTGAATTAAAACAATACTAAGTGTATAATCTATAAATATAATGTCTGAACAAGTTGAAATTCCTATTCCAAAGAAAAAGGTAATTATTAAACGTAAAAAAGTAGAAAAACAAGATATTGAAGAAAAACAAGCACCCGATATTGAAATAAAACTTCAAGAAGGTCTTGATTATTTATCAACTATACCAGATAAATCAATCGATTTGGTTTTGACCGATCCACCGTATATTATTTCTAGAGACAGTGGTATGAATGCTCATTATAATAAAGTCAAGGAAAATGAACGATTAAATGTTCAACAGGTGAAAACACAAGAGCAATGGCTTGCATATAAGACAGAAAATGACTTAACCGATGATACAAAACGAGAGAATTATATGAAATATGGAACTATTTACGGTAAAAAATATTGTGTGAAAACAGATTATGGCGATTGGGACAGTAAATTTACTGTTGATGTTTTGGACAATTTTATTGGAGAATATTATAAAAAATTACGTGTAGGTGGCACAATGATTATGTTCTTTGATATTTGGAAAATATCGGAATTGAAGGCGCTCTTTGAAAAACATAAATTCAAGCAAATACGTTTCATTGAATGGATTAAAACGAACCCCCAACCATTGAATTCCAAAGTGAACTATTTGACGAATTGTCGGGAAATTGCTCTTTTGGGAGTTAAAGGTGGAAGTCCTACCTTTAATAGTAAATATGATAATGGTATTTATGAATATCCATTACAGGGTGGTAAAAATCGATTTCATCCCACACAAAAGAGTGTGCGGTTGTTTGAAGAACTCATTAAAAAACATTCTAATGAGAACAGTGTTGTTTTAGATACTTTCCTAGGTGCAGGAACCACCGCATTTGCGTGTAAAAATACAAATCGATATTTTAAGGGGTGTGAAGTAGAGAAGGAATATTATGATAAAGTTATGGATTTGCTTGTATAGAGTTTGTTATATCATTTCATAATTTAAAAGAATTTCAATTTGTTCTGGGGTATTTTTCCAAGGTCGCATTTTTTTTATATAGTCGGATAAATCTATTTTGTGTAAATTAATACTTGTTTTTCTAAAATGTCCATCCCAACCCTGGTAATTCGGTTGATATAAATTTTTTATATTTTTCGATAACAATAAGAGATATGGTATAAAAGTACCGAAACTGCTTATAACGTTGTTTGCACCTAATATAGTCTGAATATCTTTATAAAAACTTTGAATTTTAAATTTGATATTTGGATAATGAGACAATAATTTATCAATAACAGGATTTTTTCTATCTTCTGCTATAATAATAATGTTATGGTATGTAACACTATCAATTATATTTTTATAATATGAAAAGGGCGGCATTACATAAACTGGATGTGGATTTTCATCAAATATATCACCACTTCGTATATGTATAACAAAATCATCTTTTTCTAATTCAGGAATGTCTTGTATAATAAAAGATTTTTCTAATATCTCTTGGACTTTTTCTTCGTTTTTTTTAAATAGTTCTGATGGAACATTTATATTTTCTTTCACAAAGAATTCGTGTTTGTCTTCTATAATATTATTATTCTCTTTGTTATTTAAAATATTATTTATAATTTCAATATCAAAAAAATCATGTTTTTTTATTTCCTTAATATTATGATTGAATGATATTGCTATGTGTAATATATTTATTAATTGTATTACACTATTACCAAACCGATTCCATTTTTTAATAATAATCATTTATATTATATAATGATTTTTAAATAAAAAAGAACATTCGATAAATATAAATTAAATATTCTTTTTTTAGTTAATTAAAGATTAATCTTCGCGTTTGTAAATTTGTGTAGCATTCTTATTAATATGCGTATGTGTAATATTAAACCCCAATCTAGGATCTTTTCTTTTCTTTTCGGATTCATAGATTGGTTTTAATTTAGTTAAAGCTAAATTTAACACCTTTTCTGCATCCATTCTCCAAATTTCTTGTATTTTTCCATTTTCATATCGTGTAAAATAATGATATTTATATCTACCGATTTTTTTTTGTTCCAAATAGGTTTTTTGCTCTTCCCACGTTGGTTGAACACTAATTCCATTATAAGTAGCATTAATTTTCTTACCCGTAGTAGATTTATATTCACATTCATTTCCTTCCTCGTCGATCGCATCTGCACCTGAAAAGGTTTCTGCTACTTTATGTTTTAAATGGTTAGCCATATGGATTTCACGCGATCGAGCGTAGGAAAATGGATCTCCCCAATTATTATCAATACAGATTTGATACATACGTTCAAATAAATCGGAAAATTCTTTTTCGGGACTGGAGGATTCAATCATCGTTTTATTCTCTGGAGAACTAATATTATTCATAGTAACTTCTTCTGAAGAGTTTGTTTGTGTATTCATTATTACTTTGTTTTAAAATAGGTTATCATTGAGTGGAATAAATAAAGGCCTCTCAATTTTATAGTAAATAAATACCGAATACAACAAAATTAAGAAAAAACGATGTAATATTATTTTTTCTATTTTTACTTCTTAACTCTCAATTCATATGATATCTCAACCTACGATAAACCCACACGGAATAATTGTGCATTAACGGACTGAGTGGGAACATTTTTTTTGTGTTGTTTTTTTAGTGCAAGCCATTTAGCACAATCCTCTTTATCTTCACGCATTGCAGCAGTATTATTCGCAATCATTTTCCTTTTTTCATATTCACTCAGAACCATACGGGGTTCTTGTTTAGCACGTTCCAATCGTTCCTTCCTTCTTTTTGCCTTCTGTAATCGCAAATCCTCTAAAATCTTTTCAACTTCAGTCATCATTATTTGGTATTTTATATATTAATAAATTAAAAAAAACCTTTCAATTTTATACATAAAATTGAAAAAAAACAATGTAAATAATATTTTTTCTATTTTGCTAAGGGTCAGGGTTAGGGTTAGGGTAATATTGTTCTATTTTTTTTGGATAAATACACTCGTCATAGCGTGTGAACGACTGAGCGGTACAACCGAATATTCACATTCTGAACTAGAACACGGATGAAGTGAATGTTTACCCACATTTGGGTTATTTACCTCGAGAAATTCTTTAGATACAACAATCGTATTCTCAACCAAATCCAATTCGAAAGGTTTGGAACCCGCACATGATGTTATCTCAAGGTTAGCCCATGGATAATCCACATCATCTAGGTCATCGTCGTTAATTTCAATCACATCTGGTGTCGTGTCTACTAGAGACAAGTAGTCAATGTCGCTTATTGTTTCAAGTCCTCCGCTTACACAGAAAGTGAAGATCCTCCCATCATCATGTCTATATATGTAATGCTGACGTCTACCCCAACTAGTAGTTCCAAAACACGCCAATTTCAACTCAGTATTAGCAATGAACTCGTTATGAATTTCACAAGCTGCAGTTTGGTCACGGCAACTCAATTGAGGTGTAAGTCCACCCTCATACATCTTTCCCATATTAATGAGTGCTTTCAGGAAAGCAAACATCTTACAATTTACGCATTCGTTTATATCAGTCATCTTAAATCACAATTATATTAAATTTCAGTTATTTGATATTAATTAATTATAAAAAAAGCCTTTCAATTTTATGTAGAACCAACCACGATTTACGTATTATATGGGATATTTAACACTACATAAAATTGAAATGTTTTTTCAATTAAGACGTAGTATCAAACACCCCCCCCAAATATATATAAAAATGAGC
>Ga0206679_10003469_pt1 | contig 12108 bp, 17 predicted proteins | sample M110012015metaG_FD_155464 | JGI IMG/M metagenome (GOLD analysis project Ga0206679, IMG submission 155464) | Ammonia-oxidizing marine archaeal communities from Monterey Bay, California, United States - M1 100m 12015 | ecosystem: Environmental > Aquatic > Marine > Intertidal zone | place: USA... | reverse complement strand
AATGATCAAATCACCATTTTGGAAGCCGGATGTTAGTTTGTCGAGCTCACTAAAGCCTGTTTCAACACCTTTGACACCAGTAGTTTCGTGCATTTCATGAACATGATTAACAACATCTTTAATAATATCCTTTACATTAACAACATCTTGTTTGTTTCGTGTCACCTGCTCAGAAATTTCGAAAATCTTTTTCTCTGAAAGGTCTAGTAATTCATTTACTTCAATGTCTTTGGGCTGGTATGCAGTATCGGCAATTTCCCTACCAGCGGCAATCAGCTGCCGATACACAGAAAGCTCTCTTACGTGTTTGGCATAAGCCTCGATATTTGAAACACTGGGAGTGTTGTCTGCAATTTGGGCAAGGTAGGCAAAGCCACCAATGGATTCTTCATCCTGCGTTTTAACAACTTGCTCTTTAACGGTCAAGATGTCGGCGGGTTTGTCGTGCTCCAGCAGTCGGACAATCGCGTCATAAATGATGCGGTGTTTGGCGTTATAAAAATCTGTCGTGCTTAAAATATCAGCAACTCTGTCCCATGCATCATTATGGAGCAGTAGGCCGCCTAGGACTGACTGCTCTGAGTCGAGTGAATTGGGCGGGAGTTTGCTGTTTTCGATATCCATGAATATTTTTTTCTGAGACAATAAAAAAAGCCCTCTCTCGAGGGCTTTTTATTTTAACTCACTTTGTGAAACTGAATGAGTTATTCGCTCTCAGTAGCTGCCTCAACAATCACCTTAACATTGACAGCCATATCTGTGTATAGTGATACAGACACCTCGTATTCACCAACGTGGCGAATAGACTCAGGTAGGTGAATGTCACGCTTCTCAACCTCAAAACCTTGGGCGGTTAAGTTGTCAAGAATATCCGTTGTACTTACAGAGCCAAATAACTTGCCTTCGTCACTAGCATTGGCTTGGATCGAACAAGTTACATCATTCATTGCCGCCTCTTTTGCTTTAGCGTCTGCCAATGCGGCTGCTTCTTTTGCCAGTAAATCAGCTTTGATAACTTCAAACTCAGCCAAGTTGTTCTTTGTGGCCGGCTTAACTTTGCCTTGTGGGATCAAGAAATTACGCGCATAACCCGCCTTAACGTTTGCTAAGTCACCGATGCCACCTAATTTTTGAATTCTTTCTAATAAAATTACTTGCATGGTAGACTCCTATTTCTTGTGTTTGTCTGTGTAAGGAATCAGCGCTAAAAACCTCGCCCTTTTAATAGCCGTTGTTAGCTGACGTTGGAATTTAGCAGAAGTGCCTGTCATTCTTGATGGTGTGATCTTGCCACCTTCGTCAATATTTTTTAATAGCGTATCTACATCTTTGTAATCAATTTCTGTGACGCCTGCTTTAGTAAAGCGGCAAAAACGATTAACAGGAACCTGATGTCTGCGCTTTTTTCTTTTCATTTGCTTTGCCATATCAAATCTCCTATTTTTCTTCTGTAGTAGCCATCATGATTGATGGTTCAGTAATAGCTTCCGACTTTGAAATAATTAAGTTTCTAAGAATTGCATCGTTAAAACGGAAGTTATAGTTAAGCTTATCAAGGGTTTCTTGATCACACTCTATGTTTAGCATTAAGTAGTGCGCTTTATAGATTTTGTTGATTGGATAGGCCAGGTGCTTACGACCCCAGTCTTCATCGCGATGAACGCTACCACCACCTGTTGTGATGATTTCTTTATATTTGTCAATCATTGTCGATACCTGGGCGCTCTGGTCCGGGTGAACAATGAGAGTTATTTCGTAATGTCTCATTAACATCTCCTCATGGTTTAATAAAAGCTTGCCAGCGTGCGCTGATCAAGCAAGGAAGTGCGTATTTTATACTAGTTGAGCCTTTATCACAATCCTTTGTAGGGTTTTGTTTTTACGTTGATTTCTCCGCACAATAGGATGTTTTTGGTAATGTTATTAGCTTAATACTTCTAAGAGGGTTTTTAAATCGGCTTGTAGGTGATTAATTTTCTTTAATGAGAAGTGTTCAGATATATCCTTAAGTAAATCCGCTGGGATGCATAACGCTTGCTGTTTGAGCGAATTACCCTTGCTAGTAAGTTCGATTATCACACTACGCTCATCACTTCTAGAGTGTTTGCGTTTAATAATATTTTTAACCTCCATTCTTTTTAACAAGGGTGTTATGGTGTTGGTTTCCAGCATTAATTTGTTGCCAATTTCACTTACCGTAAGTTTGTCGTTTTGCCAAAGCACCAATAAAATCAGATACTGTGGATAGGTTATATCCAACTTTCCAAGTAGGGGTTGATAGAGTTTTGTCATCATTCTTGAGGCTGCGTAAAGTGGAAAGCACAGTTGATTATCCAGGTGTAGAAGCTTTTCGGGTTTCATCTAGTCGTATCCTTTCATGAGTGGTTTAATATATGAAGCGATTTTTTCTGGTTGAGTTTTTGGACCAAAGCGCTTTATTGGTTTTCCATTAGGCCCAATCAGGAATTTGGTAAAGTTCCATTTGATGTTGTTCGATAAAAAACCTTTTAGTTCTTTTTTTAGATATTTGTACAGAGGGTGGGCGTCATTACCATTAACTTTGATTTTTGTTGATATGGGAAAACTAATGCCATACCTGTCTGTACAGAAGGACTGGATCTCATCAGGTGAGCCCGGCTCCTGATTGGCAAATTGATCACAAGGGCAACCAAGAATCATAAGACCGTGGTCTTTATATTCTTTGTATAGTTTTTCCAAGCCTTCGTACTGAGGCGTTAAACCACATTTGCTGGCCGTGTTAACAATCAACAGTGTTTTTCCCTTGAAATCGGCCATTGAAATTTGTCCGCCGTTTATTCCGCCTATTGTTAATTTGTAAAACTCTTGATTCATGGGTGTCTCCACATTGTATATCGTATACGATTATATCGTGTGCGATATATAATACCAAAAAACCAATTGCAACAACAAGCGAGTGGATAGATCAAAAACAAATAGCACTCCAAGAAATCATTGCATTGGCCTGTTAAATGATTTCGTTACAATGTGTCTTATCATGGCTATTTATATATTTTTTTGCAGCAAAGGGGTAAATGTTAATGAAAGGCAATGAAAAATATTTTTGTCATCGTGTTGACCGTGGCTTTTTTGAAGCTGATGTGTTGAAAGCCACTGTCCACAAAGCGGTGTCAGCCTGGCCTGAGGATTCAAGGGGGTCTATTATTGAAATTTTTGCATCAACACTATGAATCGCACAACAAAGAGATTGGCCGTAATATTTCTAATTGTTTTTGTCGCCTACCTTTTATATCTCAATCAGCGGATTAATGATGAGTTTTCAAATCCGATAACCAGTGAAAATAACAAGATTCAGATTTCGTATTCGCTTGAGCAGTACCCAAAAGAGTTGCTGAATATGCTACTTGTTGTTGAAGATCAGTCTTTCTATCAGCATAGAGGTGTGGATTTTATAGAGATTGGTCGAGTTATTTTTTCCTACTTATTTAAAGGTGAACCCTTGAGAGGTGCAAGCACTATAACGCAACAACTAATAAAAAATACCTTGCTTTCGCCAGAGCAAAAACTTTCTCGAAAAATCGAAGAGGGGCTTATGGCGCTGTTGATGGAGTTTTCTTACAATAAGAATTTCATTCTTGAGCGCTATATGAATACGGTATATTTGGCTCAAGAGGGTGCTCTGGCTTACCATGGCTTTGCTAGCGCTAGTGAGTACTATTTTAAACAACCTGTTAAAAGTCTAGAATTGGATAAAATGGCAACCTTGGTTGCTTTACTCAAAGGGCCGTCGTATTACCACCCTGTAAGACATTTAGAGCGACTTGAAAAGCGCAAAAAATTAGTATTGTCGATGTATCATAAATACAAGAAAATAGTTAAATAACTCCCTGAAAATACCCAATTATGAATATTCTTGCGATTGATGCCTGTACTGAAACAACCTCTGTCACACTATCGATTGATGGCACTAAATTCACGCGTGTATTGCGTGATATTCCGAAAAGCTCTGGCCATATTCTAACACTCTGTAATGAGGTTTTTTTTGAAGCTGGCAGTGTAGCAGATCAGATTGATGTTATCGCGTATACAAAAGGCCCTGGCGCTTTCACTGGTGTGCGAATGTGTATTGGTGTAGTACAGGGGTTGTCACTATCAACCAACACTCCAACCATTGGCTTTTCGACGCTTGAATTGCTGGGTTATAGAGCAACAAGCAAACTCAGTGAGCCCAATATTGCCCTTGCACTTGATGCAAGAATGGGGGAAATCTATTGGGCCACCTATCAAAACGGCACTATTTTTAATGAAAAAATATGCAACCCATCCTCGGTAGACGAACTTTCCGGTGATTTTATTGGCGTCGGCACTGGATGGTCAGCCTATTTAGACAAGCTGCAAACAGCGAGTGGTGTGACACGTATAAATAACGAGCTTTTTCCTAAATCATCCAGCTTGGCTGAATTAGCCCATAAAGCGTTATTAAGTGGCAGTGAGGCAACCTTTTCCTTGGCACAACCAACGTATTTACGAAACAATGTGGCGCAAAAATCAGTAAAATAATTACCTTTGCACTTCACTAGATTTTGCTATGTGGAAATGGATCCAAAGGCAGGCATCACCAAAGGTTTTCTACCAAACTTGCACTAAGTTGACCCCCTGGTTCTTGATTCCATTGATCGTCCTCGGGGTTGTTGGACTTTATTGGTCGTTTGTGGTTTCTCCAGCTGATTACCAGCAAGGCGATGGTTACCGCATTATATATATACATGTGCCGAGCGCTATTATGTCAATGAGCGTTTACGCGATGATGGCAATTGCTGGCGGCATTGGCCTTATTTGGCAAATAAAAATGGCGGAAGTGGTGGCAAAGGTCTCTGCGCCAATTGGTGCGGCGTTTACAATTATTGCTCTAGCAACCGGCGCAATCTGGGGAAAGCCTATGTGGGGTGCTTGGTGGGTGTGGGATGCCAGACTTACTTCTGAGTTAATTTTATTATTCTTATATTTAGCCTATATGTCGTTGAATAATGCTTTTGACAACCCTCGCACAGCGGCGAAGGCGAGCTCTATATTGGCAATTGTTGGCTTAATTAATTTACCCATTATTCATTACTCGGTGAAATGGTGGAATACACTGCATCAAGGCTATACTATAGGTACTGGCGGCCTTAAAGACTCCGATATGGGTATTGCGCTTGGCATTATGTTTTTGGTTTTCGTATTGCTATTCGCCACTTTAGTTACCATTAAAGCTAAAACCGAAGTGTTGATTAGAGAGCAAAATTCTCGTTGGGTTAAAGACCTAATCAGTGGGGTGCGTTTATGACAATAGTGGAGTATTTTTCATTTTTGCCTTTTGGCAAGTATGCTTTTTATGTATGGTCGGCATATGGTGTTGCCTTTATCACAGTTGCAACACTTTTTATTCGCGCCAAAATTATTCACAAGAAAACACTTGTCTCTCTGGTTAACAAGTACGAACGAGAATGACCAAACGACAAAATAGAATGGCATTAGTAATAATGTTGGTTGTGGGTGTTTCTCTGGCTGGCTATTTTGCCTTAAAGGCCTTTAACGATAATCTGCTATATTTTTTTACCCCAACAGATGTGGTCGAAGGACGTGCCCCGATTGGCAAGAGTTTTCGATTGGGTGGCCTAGTTGAGAATGATAGCGTTGTTAGAAACGGTATGAAGGTCAGCTTTATTTTAGGTGACACAACTAATATTTTGCAAGTTGATTATGTTGGTATATTGCCAGATCTATTTAGAGAGGGGCAGGGTATTGTTGCCACAGGATCGTTAAAACAAGAGATTTTTGTTGCTAGTGAAGTTCTTGCAAAGCACGATGAAAATTACATGCCGCCTGAAGTTGCCGATGCTCTTGAAAAAGCCAATCAACCCCAATGAAGAGGCTAATACCTTTGATTGCTTTTATAGCAATTTCAATATTCCTTTATTTATCACTCAGCTCCAATCCTAGGGAGTTGCCTTCGCCACTTATAGGCAAAGCCTTTCCCGATATTTATGCCGAGGACTATTACAGTGGTGAAATTATTTCTCTGCGAGAGGTTTTTAACCAAAAGATGACGCTGGTTAACGTATGGGCCTCTTGGTGCACGACTTGTCGAGCTGAGCATCAAATGTTGATGCAGATCGCAAAGGAGCAGTCTTTGCAAATGCTTGGGGTTAACTACAAGGACACAAGAAAGGAGGCTGATAAGGTGCTAGAGGCTACCGGTAACCCGTATGATCTGATTGTTTTTGATCCCAAGGGTGAGGTGGGTCTGGAGCTCGGTGTCTATGCAACACCAGAAACTTTCTTGATTGATCAACAGGGCGTTGTTATTCACAAACATATTGGTGAGATTACTCAGGCAGTATGGATTCGAGATTTTTTGCAACGCATTGCAAAAAAAAGAATAATCAGTAATCAGTAGAGAAATTTATTTGCGTTTAGTGGGTTATTATTTGCTGAAAGTCGCTTGACAGAGGGGATTAATAATGGATAATCAAGCGCTAAGGATTAGCAATAATCTGCGCATTTTGCATATATTTGTGACAAAACAACAAAAAGGAGAATAGGATATGAACAAATCAGATTTAGTTGCGGCAATAGCCGACGGCTCAGGTTTAACAAAAGCGGACGCTGCTCGTGCATTGTCTGCGACTACAGATGCCATTTCAGGTGCACTAGCAGGTGGCGACACAGTTGCGATTACAGGTTTTGGTAGTTTTTTAGTTAGGGAGCGTGCAGCACGCACAGGTCGTAACCCACAAACAGGGGCTACTATCCAAATTTCTGCATCAAAAGTGCCAGCATTTAAAGCAGGAAAATTATTAAAGGAATCTGTAAACTAAGCAGATTTTTTTCAGTATAATACGCCCGGTTCTGGTTTTTAGAACCGGGCATTTTTTTTGGGCGCTTAGCTCAGTTGGGAGAGCATCGCCCTTACAAGGCGAGGGTCACAAGTTCAAGTCTTGTAGCGCCCACCAAAAAAAATGGAGCGGTAGTTCAGTTGGTTAGAACGCCTGCCTGTCACGCAGGAGGTCGCGGGTTCGACCCCCGTCCGCTCCGCCATATTTTTATGGCAACGACAATGCTTTGTCGTTGTTACTGTTCTAAAACATCTTGATTTCCTTCTTGTATTCAACTAATCAGAAGGGATTAAAAAAGGCGCCCATTGAGGCGTCTTTTTTTTTGTATAATAATCGACTTTTATAAAGGAAAGTGCGGCCTTAGTCTGTTGCGAAATAATCGCCTTATACTGCCACACATTAAAATATGCTAGGTGCAATAAAAAACAAATCTAAAGGTTGGGTTGCTTATTTAATCGTAGGCCTGCTCTCTGTCCCATTTGCCTTATTTGGTGTTCAGTCATATATTGGGGCGAGCAATAATCCAGTTATTGCCTCTGTTGACGGTGAAGAGATCAACGCGACAACCTACTACAACTTGCTTTCCAAGCAACAAAAGCAATTGCAAGAGCGGCTGGGTGCGTCATACACTGCTGAAATCGACACAGATCTTAGAGAGGCCCTTATTAATCAGTTGATTGATGAAAAATTGCTTGATAATTTTTCCAATTCTGCTGAGCTGTCAACACTAACACAAGAAGCTCAAACCGCTATTAAGTCAAATGAAGTTTTCCATGTAGAGGGCGTTTTTTCGGAAGGTCGCTATAAGCAGCTATTAAGCTTGAATGGATTTACCCCAATTGCTTATGAAACCGATCAATCGGCCGCATTAACACGTGACCAAATACGACGAAACCTTGCAAATTCTGGATTTATTACCTCCATGCAAGTTGAGCAGCTAAATGCACTGGCAACTCAAGAACGAGAGGTTTTGTTTGTTACTCTAACCGCAGCTAATTTTGTAGATCAGGTGCAGATTGATGATGTTCAAATTTCACAGTATTACAACGACAACCAGGCTGACTTTGTTAGTTCAGCGCGTGTGAAGGTCGATTTTATTGAGCTTTCTACTGATCAGATTGAAACTCCAGGAGACGCTGACGAAGCTACTTTGTCACTACTATATGATGATGAGCAGGCTCTTTTTACAACTCCTGAGAAGCGGAATGCTCAGCATATTTTGCTTGAGACGCAGCAGGATGCTGATGAAGTGCTTGACTTGATCTTGTCTGGCTTTGACTTTGCAGAAGCGGCTAAACTTCATTCTACTGATATCACTTCAAATGAATCTGGCGGCGATCTTGGGTACTTTGAGCGTGAGCATATGGTTCCTGAGTTTGATGCTGTTGTTTTTGAAATGAGTGTTAGCGAGGTGAGCGAAGTTGTTAAATCTGATTACGGCTATCATATTATTAAATTAAACGATATTGTTGGCGCCACTGTGCAGCCTTATGAGGACGTTAAGTCGAAATTACAGGCACTTTATAAAGGCAGAGCGGCAACCAAGGAATTATACAATTTACAAGAAGAATTGGCCGGTTTGGCTTATGAAGAGCCGATTGATATAGTTGCGGACCAATTCGGCTTAAAGCTTCAATCGTCAGAGTTTTTCTCAAGATCTAGTGACATTTATCACCCGACTTTTGTAGAGGCTGCCTATAGCGATTTGGTGATTGAGGGTGAGAACTCAGACGTGCTAGAAATTGATTCAAAATTTGTAGTTTTGAGTTTGTCTGAACAAAAACCAGAACAACCCAAGACGCTTGTTCAAGTTAGTGATGAAATTCATAAAATATTAGAAGAAATTGAAGCCAAGGCCAAGATTGACACACTGGCTGAGCAACTAGTAACTGCATTTGCAGAGGGTGATGCTGCAACTTCAGGTGCTATTTTCAGTAAGCATGACCTTAACTGGTCGGACGCTACTTGGATTAGGAGAGACTCGACTCTGCCATTTAATATCCCGTCTAAAGCTTACCAAATGTCTAAGCCAGTAAATGGCAAGTCCGTTTATGCTTCAAGCAGTAATAATGATCTAACGAGTGTTGTAATTGAACTAAGGGCGCTGAGAAACACTGGAGATGATGTGGAAATTGGCGATATTTATGTTTTACAAGAAGTTAATGAGTGGTTTGCTGGCTTTGCAAAGAGCTTAAGACAGTCTGCAGAAATTGAGATATTTACAGATCTTCTCTAAATTGGGCGTCTAATTAATCTCCAAAAAAACCCCGAGAAAATCGGGGTTTTTTATATCTCTTGTGCAGTGTTTTTTTTACATTGGTCCGGCATCATAAAAGCTGTAGCCAGCATCAACGTAGGTGACTTCACCAGTGATGCCTGAGGCGAGGTCAGAGCACATGAAGGCGGCTGAATTACCCACTTCTTCAATAGTTACGTTGCGCTTTAACGCAGAACTACGAGCGGCATAGTCAAGTAGGCCACCAAAGTCTTTAATGCCGCTTGCTGCTAATGTTTTGATTGGTCCGGCAGATATTGCATTAACACGAATACCTTTTTCTTCACCAAGGGCAACTGCCATGTAGCGTACATTTGCCTCTAGCGAGGCTTTTGCAACACCCATAATGTTGTAATTTGGGATAGCTCTAATGGCACCAAGGTAGCTGAGCGTTAGAAGTGCGCCATTTTCATTAAGCATTGGCATTGCTTCTTTTGCAAGCGCTGTAAAGCTATACGAGCTAATTTCGTGAGCACTGGCAAAATTTTCTCTAGTGGTGGCTTGGACATAGTTACCGTCCAAGGCATCACGAGGCGCGTGAGCAACCGAGTGCACTAAGATGTCAAATGAATCCCACGATTGCTTCAGTTCGGAAAATGTTTGCTGAATGGCTTCGTCAGTACCAACATCGCAAGGAATAACGATAGACGAGTTGCAGACTTCAGCGCACTTATCTACGCGTTTTTTTAATTTTTCGGTTTGGTAGGTTAGTGCGATTTCACATCCTTGTTTAGCCATTGCCTCGGCAATACCCCACGCAATTGACCGATTGGAGGCGACACCCACGATTAATGCTCGCTTACCTGTTAAAAACCCCATAGACTCTCCATAATATTTATAATTTAGATGAAAGTGAATTATAGAGCTGAGTCAAAAGTTGCGCAAGCTTCATTTGTCCTGAAACAGTCATATTTAATCAATAATTCAGTGAATATTAAGTCTTACGAGTGACGACATTATGCAGCATAAAAAATACTTTTTAGCCGGTTTGGTTTTGTTGGTGTTGGACCAGTTATCTAAGAAGTTTGTTGCATCAAATTTTTCTTTGGGCGAGTCCGTTGACGTTGTTTCGTTTTTGAGCTGGACTTACTTACAAAATAGTGGGGCTGCATTTAGCTTTTTAGCTAATAACGGCGGATTAGAGCGTTATCTGTTATTAAGTGTGTCAATTGTTGCCTCAATTGCGCTAATTATCTGGATGCTAAAAACAAGCTCTGATTGTCGCCAAAGGTTGCTAGGTCAGCTGTCTCTATTATCAGGTGCGCTCGGCAATCTAATTGATAGAGCGCTATATGGTAGTGTTATTGATTTTATTGACCTTCATTACGCTGCGTTCTACTTTCCAGTGTTTAATCTTGCAGATAGCTTTATATTTATTGGTGTTGTTTTGTTGCTGTTTGAAGGGCGCCAAGAAACACCTAAGGCCAAATGATAATACCGCAGCGCTTGTATCGCCGTATTTTATTACTGGTAGAATAGTGTTTTTTAAGATGCTTATGGTGAAAAATTGTGAATAAAGTATTTTCATTGTTAATGATGTTAATGGTTGCCAGTACAACAAGTGCCGACTTAATCAAAATCTCAAAAAAGGGAAACACACTCTCAAGCGATAAAACAAAGTGGGCCTGTGTTTTTGATGAAGACACAGCGCTTTACTGGGAGGTGAAAAGTAACCAAGAGGGCTTGCAATACACAAACAACACATACACTTGGTTTGATGGTGAAACTGGAGATGAGAATGGCGAATATTCGCGTCACTGTTATTGGGGGGAGGGTTGTAACACCAGACGTTATGTAGAGGAAATTAATAACGTATCTTTGTGCTCATTTAGTGATTGGCGCCTGCCGAGTGTTGCAGAGCTTGAAACCTTGGTGGATTACTATGGTGATGGCGATACTTTGATAGATGTAGCATTTTTCCCAAACACTAAGGCAAGCACTTATTGGTCTTCAACAACTCTGGAGAATAACGAATTTGTTGCATATGAGGTTCCTTATATTTACGGTGGATCAGTGGCACGAGATAAATATTTTGACACCTATATTCGCTTAGTGAGAAGTAGTGCAGAACAGACAGATTAACGAGACATTATTGGCGTCATACTCTGACGATATTCCCGGGTTTCTCAAAAAAATATATGCCGCAAGGTCAATCAAAGAATCAGACTTATCATTAAGTCTTTCTGGACTCTTGAGACCAAAATTCAAGCAGTTGGATGCGGCAATTGTTTTGCTCGAGTCAGCCATAATTAATGATAAGCGCATTCTGATTGTAGGTGATTTTGATGCTGATGGCGCAACGGCTAGTGCCCTTGCTGTTAAGGCATTACGCCTAATGGGCGCTAAGCAGGTTGATTTTCTTGTGCCGAATCGCTTTAAGCATGGCTATGGTCTTAGCCCAGAGATTGTTAACGAGGCAAAAAGTGAGAAAGAGCCGGATTTAATTATTACCGTCGACAATGGTATTTCTAGCGTCGATGGTACGGCCTTAGCGCGCTCTTTAAACATTGATGTCATTATTACCGATCACCACCTCCCTCCCAGGCAATTGCCTCGGGCAAATGCTATTATTAATCCCAATATGGATGGCTGTGAGTTTCCTTCAAAAAATCTAGCCGGTGTGGGTGTTTGTTTTTATTTGTTTTCTTCGTTGAAAACTCACCTCGAGAAAGTTGACTACTTTACCCAAAACAATATTCCCTTGCCGGATCTCAGGGAGGTTCTGGACTTAGTTGCCTTGGGGACGGTGGCCGACGTCGTGAAATTAGATAGAAATAATCGAATCTTGATCAAAGAGGGAATTGAGAGAATTCGCCAGAAAAGATGTTCAAAAGGCATTCTTGCTATTTTAGAGCTAACAAAGAGACCTGTAGAAACCTTGCAGGCCTCTGATCTTGGTTTTTCTGTGGCGCCTCGAATTAATGCCGCCGGAAGATTGAGTGATATTTCTCAAGGTATTCGCTGTTTACTTTCTGA
>Ga0206679_10003466_pt1 | contig 12112 bp, 12 predicted proteins | sample M110012015metaG_FD_155464 | JGI IMG/M metagenome (GOLD analysis project Ga0206679, IMG submission 155464) | Ammonia-oxidizing marine archaeal communities from Monterey Bay, California, United States - M1 100m 12015 | ecosystem: Environmental > Aquatic > Marine > Intertidal zone | place: USA... | reverse complement strand
GAGCCAATGCTGGGCCATGCGCTCGCCATAGTGTGGAGAGCCGAGCAGCTCGTCAATGTAGGCGGCCTCATCGAACATTCCACCGAGGAAGTCCGCCACGGCGTCAGGGTCTGCGGGCAGGCCGGTGATATCAACGGAGAGTCGGCGCGCGAGGGTACGGGTGTCGGCAGGTGGCGAAGGCACAATGCCCTCGGCTTCAAGGCGTGCCAGCACAAACCGGTCGATGGGGTTCCGCACCCACCTCTCGTCCTGAACTACGGGAGGCTCGGGGCGCGTCGGACGACTCCACGCCCAGTGCCCCTCGTACTCTGCTCCCTCGGTGATCCAGCGCCGGATCGTCTCGACCTCTTCCAGCTCTAGGCGGTGCCTGAACTCAGTGGGCGGCATCCGGAACTCGGGATCCTCATCAGTAATACGCAGGAAGAGCTCGCTCTTCAAGGGTTCGCCGGGAGTGATCACATAGACCTCGCCCCGTAGGGAGAAGAGCTCCTCCTCCAGATCGAGGCGCAGCTTGGCCTTGCGCTTGCTCGTGTCCGGCCCGTGACACTCGAAGCAGTTGTCCGAGAGGATCGGACGCACATCGCGATCGAAGCTCACCGGGGGATCCCCGATGGGCGTCATGGCTAAGAGCAATAGGAGTGCGTGACACGGTTCCATAGGAAAACTCCAAGTCATCATGGTAGCACCCGAACACCGGAGTGCCGACTCGCTTACTAGATCCATGAAGATCGTCCGCGCTAACTGCTCGGAGAAGCACGAGGGCGTCCTGACCAAGCGCCCAATCAAGGCGGACTGGGGCTCCTCCGCCCCGGCCATGAAGGCCTCTCCCTAGGTGAGCAAGTCCATGCTCGACTTTGCCCAGGAGAGCAAGGGCGAGAAGAAAAGCCCATACCAGACCGTCAGGAAAGCCATCACGCCCAGGAAAACCGCCATGGGCAGTTGGGGCGCGGGCTTGGGCGCGTCTGATTCCTCAAGGAACAGGATACGCACCACACGCATGTAGTAATAAAGGCTGACCACGGAGTTGAGTCCCAAGCAAACCGCCAACCAACCAAGCTGCATTCCCTCGGCGGGAGACATGGCCGCATAGAGCAACTGCAACTTGCCCGTGAAACCCACCATCGGCGGGACGCCAGTCAAGCTCACCAAGAAGATTACCATGGGCACGGTAATCATCGGCGCCTTGGGGCCCATGCCGCGCAGGGATTCCAGGGTCTCGCGGCCGGTGACTCCGCTGAAGTACAGCAAGAAGCCAAAGGCGCCCAGGTTCATGAAGTAGTAAGCCGCCAGATAGAACATGGATGCCTCCATGCCGGTCTGGGTCATGGCTGCAATTCCCACCAACACATAACCCGCATGGGCTACGGAGGAATAGGCCAACATTCGCTTGATGCTGGTTTGGCGCAAGGCCGCCAAGTTGCCGAGAGTCATGGTTAGCGCCGCCACCAGGGCCAACACCATGCCAATCTCGTGACGATAGGCTGCCACCAATTCACCCACGTCGGGGGCCACGAAGAGCACACCGAAGAAGCGCATGAGTGCGCCGAAGCCGCCCGCCTTCGAAGCGACCGCAAGGAAGGTAGTCACCGGAGTGGGCGAGCCCTCATAAACATCCGGTGCCCAGAAGTGGAATGGGGCAGCAGAGATCTTGTACGAGAATCCGCCAAGGATCAGGATCATGGCAAGAGCGATCATGCCTGGACTTTGCTCAAGGGCAATAGCCAAGCTCCGAGCGACTCCCTCGCCAATGGGATCCACCGCCAGTGCCCCGGACATGACCCGCAGATCAAGGGTGCCGGTTGCCGCGTAGAGCAAACTGATGCCAAACACCATTACACCCGCTGACAATCCCCCGAAGACCACGTACTTCATAGAGGCTTCCGCAGAGCGCTTTTCGCCCTTGTGGAAACCCGCCAAGCTGTAGCTCGCGAGGCTGGCCAATTCCAGGCCCAGCACCAGCAACAGCAGGTTGTAGGTGCTCACCATGAAGAAGATGCCGATCGCAGCGCTGAGCAACAGGAAGTAGTACTCGCCAATACGGTGACGGCGCTCGCGGCGGTCAAGCATCACAAACGCAATACAAACCACGGTGGAGGCGCAGGTGAAGAGCTTGAAGAACCCTCCAAAGTTGTCGATGGCAACCAAGGCGAAAGCCGTGTCCTGGGTCCCGTGGGCACCAATCAACTGCATCGCAGCTGCGCCGAGGCCAACCATTCCGATAGCCCCCAGGCGCCAAGAATCGCGCTCTTTCCAAATGAGATCCATCATCAGGATCACAAGCGCGGTGGCCACGAGAGTCAGCTCGGGACTCAATAGGCTAAGGCCATGAAGGTGAAGATCTTGGAGGGCAAACATCGGGTGGAATTCGGGTCGAGAAAAATCAGCCGGCGAAAGTGAGGATCTGCATCAAATCACTGATGCTGACCTCCATCCAGTCCAGGATGTACCAAGGAAAAATACCAAGCACGATGCAAAGGACTAGCAGGGGCGCCAAACTGAACACCTCGCGCGCACTGATATCCTTGAAGTCCGCGTACTTTTCGTTGAGCGTCCCAAGGAACACACGCTGCAGGGCCCACAAGATGTAGGCAGCAGTCATCACAATGCCGATGGTGGCGATCAGTGTCAGCCACTGGAACGGGCCCCACATCCAGCCAGAAGCAATCGCCTCGTCAGTCCAACCGACTTGGGACTGGAAGGCACCGACCATAGTCAGCGCTTCGGACACAAAGCCCGCCATTCCAGGTAGTCCCAGTGAAGCAAAGAACGCGATGGTTGCCATGGCCCAGTAGCGAGGCATGGGTTGTGCCAAGCCGCCAAAGCCATTTAGATCGCGGTGATGTGCCCGGTCATAGACAACACCCACCACGAGGAAGCAGGCGGCCGAACTGATGCCGTGGGTGAACATCTGCAGAGCTGCACCGTTCATGCCCCATTCGGTCAAAGCAGCCATGCCAAGCAGCACAAAGCCCATGTGACTGACCGAGCTATAGGCCACCATTTTCTTGAAGTCGCTTTGGCCCAGGGCCACATAGGCCCCATAGACAATTGCTATTACTCCGAGGATACCCAGCACATAGGCGAAGTCCTGGAACGCATCCGGCACAATCGGGAAGCAGCCGCGCAAGAGGCCATAGCCTCCGAGCTTCAACAGGATGCCAGCCAGGATCACGGAGATCGGCGTGGGAGCCTGAACGTGGGCATCCGGGAGCCAGGTATGGAAGGGAAAGGCCGGAATCTTGATCGCAAAGGCAATAAAGAGGAACCAGAACACCCAAGTGGTGAAGCTCATCCCCAACAGCGCCGGGCCGGTGAAGCCACCCGCCTTGCCGATAGCCACCAACTCGGGAATCGAGAAGGTGCCCGCGTCCAAGCGCAAAGCAATCACAGCGATCAGCATCAGCACTGAACCAGCCAGTGTGTAGAGGAAGAACTTGATGGCTGCGTACTCACGCTGGGGACCTCCCCAGATGCCAATCAAGAAGTACATGGGCAGCAGCATGATCTCCCAGTACACGTAGAACAGGAAGAAGTCCAAGCTGACGAATACGCCCAGGACCCCCAGTTCAAGCAGCAGCAGCAAGACGAAGTACGCCTTAGACAAGCGCGGCACGGTCTCACTGGCTGGCACAGCGATGAAGAACAAGATCGTGGTCAGCCACAACAGGGGCATGGACAAACCGTCCACTCCAACCGAGTAGTTGATGCCAAGAGCCTTGATCCACTCGAAGTGTTGGACCATCTGGTAGCCACTGACTGTCTTGTCAAACGTACCGAAGTACATCTGAGTCGCGAGAACCAGAGGGATAAAGGTGAAGACCCCCGCCGTGATTTTGATGGCACGGAGGTTCGACGCCGGCAGCAGGAGGACCACGCACATGCCGATCAACGGCAGGAAGGTGAGCCAACTCAGCAGAGTCGAGAGGTTGTCAGGGTTGGTGTTGAGTAGGTCCATGGCTATTGGCCTTGGAGGGGGTGCTCAGGGTTGAGCGGGGATCAAGTCAGAATGTGGAAGGCCGCCAAAAGAAGCGCCCCGCCCACTGCAAAGGAAACGTACTGTTGAATGCGGCCGGTTTGCAACAGGCGTGCAACCGAGCCCAGAGCCTGGGTGGTGTTACCCACCCAATTGACTGCGCCATCGACAATGTTCTTGTCAATCCATGCGCAGAGGGTGCCAAGGCCCCGGCCCAATCGGCCGACCCCCAGCACCGTGCCGTCGATGATGTTCTCGTCAATCCACTTCTGGCCTTTGGCAAGGCCCATGGTTCCACGGATCACGCTGCCGTTGACCGCTTCGTCGACGTAGTACTTGTCGCGCACCGCTTCGTAAACAAGTCCGAGCTTGCTGGTGATGCGCGCCGGATCGAGCTTCTTCAAGCCATAGACCCACAGGGCCGCAAAGAATCCCAGGGCAAGTACGCTCAGGGAAACGCCCACGGCCCACACGTGGCCCGTGTGGGCGGTGTGCTCGGTGACGGCAATCATGTTCATGGATGTCAGATCCAGGGAGCCGCCACGCGATGTGACGTACATGGTCTGCCATTGAACTAGGTTCGTGAACCAGGTGCCGTTATTAGAAAGGGGATCCCCTGCCAACCAGAAGTGGCCGCCAAACATCCCCAAGAAGGCCAGCCCAATCAGAGCGGCGGTCATGGGGATTGGAGACTCGTGGGCGTGATCGTGAATGTGCTGATCCCGCGGCTCCCCGAAGAAGGTCAGGAAGATCAGGCGGAACATGTAGAAGGTGGTCAGCATCGCCGCGAGGGGCAAAGCCACCAGGGCAAAGACGTTGGCGCCACGCCATTGGGTCAATGTGGAATCAATCACCGAGGCGATGATCCGGTCCTTGGAGTAATAGCCCGCAAACAACGGCATACCCGCAATCGCCAGGGTGCAAATCAACATGCACATGAAAGTGATAGGCATCTTCTTGCGCAGCCCACCCATCTTCTGCATGTCTTGCTCGTGGTGGCACCCATGGATCACCGATCCAGCCGACAGGAAGAGGCACGCTTTGAAGAACGCGTGGGTCACCATGTGGAAGAGGCCCGCCACAATGCCCAAGCCGCCGGTACCTATTGCCGCAACCATGAAACCGAGCTGACTGATGGTCGAGTAAGCCAACACTCCCTTGATGTCATTCACCGTGCAGCCGATGGTTGCGGCGAACAGAGCAGTGAAGGCGCCCACAGCGATCACGATCTGGAGAACCTCCGGCGACATCATCGGGAACATGCGGCCCAACAATGACACGCCAGCAGCCACCATGGTCGCCGCGTGGATCATGGCCGACACGGGAGTCGGCCCTTCCATGGCATCAGGCAGCCAAATGTGGAGGGGGAACTGGGCTGACTTACCCACCGTGCCACCAAAGGTGAACAGGCCGGCGACGCTCATCCAGAAGGGATACTCGCCGTTGTTGGCCTCGACAATTTGACCGCCCATGGTCCAAAGATCAACAAAGCGGAAGCTCGAAATGACTCGCTCCCCTTCGATTGCGCCCTGGGCCAAGAGGTCGTTGTATTCCCTCGGCAAGAGGAAATAGAACATGGCCATTCCAAAGAACAGGCAGGTGTCCCCCACGCGAGTGGTCAAGAACGCCTTCTTGCAAGCGGCCGCCGCGTGCTTGATGCGCGGACTGTCCGGGTCCTGGGCAAAGTGGCCAATGAGCAAGTAGCTCATGAAGCCCATCAGCTCCCAGAACACAAACAGGAACAGGATGTTGTCGCTGAGGATCAGCCCCAACATCGCAAAGGTGAACAACGAAATGTTGGCGAAGAAGATGTGGTAGCGCCGATCTCCCGCCATGTACCCACTGGAGAACAGGTGCACCAGGAACGAAACCACACCCACGACCATCAGCATGGCTGCCGCCAATCCGTCATACAGAATGCCTGCGATCAAGTTCTGATCACCGGGCACATCCGAAGTGTTGTACAGCCAGCGGAAGACCGGACCGTCAGCGGTCATGGCTGATTCGTTCCAGAATGGCGCGGGCCCCACATGCCCCATGGCGTGCACAAAGAACATATAGACCGTGATGCACATCACGATGAACATGCCCCCCAGCAGCATCCAGTCACCCTTGCGGGGCAGATTGCGGCCAAAGAAGATCTGGACCACATACCCCAAGAGGGGGATTAGTGGCACCGCCAACAGGAGCAGGTAGTCGTTCGGGGTAAGAGTGTTCATGGGGGCTAGTCGCGCAGCATGTCCGCATCACTGGGGCGGATACTCTGGAACAGGTGAAAGACGTTGAGAACGATCGCAAGGGCAATCGCCGCTTCGGCCGCCGCCAGGATGATCACAAAGATGGCGAACATGCGCCCTTCGAGACCTCCGTTGCCAAAGCGATTGATGGCAACGAAATTGATGTTGGCCGCGTTCAGAATCATCTCGATGCCCATCAGGACATAGAGGATGTTCCGGCGACTGATAATGCAGACGACGCCCAGTACAAACAGTACTCCGGCAACTCCCATGTAAGCTTCAACGCCCATCAGGCAGCCTCCTCAGGTTCAAAATCAGCAGTCCGGCGTCGCGCGATGTAAACCGCTGCGACCAGGGCCACGGTCAGCAAGAAAGCGGCCAACTCGAATGCCACCACGTATTGCTCCGGGTGAAGGAATGCCAACCCCACGGACTGGTCTTGGCTGGTCATTGGGGTCAGCTCTTCCACGGGCAAGACCGCAAGAGACTCGGTGGCGTCCATAACGTGCTTCCAAACCAGGCTTGCGCCACCGAGCACAAACACCAGAGTTCCGCCGATACGGGGCAGGCTGCGCTCGCCAAGGTCCGGCGGAGTGAGCATCACACCGAAGAGGATCAGGGCCAAGATGCCGCCCACATAGATCAGGATCTGGGCCATGGCGAGGAAATCGCTGCCCAGCAGCAAGAACAAACCGGCCACGCCCATGAAGGTCGCCATCAGCGAGAACGCGCTGCGCACCACCGATCGTTCCCAGATGCACATCAAGGAGCCGGCGATGGTGAAGGACGAGAAGAACCCAAAGGCCATGCCCTCGGCTCCATGGGACACCAAGCCGTAGCCCACGCTCGTCAGAATCGCGAGGGTCAATAGGCCGTAGAAGGCACGCTGTTGATGCAGGATGCTCATCAGGACTTAGCCCCATCCCCATTTTCAGTAGCGGCTTTCTCCGCAGCTTTCGCTGCCTTCTCCGCGTCCTTGACCTTCTTCTTCTCTTCGGCTTCGCGCTTGCGCACCCGAGCGTCCGGGGACATTCCCTGGAAGGACAAGAGGTCGAATTTCAACTCACTACGGTCCTCGACCACCAGTGCGAACTCCGTGCCCATGTGAATGCAGTCCTTCGGGCAGGGATAGACGCACAGTTCACAGAACATGCACTTCTGGTAATCGAGGGTAAAAGACACCCACGCGAGTTCCTTGCCATGTCGAATGGCGTCCATCTCGATGCAGTCAATTGGGCAAGCGCGCGCGCAGGCCAAGCAATCGATGCACTTCTCTTGCTCAAGGTAGTGGATCCCGCGATAACGATCGGGGATGGGCAAGCGCTCATCGGGATATTGAACCGTGATTGGCTTGCGGAGCAAGTATTTGCCCGTGATACGCATGCCGACCACAGTCGACTTAAGCGTATCCCAAACGTCTTGAAGGTATCGGTTTGCGCGGACCATCTTAGGAAAAAATCAGGTGTTGTAGCGCCTCCCATGAGGCGGCGCCAAGGACACAGAACAGGGCTAATGGCGTGAGATACTTGTACCCCATGGTCATCACTTGATCGATACGCACGCGGGGTAAAGTCCAGCGCAGCCACATCATCAAGAAGATGCCAACAAAGCCTTTGAACAGCACGGTGCCGAAGCAGACCAAGCTGAACACCAACGAGGTGTCTTCCATACCGGATGCACGCAGAGCGCCGGTCAAGGGGCTTTCGAAGCCACCGAACCAGAAGAACGCGCCAAGGACGCTCATGAGCAACATAGCGGCGTATTCCTCGAAGAAGAAAAACGACCAGCGGATGCCGGAGTATTCGGTCATGAACCCCGCAACCAGCTCGGACTCGGCTTCGGGCAAGTCGAATGGTGCCCGCTTAGTTTCGGCCAGGGCGGAGACCACATAGATCAAGAAGGCGGGGATTAGGAATGGGTTGGTGAAGATTGCCCACTTCATGCCGAACCAGCCGGACTGCATTGCGCTGGCCTCGGTCAGGCTGAAGGTACCCAGCACGAAGAGAGGTGCCAGGAGCGACAAGCCCAAGGGGATCTCGTAGGCCACCACTTGGGCCGCCTCGCGCATGGCACCATAGAGCGACCACTTGGAAGCCGAGGCCCAGCCGGCCATCACCACGCCGATGGTTGTGGTGGATGAAAGGGCCAGGATTGCAAAGACGCCTAAGTCCATGCGACCAAACCACCAGTCGTAGGAGAGGGGGAAGGCAACCATGGCCCCGAAGATCGAGCCCAGCACGATGGCCGGCGCAATCCAGAACAGGGTCCGGTCCGCATCCTTGGGAATCATGTCTTCCTTGAGCAGCAGCTTGACTCCGTCCGCGAGGGACTGGGCCCAGCCATGCCAACCGCCCGCGTACATGGGGCCAGTCCGGCACTGGATGTGGCCGGAGACCTTACGCTCCATCCACACACAGAACATAACGAGCACGCTCATCACCGCCAAGAAGATCGACATGCCCAGCATGACTCCGCCGAAGGTCACGACCCACCCGGGAATTATCTCGGGAAGTGGCAGCCACTCGAGAATGCGCACGAAGACATTGCTGTCCGGGTGAACCGGATGTCCCAACACGGCGCCTGCTTGCTCTTGAATCATCGGTCTGTCTCTCCGATCACGATGTCCGTTGAGCCAATGATCGCAACCGAGTCAGCCAACAAGGTGCCAGGCATGAGCTCTTCGACCACCGCGATGTTGGTAAAGGAGGGCCCGCGCACTCGACAACGGACGGCTACCTTGCCTCCGTCGGAGTGCACATAGTGCCCCAGTTCTCCGCGCGGGTTTTCGATGCCCACGTAGGCTTCTCCCGCGGGGACCTTAATCACCTTGGGAATCTCGCCGATGATCGGGCCGTCTTCGATGACTCCCAAGCACCAGCGCACGAGCTTGATGGACTCCATCATCTCTTCAACGCGCACATAGAAACGGTCCCAGGAATCACCCAACTCGCCTTTCTCGCCGGAGCCCACGGGAACCTTGAAAGCGCCCGCTTCATAGGCCTCGCCATAGGCCATGTAAGGCATATCCCGGCGCAGGTCAAAGTCCACCCCGCTGCCGCGTAGCATGGGGCCGGTCAAGCCGAAGTCGATGGCCATGTCCTTGGGGATCACGCCAACGTGAGCGGTTCGCTTGATGAAAATGTGGTTGAGGGCCAGCAAATCGCGGTACTCCTTCCATTTCTCCTCGAACACATCGCAGAAGTGCCCGACCTCCTTCAGCCAGCCGGGAGGCGCGTCATTGAAGACGCCGCCGATGCGGATGTAGGAATAGGTCAGACGCGCGCCGCAGATCTTCTCGAACAGGGCTTGGATCCACTCACGCTCGCGGAAGGCATAAAGGAACGGGGTGATTGCGCCAATGTCCAAGCCGTAGGTGCCATAGGCCACCAGGTGCGAAGCAATCCGGTTCAGCTCCACGTTGATCGTGCGCAACAAGACCGCGCGACGGGGAATCTCTAGGCCCGGCATGAGCGCTTCCACGGCCATGCTGTAGCCCAAATTGTTGTTCATCGCCGCCAAGTAGTCGTAGCGGTCGGTGTAGGGCAAGTATTGCAGCCACTCAACGTTCTCGCCGATCTTCTCGGCGCAGCGGTGCAGATAACCCAAGTGCACCTGAGAGCCTGTTACTAGCTCGCCGTCACAGCGAATCAGAACCCGCATCACCCCGTGGGTCGCTGGGTGCTGGGGGCCCATGTTGACCTCCATGTCCGAGGTCTTCACGTCAAAGAAGAATTCTTCCTCGCCGCTGGACAAGGTGCGTCGCTCTTCCGCGCGATAGGAGGACTTGTGCTCCTTCTCGGGTGTGTTTGAGGTGGAATTACTCACAGGAGATTCCGTGGTACTCGGTGGGGAATTCGTAATCTTTACGCAGGGGAAAACCCTTCCAATCATCGGGCAGCAGAATCTTACGCGGGTCGGGGTGACCTTCGAATGTGATGCCGAACATTTCAGAGCACTCGCGCTCGTGCCAGTTGGCGGCGCGGTAGACCGCAGTGGCGGAAGCGATGCTGAGTGCGCTCTTAGGCAAGTGAGCCTTGATCGCCAGACGATGGCGGTACTTCAAGGAAAGCAACTGAATCAAAACCCATAGGTCGTCCCCATCTGCTGCAGGGTCGGACGCGGTGAGATCGATCAGCAAGTCAAATTGCAGCCGGGGCTCGTCGCGGCAAGCCGTAAGGAGGGGCACTATCTCGGCCGGGTCCACCAGCAAGAAAGGCATACCCGCGCGGCCGGGGTCTTTCTCCTTCTTGTTGGCAGGCCGCGGCTCATCGCAGCCCAATAGACCTGCCACGCCGGCGGCCTTCAGAGTGTCGTGGATCGCTTGGAGTTCCATGCTTGATTGATTGGGTGAGCGCCTAGGCGATCAAAGAGTGTGCGCGGGGCGACGGATAACCGGAGTACGCTTGATCTTCTCTTGGAGCTTCATGAGACCCTCGAGGAGCGCCTCGGGGCGCGGGGGACATCCGGCGATGTAAACGTCGACGGGAATGATGCGGTCAACACCCTTCATCACCGTGTATCCGTACTTGAAGTATGGGCCGCCACCAGTGGCGCAGGCGCCCATGGCGATCACGTACTTAGGGGAGGGCATCTGGTCGTAAAGTCGCTTGACGCGCTCGCCCATTTTGAAGTTCACCGTGCCCGCCACGATCATCAGGTCCGCTTGGCGAGGAGAAGCGCGGAATGCGCCCGCGCCAAAGCGGTCAAGGTCATGGTGCGCAGCTCCCACAGCCATCATCTCGATGGCGCAGCAGGCCAGACCAAAGGTCATGGGCCAAATGCTGTTCAACCGTGCCCAGTTGAGAAGCCAATCAACCTTTGTGGTCAGGACGTTGTCGTCGAGGGACTCTTCTAGTAAACCCATTTGTGTTCCTATGTTCCTTGGAGCCTAGGCGGCGTCCTCGTCAGAGTCGGAATCGGAGTCAGATGACTCGTCGATAAGTGTGCCGATGTCCGGAATCGAAGTGCTCTCGCGCTTGCCCGTGGGCACATAAGCTTCCTTCGTCCAAGTGAGGATCCAATCCAGGTCGCCCTTGACCCATACCGCGACCAATCCAAAGAACAGGATGGTGACGAACATGAAGCCCTTGGCCAGTGCCCAGAGGCCGATCTCCGGAATCTCGAATGCCCGGTTCATGACCATGGCCCAAGGAAAGAGGAATGCGATCTCAACCGCGAAGATCACATAGATCAACGCGACCGTGTAGTAGCGGATGTCAAACTGAATCCACGAGCTGCCAATCGCCTCTTCACCGCACTCGTAAGTTTCAAGCCCGTCCGTGCCTTTCCGCTTGGGCCGAACCAGCGCACCAAGCGTCAGATTGACGATGACGAACAGGAAGCCCACCACGAGGAAAACCAGAACATTCAGGTAGTCAAAATGCATGGCTGGTTTGGACTTGGGGGCGGGGGGATGTGGTGGGACGCCCAGCGCTGCAGAATGCCGTATCCCCTTGAGAAACAAGGAGATGTGGTGTTTTGTCGCACCGCCTATGTCGTGAGACAGAGGGCGAAGTTCCAACTCAGGTTCGGTGGGGATTTCGGGAACTCGGGCGAGAGTCTAGAGGGGCGTCCGTGAGCGGTCAAGCAAGGTGGCTCTTTCGGCCGCATCTTGTCGCAGAAAAATGACTAGGTGAAACCACGAGGCCCTTGAAAGGGTCTCCCCCGGCGGCCCTTTTTTTCTCCTACGCCCCCGCCTTGCCAGACATGGAACTGCATACCCAGGCCCCCGGCCAGAGCATCCGAGGCGCGTCCCTTGAGGTCGAGCCAGAGATTCCAGCCCTCCGGGCACATCCCCGCTCGTGGTCCTCAATCCTCGCCCCACCCGCCCTGGGGGCCTCTGCGTTGGTCTACTTTGGGGTGCCTAACCTGCTTTCCCTGCCCTCATTTGGGGGCAGGGGAG
>Ga0206679_10003465_pt1 | contig 12113 bp, 6 predicted proteins | sample M110012015metaG_FD_155464 | JGI IMG/M metagenome (GOLD analysis project Ga0206679, IMG submission 155464) | Ammonia-oxidizing marine archaeal communities from Monterey Bay, California, United States - M1 100m 12015 | ecosystem: Environmental > Aquatic > Marine > Intertidal zone | place: USA... | reverse complement strand
GAGGATTCCATGCGGGCCAGTAAACACTTTTAGTCAGGTGCTCTCAGACGAGCAGGTACTGCACCGAAATATGGTAGTAGATCTCCCCCACCCCAATGGAAAGTCTACCAAAGGGCCCGGAAACCCTATTAAATTATCCCGTGGTTCTGATATTGTGTTCACCCCCGCGCCTACACTAGGCGAGCACACTGATGACATTATGATGGAATTGTTAAATATGACTGCAGATGAACTGGCGGACTTGAAGCGCCAAGAGGTTATCAGTTAATGAAAGAACGCATAGTGATTACCGATGTTGGGCCTCGTGATGGTTTACAGAATCAACCCAAAATCCTCTCTATTGAACAACGCGTAGAACTTATAAGCGCTATTGCAGCGGCGGGGGTGCCTCAAATTGAAGTAGGTAGCTTCGTTTCTCCTCGAGCAGTTCCGGCGATGGCGGGAACAGACAGAGTATTTGCCACTTTAGATGCCAATGCCACTTATAAAACTCCTAGCATTGCTCTTATCCCCAATTTGAAAGGCTATGAATTAGCTCGTGATGCCGGGGCTAAAGCCGTGACGATGGTGCTTTATGCCAGTGACGGTATGGCGCAAAAAAATGCTGCAATGTCGATGACAGATGCTGAAGACACCACTATGAAGATACTTCGCTTGGCAAAGCAGGATGGAATAGAGGTTATTGCAACCATCGCCGTGGCATTTTCTTGTCCCTTTGATGGTCCTAGCGACCCATTGCTAGTTCAAAGCATAGCGAGTAAATTTATTGATGCTGGTGCAGATCAGTTGGTTTTGGCTGACACTATCGGATCATCAGACCCACAACAGGTGAGAGTTTTAACTGAGGCTTTAGTTGAAAGTCATGGTCCGAGTCAATTAGGCTGCCATTTCCACGATACCAGAGCGATGGGGTTGGCTAATGTATACGCAGCGGTTGAGGCGGGTATCCGCCGTTTTGATAGTTCTATAGCGGGGTTGGGCGGTTGCCCATTTGCGCCTGGGGCAACCGGTAATGTAGCGACCGATGATGTTGCAATGATGCTACAACAGATGGGCTTTGAGACAGGCATAGATTTAGGTAGATTGATGGAGGCATCTGATTTGGCTGAGACATTAACTGGAACTGCGCCAGGAGGGAGATCTAAGGCGTGGTTGCAGGGCCATTTAGCCAAACAGGTAGGCTGAGAATTTAATACATAATAATGATAGAAATAATGCGGAGATAAAGATGAGCTACAGACTAGGTGTAGACGTAGGAGGTACATTTACAGACCTGCTACTAATCAATGAAAATACGGGTGAGACACATACCGCCAAGGTGCCTTCTACTCCAGAAGATTCTTCTGTTGGGGTGCTTAATGGTATTGCTATGATTTGTGACGAATCGGGCGTCAATCCAACTGATGTTACCAGAGTGATGCACGGCACTACCGTTGCCACTAATGCGGTGTTAACTGGCAAAGGCGCGAAGGTAGGACTGGTGACTACGTCTGGTTACGAAGATACTTTACAGGTAGCGCGCTCTTTTTGCCCCGGCGGCTTGGGAGGCTGGGTTGGTTTTGTTAAAAAGCCTCTGCTAGCACCACTTGAGTTAACCATAGGCGCTCATGAAAGAATTGGCGCCGATGGCGAGATCGTGACGGATCTGGATGAAGATCAGCTACGCAAAGACCTTAAGGTGCTGCATGCGACGGGCGAAGTTGAAGCGTTAACTATCTGCTTCATAAATTCCTACATTAATGGCGTCCATGAACAGAGGGCCGGCGAAATTGCTGCAGAGATTTTCACCGATACGCCAGTTTCTATCTCTAGTGATGTTGTTCCAGAGATGCAGGAATATGAGCGTACCGAAACCACGGTGGTCAATTCCTATGTGCGGCCTGAAGTAGCCACCTATGTCAGCAACTTACAGGCAGCTCTAGATGACAAGATGGGCTCAGATACTCAGTTATCTATTTTGCGCTCAGACGGTGGATTAGCGTCGGCCAGAGCATCGGCAGAGTCACCCGTTAACATGCTGATGTCTGGTCCTGCCGGAGGAGTATCTGGAGCGATCTACTTTTGTAGTCGCGCTGGATACCATAATATTTTGACTTGCGATATGGGCGGCACCTCTACCGATGTGGCTTTGATTCAAAACTCACGCGCTCGTGTGCGTCGAGAGACTATCGTTGCCGATGTTCGAGTGCGTGCTCCTTCAGTGGATGTACGCACCGTAGGCGCCGGCGGAGGATCTATCGGCTTCGTCCCAGAGTTAACTAAGGCGTTGAGAGTGGGTCCTGAATCTGCTGGCGCTGTGCCTGGGCCTGCCTGTTATATGAAAGGTGGGGAGCAGCCTACCGTGTGCGATGCGAACGTGGTGCTTGGTTACCTGCCTTCTGATGTGCAGTTGGGTGGCAAGATGGAGATCAATCGCGACGCGTCTGTTGCCGCGGTACAGTCAGTCGCTGATGCTATGGGCATTGATTTAATGGCCGCAGCGGAAGGTATTATCAAAATTGTTAATGAGTCGATGTTCGGTGCACTGCGTTTAGTGTCGGTAGAGCAGGGCTATGATCCCCGCGACTTTGCCTTGGTCGGTTTTGGCGGTGCAGGCCCACTGCATGCCAATGCTCTGGGCCTTCTGACTGATGCCTGGCCGGTTATTATTCCACCAGGCCCTGGTGTTCTTTGTGCCTATGGAGACGCCACAACTCAGGTGCAGGACGAAGCGGCACGCACCTATCTAACCATGGCCAATGATCTTAGTGATACGCAGCTGGCCTCTGATTTACATGAGCTTGAGACTCGCGCTGGTGGCGCATTGTTAAAGGACAACATTCCGGTTTCAGAACATGAAATTACTTATCAGGCCGATTTGCGCTATGCAGGGCAGGCTTTCCAAATCACCATTGACTTGACCGAAGACGAGCTTAAAGAGAAGGGCGTTGCCCTGCTGACCGATCAGTTTGATGCAGAGCATGAGCAACTCTTTACCTTTAAGTTAGATGATGGTCATGAGATTTTAATGATTCGCGCGGTGGCTAAGGCAAAAGCCAAGTCGATAGCTGAAAACCAGATTGGTCAGACGGGCATGGGTCTCGAAGAGAGCAAAATTATTGAAAGCCGTTTCTATTACGAAGGCGAGTGGCACGATGCCATTATCTATGATCGTAATAAACTCAATGTTGGTTTGGAGGTTGCTGGGCCTGCAATTGTTGGCGAGATGGACTCGACCACAGTGGTACTGCCTGGCTTCGTCGCCACAGTAGATGCAATTGGCAATCTACTTATTAATCCTGTCAAGAGGGGTAAATAATCATGACCGCGAGACTACTAGAAAGTAATACAAATCCTTTGAACAATGTCGCTGTTGATGGCGTCACTGTTGATATTATAGAAAATGCACTTCGCAACGCGCGGGAAGAAATGGATGCTGTGGTGTTTAGAACGGCTATGTCTCCAGGTATTCGAGAGCAGGGTGACTGCTTTCCGATGATCGCCAACAAAGAAGGCAAGATGGTCGTGGGTCAGTTCGGTTCATTCATCGGACCCTTTTTGGAAGCCTATGATGACAAAATAGAAGAGGGAGACATTATTCTTACTAATGACCCCTACATGTGTAATGCCGCTGTTTCGCATTTACCCGATTGGGTGGTGTTGGTGCCAGTATTTAAAGAGGGGCGCCATATCGCTTGGTCGGCTATGTTTGGACACATGTCTGACAACGGGGGCATGGTGCCTGGTTCGATTCCGATCGAGGCAACTACCATTTTCCAAGAAGGTATTCGCATACCGCCTACTAAGCTATACAAGAAAGGTGTCTTGCAATCTGACCTATTGGAATTGATTTTACACAATGTACGTACCCCGCAATGGAATCGTTTTGATCTTAATGCATTGGTAGCAGCCTGCAACACGGCCGCTAAGCGTTGCGTAGAACTGGCTGAGCGCTTTGGGGACGATATTTTTCATTCGACTATGGACATTATGTTGCAACGCAATTATGACGCGATGAAGCATATCATTGGCATGTTTATCCCAGAAGAACCGCGCGTGTTTGAAGATTACCTCTGTGACGACGGCATGGGTATGGGGCCCTATAAAATCAAGTGCACCATGTGGCGCGAAGGCGACAAAGCCATCTTTGATTTTAGTGGGACTGATCCGCAAGCCCAGAGTTCAGTTAACTTCTTTTTGAACGAAGATATGTTCAAGATGTTCTTTGGGTCGTTCACCATTAACGTGGTGGACCCACAGATTGTGTTTAACGATGGGTTTTATGATCTAGTGGATGTCCGCATTCCACAAGGAACCTTGTTAAAGCCGAATTATCCAGCTGCATTGTCCGGGCGAACGCATGCTTTAGGCCGTATATTTGATGTGCTTGGCGCCCTTTTGGGTATGGGTGCACCTGAGATGATGCTTAATGCTGCAGGATTTTCTGATTCTCCGCACTTGTTCTTTTCTGGTTACGATACTCGCCCAGGAAAAGGCAGCGAATGGTTCCAGTTATTTCAAATTGGTTTTGGTGGCATTCCTGGCCGGCCGATTGGAGACGGGCCGGACGGCCATAGTCTATGGCCTGGCTTCACAAATGTACCTAATGAATTCATTGAGTCTTATTACCCATTGCGAATTGAACGATACGAAACTATCCCAGACTCCGGGGGTGCCGGATTGCATAGAGGCGGTAATGGATTAACCGTTGCTTACAGATTTTTGTGTGATGGAGAGATAGGCATTCATGATGATCGCTGGCTAACTTACCCATGGGGCGTGTTGGGTGGAGAAACCGGATTGAGATCAACCAAGAAGATTGTTCGATGTGATGGTTCTGAACAATGGCTGCCTTCAAAGGTCGAAGGCGTTAAGGTTAAGTCGGGTGATCTTTTGTATTTTAACACCTGGGGTGGAGGCGGTTGGGGCGACCCATTTGCCCGCGATGCAGAGCTGGTGAGACAAGATGTCAGACGTCGTTTGGTCACTGTTGAGGGAGCCAAACGCTATGGCGTGGTTATAGCGGCTGACGGCTCTGTAGATCAGAGTGCGACAGAGGCACTGCGGAAGAAACTAAAGGCCGCGGCAGGGGAACCAGAATTATTCAATTTTGGTGGCGATTTAGAAGATATTCGTAGTCGTTGTGAAGCTGAAACGCATCTTCCTGCTCCAGTCAAGCCAACGTTTAGTGGAGCCTGATGCAGGGCAAGGGCAAAATAGGGGACTCAGGGCATGCGCATAAGCGGCCCTTAGTCCTGGTGTCGCAATGTTCTCTATTTTTGCTCTGTGTTTTTATGATGCTTACCACCACAGGCTGCGATATAGTCGGTATATAGAAATTAGGAATTTGTTTGATTGCGCACTAGAGCAGAACGAATCCACTGCCTATTATGAAGCGTACGGATTAAAGAGAATTAAAAAACTTTAAAGGAAATAGAATGAAAAATTTTAATTTAAAAAGCACGATGGCGATGGCTACATTAGCCTGTATAACAACCACGTCGGTGGCCGAAATCGCTATTGAAGAAATAGTAGTATCAGCACGAAAGCGCGCTGAGAACCTGCAGGAGGTTCCCATTGCGGTGACCGCCTTTACCGAATCTCAAATTGAGAGTGCGGGTATTCAGCGACCAGCAGACTTCATTAGTTTGATGCCCAATGTCACCATGGTTGATACGGTGGGTGTGGGTGATACGCAGGTCAGTATCCGTGGCATCGTCTCTACTCGTGATGCGGAATCGACTTTTGCCTATGTGGTAGATGGTGTGCTGGTGACTAATCCTAATGGCTTTAACGAAGAGCTAATGGATGTGAGTCAGATTGAAGTTTTGAAGGGTCCTCAGGGGGCGCTTTATGGTCGTAATGCCGTAGCTGGTGCGATTCTGGTAACTACCAATCGTCCCGATGAAGAATTTGAGGGGAAGATTAAGGTTGGTGCGGGTAATAATGGTTCGACCAATGCCAGTCTAACCTTAAGTGGTGCCGTAGCTGATGGCGTGCTCGGCAGATTGAACGTTAGCCGTCGCGAGACTGATGGACACTACAGCAATACTTACACGGGTAAAAATTCGGTCGATTTCATGGAAGACACTACAGTTCGTGGTCGTTTGATCTGGGATGTTAACGAAGAGCTTTCTCTTGATATGCGTGCGGGCATGAGCGAAGTAAGCGGTGGTGCTATTAACTTCAACGCGGTTTTTGCTATTCCTATGTTTGCTGAAGGGTTTGGCCTTGGTCCTACCTTCTTTGCTGATGTTAATGATCACGAATTTGTCTTCTCTAATAACGTACCAGGGAAGAACAAGCAGGAGACAACTGAATTTTCTATTAAAGCGGACTGGGACCGGGACGGCTTTGATGTAAGCGCTATATTTAGCTACAGTGATCTTGAGGAGTATATATTTTCTGATGGCACCAGTGCTACTTTTTACGCGTACGAGGTTACGCCAGCTTGTCAGTCTGATAGAGCAACGTTGAATAACTTACCAACGTCTATGGGTGGAGCTGGGCGCGATGATATATTTGGTGGATTCTTTAGTCCGTTCGGTGTATTCCCTGCCGCAGGTGGAGCCGCTCCGGACTTTACTGGTATTTATGGTCCCTACACAGCAACGGCTTGTGATGGTTATCAGTATCAAGAATTTAATCAATCAGACACAAGCTTAGAGGTGCGTCTTACGTCTGACGAAGATTCAGCCTTGAGTTGGATCGCTGGAGCCTACATCGCTGAAATTGAGCGTGAAGTAGTGATAGCCTACGGTGCTGATACGGGCGCTGGATTCCTCTTGCAGCCCTATGTTGCGCCGACTGGTCCGAACCCCACAGACTTACTATTCCACGATGACTTCGACACGTCTGTGGTTGCCCTATTTGGTCAGGTAGAGTTTGATCTTAATGAAGACTTGGAACTGTCATTTGCCGGACGTTATGACCGCGAAGAACGAGATGTCGCGAATCAGGTACCCAATGTTACAGCATCAGGTCTAAGCGTTAACGCGTTAACTGGACCGATTAATCCAGCGTTTTCAGCTAATCCGAATGGGATCCCTGATCGTTCCGCTTCTTTCAGTCAGTTTCAGCCTAAGGTGACGTTGAGCTGGAGTGCGGCCGAGGATGTTAATATCTATGCAAGCTGGGGGGTTGGCTTTAGAAGTGGAGGCTTTAACTCTAATGGTAGCGAAGCGCTCATTGATTTCTGGTACAACAATGATGGGGATGGTACCAATCCTGGAGCATTAGTTAACGGTAACTTATTGGTCAAAGACGAGTACGATAAAGAGGTGTCTACTAGCTTTGAATTAGGCAGTAAAATGGAGTTTATGGATAGCCGTCTTCGTGTCAATGCTGCGATTTTTAGCACCGACGTTGAAGACAATCAGTTCTTTGAATTCTATGCTGGGCCTTTTGGTTTGATGAGAGTGGTTACCACTATTGAAGAGTTGGAGATCCAAGGGTTTGAGATGGATTTCAATGCGGTAGTTAGTGAAAATATATCGCTGTTTGGTGGTGTAGGGTTCTTAAATAGTGAAATCATCCGCAATGATCATCGACCAATGACCGAAGGCAACGATGCGCCGCAGGCACCAGACCGCACCTACAATCTTGGCACGCAGTTCGAGATGTCAGTTGCTAACGGTGTTGAAATGACTGCCCGTTTAGATTGGCAGCGGGTTGGAGAAATGGCCTTCCATACCTTGCAGGGTCAAGAGACACCTACTATCTGGCAAGTTTTCTATCCAGGCGTTCCCATTGCCCAAAACTTCAGTAAGGCTACGCGTGATTCCTACGATACGTTAAATCTCCGTGTTTCGTTTGATGCTGAGAACTGGGGTGTTACTTTGTGGGGCCGAAATATTACCGATGAAAATTATCTGGAAGAAATCATTCCAGCACCTGAATTTGGTGGATCATTTATTCATCCGAGCGCCAATGACTCTTACGGTATTGATTTTAACTACAGGTTCTAAGATAGCGTAATATAGATAGCGAGTTGTGCTTGTTAGGCAACTCGCTTTTTTACAACTAGAGTAAAATTTAGATGGTCGTACACACTAAGGATTTAGAACAAAAAAACCTGGGGTTAGCGACAAATCCGGCGTTGATAGTAGTGGATATGATTAATGGGTTTACCGACCCTAAATGCCCCTTGGGTAGCCACTGCCAAGAGGTAGTGGCAGCCAACTGCGAGTTGCTGGTCGTTTTTAGGGCAAAGGGACTTCCGGTTTTCTTTACCGCCGTTGTCTATCATGACGACCAACAGACCGCCGTTTTTCGAGCTAAGGTACCTGCACTGAACTTACTTCAGCCTGGGTCGCATTGGGTAGTGGATCCTAAAATGCGCCATGCTGACAGTGAGCCGCTTATTGAAAAGCAATGAGCGAGTGCCTTCCATAAGACCGACCTAGATGATCAGCTGAAAGCTTTAGGCGTAGATTCATTGGTCATTACAGGGTTAACCACAAGTGGCTGTGTGCGGGCTTCTGCCGTGGACGGATTGCAAAATAATTATCAGGTGGTGGTTGCCAAAGAGGCAGTAGGGGACAGAAATCCAGCGGCTCACGAGGCTAACCTTTTTGATTTAGGTGCCAAGTACACAGATGTGCAGTCGATCAGAGAAATAGCGTCTTTCATATTAGCTCTGTAGGCTAGCGTAATTACCTCTGTGATAAACCAGTGGTTCTTGACCGGTATCGGCAAAGTCATGCAACGTGCCAACTAGAATGACATGATCACCACCATCATATTGATTCTCAGTGGTGCATTGAAAGTAGCTGCTCGGATGTGGCAGTAGAGGTATCCTCAATATTCCCTCTGGGCATTCCAGTCCTGCAAACCTATCGCTACCCGTATTAGCAAAACGATTAGATAGCGCCTGTTGATCTGTTGCCAACACGTGAAAGGCAAAGGCTTCAGCAGTAATAAAGTCATAAAACAGTTTGAGTCACGACTAATACTCCAGAGCACCAATACTGTGTATTAGGTAAAGTAGGGTTATGATGTGGAGTGATTAGACTGGAGTGATCGGAGATTTACCATGAACTGTATTAAAGTCAGCTTGTTTTTTGTATTGGTGCTTTTTGCTTTCGGCGTTAGCGCCGCCTCAAGCGTATTCAATGTACCTATGAGCGAGGATCTGCGCCGAAATGTATCTATGTTCGAAGAGCCGCGACTGATCAAAGTGACTGATCGCGTATATCTCGCCTATGCATTTGATCTGGTGAATTCGGTGTTTGTGATTGGGGATGATGGCGTGGTTGTCATCGACACCCTAGCTCGAGTAGAGAATGCACAGCGCGCCTTAACTGAGCTTCGTAAAATCACAGACAAACCTATAGTAGCTGTTATTTATTCTCATGGTCATTTTGACCACACTGGGGGCAGCGCTGCTTTTGTGCCCAAAGGTGGGGATAGCGACATATCGGTCTATGCGAGCGAAAACTGGCCTCGTTACCGGCAGGAATTGGTAAGCCCCCTGTATCCAATGATTAATAGGCGGTTGATTGAGCAAGTTGGCTTTGCTGTGGCAAGTCCAGGCGTTGAGAGGTATGAGCACGTATTGGGTCCCGTGTACCCCAAAGCAGTGACGCTATCTTATGTCACACCCAATCGTACCCTGTCAGGCCGCACACGAATGACATTAGCCGGTGTTAAGTTTGAGATAGTACCGATTCCTTCAGAGATGGATGATGAGATGGTTATATGGCTGCCGGAAGAGGGGGTAGCTTATGCCGCTGATACTATGGCGCAGATGTTTCCCTTTCTTGCTACTCCTCGCAGCGAACCTTCACGTAGCCCGCGCGGCTTTATCAAAGCCAAGGACATAATGCTGGATTGGCGGCCTAAACATTTACTCTTCGGGCACGGACCTGCACTCACAGGTAAAAATGCCGTCAGAGAATTGATCACTAATTACCGAGATGTGGAGCAAACCCTCTTAGATCAAACAATAGCCGCGATTAATAGCGGTAAAACACGCGATGAAGCTGCAGCCGAAGTGCGCTTGCCGCCGCATCTCGATAAAGATCCTATGTTGATCGACTCCTATCACCGTGCCAGTTGGGTTATCAAAGGATTGTATTCGCGGTTGAGCGGTTGGTTTGGTAATGATGCACTTGAGTTGATCCAGCACGCTCCAAAGGAAGAGGCGTCGAGGATGATACTTCTGGCTGGTGGAGCCAACCGGATGCTCCAACAGGCACAAACCGCACTTGATGAGGGCGATTATGCTTGGGCAGCACAACTAGCTAGTTATTTGTTGCGAGCTGACCAGAACGTGGAGGCTGCACGCAAAGCCAAAATAAAAGCGTTTACTTCTTTGGCGGCACTTACTCACAGCGGTAACGAACGTTATTATCTTCTTTCGGGTGCTTTGTGGCTTGAGAATGGAGGGCCGATAGTGCCAGGATTTAATCAGGCTGATCATACCAGTATGGTCCCTACGGAAGAATTTATAGAATTGCTGGGTCCTAGGTTAGATCTTCAGCGTAGCGCCGATACATTACTGACGGTGAATTTAGACATCACCGACACCCAAGAGCAGTTTCGGCTGACGGTGCGTCGGGGTGTGCTTGAAAGGCGTATGGGGAAGCATGAGAAGCCAAATCTTACCCTTATCATGGAAAGGAAGACTTTGCTGGCATTTACGGCTGGTTTAGTGCCCGTTGATACACTTCTGAGCGACGGCGCAATAAGGACTCGCGGTGATATTGGCCGGTTGCTAGCTTTACTCAATTAATGTTCAGGTTATGAATGTAGCCATAAAGCATTAACCAACTGGACTGTTCTAGGTGTTGAAGCGCGCCTCAGCAAGAATCAGATCACAATGGTTGTAGGCTTTCGTAATTAGCGGCTCATTTCTCCTTGGCCGCGTTCAGAGCTTCTTGGACGTCTGGAGTTTGAAATATTCCCGCTTGCCAAGTCGCCATATAATTATTGCAGGGCTATAACCATTAAAGCGCTTGGATTAAGGGCAGAATGCATTTGTATGGGCGTTTGAACAATCTACATCCTAGGCAGGCGGTATTGGGGGGTGTTGCGTGTTTGTATTTGCCTTTTTAGAGGCTAAAATAGCGGATATTCAGTGATATTTGGTTCTGGTGACATAAAGACGGTTATTAATGACACAATTAGTTGCCGATCAAGGGGTGCTGTGGCAAAATTCACGCCCTCTGATGAGGCAGGGTCTTACCAACCCTAATTTAACTGCGAAAGTAGTTCGTTATCAGAAGATATCTATGCGAGAGTGGCGGAATTGGTAGACGCGCTGGATTTAGGTTCCAGTGGGGCAACCCGTGAGAGTTCGAGTCTCTCCTTTCGCACCAAATTTAAATGTTTTTACCATGAGGATATTCCATGCAGGTGTCTATTGAGTCGAGCACAGGTCTAGAGCGACAGCTAAAGATTGGTGTGCCTGCCGACAGGATCGAGCAAGAAGTAACTGCTAGATTACAAAAGGCGACCAAAACGGTTTCTATTAAAGGTTTCCGTAAAGGTAAGGTACCCTTGAAAGTTGTTAAGCAGCATTATGGTAAGGGCGTTCGGCAAGAGGTTGTTGGGGAAGTCGTCAACTCTAGCTTTTATGAAGCTATTCAGCAGCAAGAGCTACGCCCCGTTGGGCAGCCAAAAATAGACCAAATGACAGACAAAGAAGGTCAGGACCTTGAGTTCATGGCAATTTTTGAGGTTTTTCCAGAAGTGGTACTCAAGGATTTGAGTAAAGTTAAGATTGCTCGACCAGTGGCCGATGTGACTGCCACTGACATAAAGAAAATGATAGAAGTTTTACGGAATCAGCAAGCCAGCTTCAAAGTGTCAAAAAAGAAAGCCAAAGAAGGTGATCAGGTCAATATTGACTTCGTTGGCACTAAAGATGGAGAAGAGTTCGCTGGTGGCAAAGCTGAAGGCCAGGATTTGATTTTGGGCTCAAACTCGATGATTGCAGGTTTCGAAAGTGGACTTGAGGGTTTGGTTGCTGGAGAAGAAACTGTTCTAAATTTGACTTTTCCAGAGGATTATCAGGCCGAAGATCTTAAAGGAGCAGCAGTTGAATTTGCGGTTAAGGTAAATACTGTCTCTGGTAAGAAAATGCCAAAGATGGATGATGAATTTTTTAAGCTGTTCGGCGTTGAAGATGG
>Ga0206679_10003464_pt1 | contig 12113 bp, 14 predicted proteins | sample M110012015metaG_FD_155464 | JGI IMG/M metagenome (GOLD analysis project Ga0206679, IMG submission 155464) | Ammonia-oxidizing marine archaeal communities from Monterey Bay, California, United States - M1 100m 12015 | ecosystem: Environmental > Aquatic > Marine > Intertidal zone | place: USA... | reverse complement strand
AAACTAAATCCATGTTTTTTAAGATCCTGACTAAGTGTTTCAGAAATTTTAGTGTATGCAGGTAAATCAGAATATTTTTTGAATTTATTTTTAATTGGTTTGTATCTAACAAATCCCCACAGATAATCATCAAAGGAACCAAATTCTTTTTGAATTTCAATAAATTTTTTTGCGTTATTTATTGCAGAATTAATTTTAAGACGATTTCTAACAATTGTTTTATTTTGCATTAATTGTTCAACATCGTTTTGGGTATATTTTGAAACTAAATCAACATCAAAATTAGAAAATGCAATTCTATATCCATCTCTACGATTAAGAATAGTACTCCAGGACAACCCAGCTTGGGCTCCCTCCAAGATTAAAAATTCAAACAGTTTTGTATCATTGTGCTGAGGAACACCCCATTCTTCATCATGATAGGCAATGTCGAGATCATTTTTTGCCCATTTACATCTTTTTTTCACAATCATATCCAAATTGTATAAGAAACAATTTTCTTAAATGTAACTTTAACATACAGGATCACATGGTTAGCACGAAGATTATAGAGCTAGTTGTATGAGTATTAGATGTAGGGTATCTTACAACTGGTAAACGACATCTGCGGACATCTAGATCCTTGTGCTCACCATTTTTTAATAAACAAAACTGCATCACATTTTTAGACATACATCACACCATCAGGTTACCAATAACAGGAAAAAATTATCATGCAAAAGTCTAATTCAACATACAATTTGCAATAAACTAAGAACATATTTTCTTTAAATTAAAAAATTATTCTCAATTTTTGAATAACACTAAGGTAAAATATCAGTTGCCAACCATCAGAAAAGTCATGAAATTAAATCAGCAATTATTGCAAATTAATAGAAATTTCATAATTTGTTTCATAGCATCTGCATCATTGTCAGCAGTAGCTGCTCAACTATTAACAGATTATGACAACTATCTCACGACAACAATTACAATAATTATCGGATATGTGATTTATTTTGGGTTATTTTCAAGTTTGTTCTACATAGATAACAGAAAAAGATACAAATCAATGGAATCAAAATTAATAAAAAAAGAATTACTTACTTTGGTTTCATCATTTGGTATTGGAGAAGTGATATATCTAGGAATAAGATGGCCAAGTTTGTATTACTTTTTAGAGATAGGTATTGAGCCATATCTAGCTTCAATAATTTCAGAAGTTATTGCCACAGCATGTTATATGATATCAGTGACAGTATTTCTTAGAAAAACAAAAACATACTAGTTATTTAGCAAGTTGATTGACCAAATCAGTCGATGTAACCAATCCAACGACATTACCGTTATCAGTTACTGCAAGTTTTCTAATTTTCTTACTAACCATTCTTTCTGCAGCAGCAGAAATAGATTCATCATAATTTATTGTGATTAATGGGGAAGACATCACTTTTTCTACTGGCGTGTCAAATGAAAGATTGTTTGATGCAACTTTTGTTGCAAAATCCCTATCAGTGATAATGCCAAAAAGATGGCCATTTTTCTTTACAAGAATTGCACCAATTCCACCTTGTTCCATCATCTTTGCTATTTGAAATACAGTAGTCTCAGTATTAACAGAAATTATTGCCTTAGACATGATATCTTTGACTAGAATTGAAGAACCATCAAAATCCTCACGACTCATTATTATTTTCTAAAAATCATATTATTTAAGAATAAAACAGATCAGATTAATTATTTAATAAGAAACAAACGGGCACGATCGGATTCGAACCGATGACCTAGCACTCCGCAAGCGCTTGCTCTATCCAAGCTGAGCCACGTGTCCAAAAACATTTGAAAATTTACACTTAATTTGGCTTGCTATTATTTACAATGATTTGGCAAAAACATATTGTGTTTCATCAGATTCATTAAACGACCAAGCAGTAGGTAAAGAAAGATTTTGAATTAATTGTAAATCATTATTCTCAATAAAACTACCCCATCCAGCCATATTTTTTGGGTCAGTAGGATATTTTTTTGATAACGTACCAGCAAATGCCCAACCAACATCAGTCAATAAATCAGGATCAGATGAGATTTTACTCAAAACACCCTTTGCCAGTTCCAATCCACCCATTTGTGCAAGGCCGCCGATAAAAAACAGAGGTTTTGTGAGATTTAATGAGGAGTAGTCAAAGTGGATTGCATCAAAACATTGGGGATTAAAATTTACATTTGTTGTTAATGATTTTTGAAGTTCAACTAGCATGTTGTCAAGTTCAATACTGCAAGATTCCATACCAAGTATCTTACCGCAATATGCAATACGTCCATCCCCAGAACCAATATCAATTATTTGAGAATACCCATTTTCTTTTGCAAATAATGACATCACATATCCGGACATAATCCATGTTGGAGAAAAAGGAGCATAACTAGAAGTATGCTGAATACTATTTAGCCAGTATTTGTTTACATCACCTTCATAAACAATACAAGAAGTATCATCAATTATTTTTTCAAACGAATTATAATAAATTGGATTTTTGGTTGCAAAATCATGAAGTAAATTTAATTCATCTTGATCAATTGGAAATAATTCAGATTTGGAAGCAGGTATTATTTCCTGAATCTGACTAGAACCATCATAGGTCAATACAAATTCTTTTTTTAAATTTACCAGGTTTTTTGCAAGTTTGTCAATCATTAGATAAACCTGAATCGTACTGTTTTACAAATTCTTTAGTACTCATAAGTTCACGTAATTTTTCATATAATTTAGCCTCATTTTCAATAGTTTCTTTGGATTTTTGTTTTGAATTAAGGGATTGTAATTTGACAGTGGTGTCAGATATAGAATTTGTGATACTTTGCATGATTTTTGGATGAAGTGTAAAATTGAATTTTTCAGAGATGAATTTTTCAGCATTTAGAATTTTTTCAAGAGAAGTAGAATCATCATTTTGATCAAGCTGTTGTTTCATTACAGTAATCATTGAAGAAACATTTGTAATCTGATAGTAAACTTCAACAATTTGATGAACAGGTAATTCATTTTCAGGGTTCACCCCATTGACTAAATTTTCCAATTTATCAGATTCAGAAGTAAACATGCGTAGAAAATCATTAGCGAAAGACATAATGAAAAAATTATCTTAAATTTTTAAAAACGTTGGTATTTGAAAAATTATGCTTCTTTTTCTGCTTTGTTAACGTAGATGTAGTTCATAATGAGACCAGCGATGATACCACCTACAATTGGACCGACCCAGTACAGCCACTGAACTTCCCACAAGCCAGCGTCACCTGAAACTAATGCAGGAGAGAAAGATCTTGCAGGATTCATTGATGCACCAGTTAAAGGTACACCGACTAAGTGTAACAAGAAAACCATTCCACCAATTGCTGCACCATAGACACTTTTTGGTGCTTTTTTATGAACTGCAGTCATAAAGATTACAGTTACCAAGAAGAATGTCAAGATAATTTCAACAGCTAAACCAGACATCAAACTATTGTTTAATAATTCACTTGGACCGCCATGTGCCCCCCAGAGAACTTGTTTTCCAAGTTCTGGGAATAATACAGCTAATGATGCAGTTGCAACAACAGCACCGATTATTTGGAATAAAATGTATCCAATTCCATCTTTGATGCCAATTTTTTTGGTAATCATCATAGGAATGGTTACTGCAGGATTAATGTGAGCCCCTGAAACGTGACCAAATGCATATACCATTAATGCAATTGCGCCACCGTGACCCAAAGATATCAGAATAATTGCTTCAGTAGATAATGCGCCATCACCAAAGACCACAACTCCCAGAATTACAGATAGCGGACCAAAGAATACTAGTCCGAATGTTGCAATTGCTTCAGCAAGCCATGCTCTTGGATTAACCATTAAGCAAAACCCGCAGAGATTTCAATATAAAACATGGTATTAGGATTAGATCATAGAATAACTATGCATGTAAGGATCAAAAGATGATTTCATATTTATAGAATAATTGTTTTATGAAAATATGATCAATGAGGGAGACAGTGTTCCAAAATTTTCAGTAAATGATGCAAATGGGAATAAAGTAAAATCAACAGATTTCAAAGGAAAAAAACACGTCATCTACTTTTATCCAAAAGATTTCACACCAGGATGTTCAACACAAGCAGATGAATTTTCAACAGATTATAAAAAATTTCAAGATAATGATATTGAAATCATAGGCATAAGTCCAGACGATGTAGATTCTCATAAAAAATTTTGTGATAAAATGGGAATAAAGTATGTTCTGCTAGCAGATACAGAAAAAGAAGTGTCAAAAGCATTCGGTGTTTGGGGTATGAAAAAATTCATGGGACGAGAATACATGGGAGTGATCAGAAGCACATTTTTAGCAAATGAAAAAGGCAAAATTTTTAAAATTTATTCCAAAGTAAAACCAAAAGGTCATGCAAAACAAGTACTAGAAGATTTCACAAAATAAAAATTAAAATAAAAATAAAAATAAAAGGTTAGAAACCTTTTGGTAAGGTACCTCTAGATTTTTTTGGAGGTTCTGGTTCAGCTTTTGCTTCAAATCCTTTTGGTAATGCACCACCTCTTTTGTTTGCAGACACTTTTGCTGCGGCTTCTGCTGCGGCTTCTTCCGCTGCGGCTTTTGCATCATCAATTTTTTGTTGTTCCAATCGTTTCAAATAATCATCTTCATAGTCCGACAATTTGTCTTGTTTGGATTTTTCATTACCACCATAGTTTTGTGGTGGTGCTTCTGTAGAAACTTGTGGTTTTGGAGCTTCTTTAGAAGTTGTTTTAAGAACAACACCATCTACAGTCATATTTACACCACTAAAAGTTCCAAATCGTTTTTGTGGTGGATGATATGCAAGTCGAGGTCTTGTTGCAAAGTATTGGTCTGATGGTTGTGTGTAACCAGTTAGCGTTGCTTTTTGATCATTCCAGTTTTTAGTTGGAATTTTACCTACAGGCGCATAACCTCTAACAAAGTATCTGTTAGGAGCCGGTGTGTAACCAGTGACTTTTGCTCGGTACTGATGGAAATCAGTCATAGGTGCATTCATGTATGCATTTTCCAATGCATCTTGAACAGTTGCCGGAGTAGATGTTGTCTCAGCTGGTTTTGGAGCTTCTTTTGGAGCCTCTTTTACTTCAAATCCTTTTGGCAACGTACCTTTTGGTTTTGCTGTTTCAGCTGGTTTAACCTCAGCTGGTTTAACCTCAGCTGGTTTTGGTGCAGAACCTTTAGGTAAAGTTGGTTTTGGTTTTGCTGTTTCAGCTGGTTTAACCTCAGCTGGTTTTGGGGCTTCATCAGATTTAGATTCAGATGGAGATTCTAATTGCTGGGATAATTTTGTTAATTTTTCCTCTAATTGTGCAATTTTCTCTTCTAGATCTTTTTTTGTATTAGTTTCTTTTTTTGTACTAGCTTTACGTTTTGCTGCCATTCAAATAACTAATAATTTCATAGTTTATGTATATTTTGTTTAGAATTATAATAATAATTTAATTAAATTAAAAAAAACATGGTTATTTTATTTAATTAACAACAATTTCATAAAATTATTTATATAGATGGTTTAGTCAGGCTCCCAAAATTGCATCACATACATGCAATTGTTACATCGCCATAATCTCACATGAATTCCATTTTCAACATCTGCAACATATTTTCCATCATCCAATTGGATAACTTGTGGAAGATAGCTTAATTCATTATTTTCAAGCCATTCATTTTCTTGACAATTGGGGCAATGTATTTTTGGAGGCATGTATAGTACACATAAAATGAAAGAAGCATATTACTTTTTTAAAAAAATCTAAATCATAATTATTCCAATTTTGAAAAAAATGAAAACAAGATAACTAAAGTTAAAGAAGAATAAAAATAGAAAATAAAGGGTGTTATGAATTAGAAACCTTTTGGTAATGAACCCATACCTTTTGCTTTCATTTCTGAAGCATAGGATTCTTTTGCCAATTTTTCTGCTTCCTTTGGAGTTAGTTTAGGAGCTTCTTTTGGTTTTGTTTGCGTAGTAAGTCCATCAACAGTCATAGCCACACCACTGAAAGTTCCAAATGTTTTATCAGCTGGATGATATGCCATTCTTGCTCTTGTTGCAAAGTATTGGTTTGATGGTTGTGTGTAACCAGCAACTGTTGCTTTTTGATCATTCCAGTTTGTAGTTGGAACTTTACCTACTGGAGCAGTTTTTCTAACAAAGTATCTGTTAGATGCTGGTGTGTAACCAACAGTATTTGCTCTGTAATGGTGTAGATCAGTCATAGGTGCATTCATGTATGCATTTTCCAATGCATCTTGAACAGTTGTTGGTTTTGCTACCTCAGCTAGTTTAGTTTCAGCTGGTTTTGGAGCCTCTTTTACTTCAAATCCTTTTGGCAACGTACCTTTTGGTTTTGCTGTTTCAGCTGGTTTAACCTCAGCTGGTTTTGGTGCAGAACCTTTAGGTAAAGTTGGTTTTGGTTTTGCTGTTTCAGCTGGTTTAACCTCAGCAGGTTTAGTTTCTGCAGGTTTTGACTGTAGCTGATCAGACAATTGATTTAATTTTGCTTCTAATTCGGCAATCTTGTTTTCAAGATCTTTTTTTGTTTGCTTTTTAGCAACTGCCATTATTTTGCATGCATAATTCGGGGTTTATTTACATTTGGTTTGATTAATCCGTGGAAATGTGATCAATTTTATATGTTAAATTCAGTTACAAAGTACTATGGACGATTTTGAAAAAGAGTACCCAGAGTTTGATTGGAAAAACACACCAGCATACAAACATCCAGGAGGCAGAAATTGTCCATGTCCAAAACATGAATACATCAGAGAACAGATCAATTTTACGAAGCAAGTAAACGAAAAGGGAAAAGAGCCATCCAAAGTCACACTAAAGTTCTGTCCAGATCATTACAGAGTGTATCTAGACGAAGTGATTCCAGCAATGCCGTTAAAATATAAAATTTTGACAAAAATTGCATTGAAATTAGGTGCAATTCAAATTGAGCAATTAAAATACATGGAATCACAATTGTGTTTTTACTGCAAATTTGGGTCTGGTGGACACGATAAAAAAACAGAACTGCCACCAATGTAGAAATCAAAAAAATCCAGTTAAGCTTATACCTGATTTAAGAAAACATGGAATATGCCAATTCAAGATACTCAAGAGTTCATCATAGAACTTGAAAAACAAGGCGAACTAAAACGAGTTAAAACAGAGGTAGACACAGATTTAGAGATTGCAGAAATTTTACGAAGAGGGATGTATTCCAATGGTCCTGCAATACTTTTTGAAAATGTGAAAGGACACGACATTCCAGTTTTAGGAAATGCGTTTGGGTCAATGAAAAGATTAGAGATAGGACTTGAAATGACAGACTTTACAGAAATAGGACAACGAATCACAGACATGACAAAAATGGATATGCCATCAGGATTCCTAAATAAAATTAAAAAACTTCCAGAACTTTCAAAAATGACAGCATCATTTCCCAAATTAGAATCAAATGGATTAGTTACAGAAATAACATCAACCAATGCATCTTTTGACGATTTACCAATAATAAAATCATGGCCGGACGATGCAGGACGATTCATAACATTAGGATTAATTGCGACAAAACATCCAGAGACAGGGGTTAGAAATTTGGGCGTTTTCAGGATGCAGGTTATAGATAAAACACATGCATCCATGCACTGGCAAAAACACAAAAGAGGTGCAAATCATGGAGACATTTCAAAAGATAAAGGGGAAAAAATTCCTGCCGCAATAATTATCGGAGGAGAACCTGCAACAGTATTTTCATCAATTGCACCAGTCCCAGAAGGGTTAGACAAATACCTATTTGCAGGAATTACAAGAAAAGAAGGAATCAAGACAGTAAAATGTAAAACAATAGACTTGGATGTTCCAGCAAATGCAGAAATTGTTTTAGAAGGATATGTTGATCCTGAAGACATCAGAGATGAAGGGCCATTTGGAGACCATACAGGATATTACACTCCGGTTGAACCGTATCCAACATTTACATTAACAGGAATTATGAGAAGGAAAAATCCAATTTACCTCACAACAGTAGTAGGTAAACCAATTCTTGAAGATGCATATATTGGAAAAGTGATTGAACGTTCATTTTTACCGCTTGTTCAAATGTTTCATCCAGAAGTGGTAGATTTCAGCATGCCCGCTGCAGGATGGTTCCAAGGTTTTGCAGTAATTTCAATTAAGAAAAGGTATCCAGGCCAAGCAAAAAAAGTCATGATGGGGTTATGGGGAATGGGACAACTTTCACTTACAAAGATGTTCGTTGTTGTAGATGAAGATATCAATGTACACGACATGGATGATGTGATATGGGCCATCACTACAAGAGCTGATGCTGCAAGAGACACAATAATTATCAATAATACACCCACAGACACGTTAGATCCGGCATCCCCACTAGTTAATTTAGGATCCAAAATGGGAATAGATGCAACTCAAAAAACTAGAGAAGAAGGATACATGAGAGAAATCCAACAGCAAGTAAAAGTTGATGACAAAACAAAAAATCTTGTTGATTCCAAATGGTCCGATTACGGACTATAAAACACGAATAGGGTTATAGAAATTATCTCGCTCTTCAACTTGATATCCAATTTGATGAATGGCATCAACAATGATTTTATCAGTTAGTTCAGTTGAACGTGCTCCAGTGCATGAGACTACTTCTTCGCCAATTAGAGTTCCACCAAAATCATCAGCTCCGTATTGCAAAGCAAGTTGTGCCATTCCCACACCATTAGTTAACCACGAAGATTGAATATGTGGAATTAATCCATTCAGAACAAGTCGGGAGATTGCAATCATTTTCAAAAGTTGAATTCCACCAGTCCCATATTCAACAATACCCTCATCTTGCATCAAGGTATTGTTTGGTTCGAAATTCCATGGAATAAATGCCATAAAGCCTTGTGTTTTTTCTTGTAATTTTACAATTTTAGAAAAATGTTCAACAATGTCATCATTGTTTTCAACACTACCATACATCATTGTAGCAGAACCGGGGATTCCAAGAGAATGTGCTTCATCCATGATCCTAATCCAATCAGCGCTAGAAATTTTCTTTGGGCTGATAATGTCTTTAACAGAATCAGTTAAAATTTCAGCCCCAGCACCCGGAATAGATTGTAAACCAGCATCTTTCAATCGAGATAAAATTTCTTTTGTAGAAGATTTTTCAACTCGTGCAATCATATCAATTTCAGAAGTAGATAATCCGTGAACTCCCACAGTAGGGAATTTGTCACGAATCATTTTGAATGCATCTTCATAATATTCAATCTTCAGATTTGGGTTATGTCCACCCTGAATCAAGACTTGACGAATCTTAAACATGTCATAAGATGTTTTTACACGAGTTTCAATTTCGTCTAGAGATAAAGTGTAAGAATCTTCAGCACCCGGAGATCTATAAAATGCACAAAATTTACAGTCAGTGATACAGACATTAGTGTAATTCAAAATTATGTTATTTACAAAAGAGGCCTTGTTGCCAAACTGTTTTTTTGTCAAATGTCCAGATACTAGGCCCATTAAATGAACATCAGTAGATTCCAAAAGTCTCAAAATATCTTTAGGTCCAGGTCTAATTCCCTTTAGAGAATTTTCTAAAATATCTTTAATATCGCTTTTTTGTATTTGTTCAGTAGTCTGACTCAATTATCAATCATCCTCTAGAATTTCTATTTAATTCTTGATAGAAAGTACATATTAAAAATAAATGAAGAGTTTATGCTTAATTTCAAACAAACTCAAGCATGCAATACACGTTATTTTTAAGTAGGGCTGAAAGAACAAAACAAAACATGGTATCAGCAAATGAAATTAGATTAAATAGAATTATGAGAAAAGGAAAAATGCTTTGCATTCCAATGGATCATGGAATTTCAAATGGACCTATTGAAGGTCTCGAGGATCCAGCTTCTACAATTTACAAATGTGAAGGACATGGACTAACTAGCGTAATTATCAATAAAGGAATTCTCAAAGCATTACCAAAACCACCAAAAATTGGAACTTTAGTACATTTTTCAAGCAGTACAGCATTATCATTATCACCAAATCGTAAAATGTTAACAGGTACAGTCAAAGAAGCAGTGGCATTAGGGGCTGATGGAGTTTCACTTCATATCAATATTGGAGGCAAGGAAGAACCAGAGATGTTAGAGCAGCTTGGGATGACAGCAGATCAATGCCATAGATGGGGAATGCCACTATTAGCAATGATGTATCCAAGAGGAGAAAATGTTCCAAATCCGCATGATCCAGAAATAGTAGGCCATGTTGCAAGAATTGGTGCAGAATGTGGTGCAGACATTGTTAAGACATTGTATACAGGAGACATAGATTCATTTTCAAAAATTGTAAAAAGTACACCAGTTCCAATTGTAATTGCAGGAGGACCTAAAGCAAAGACAGATTTAGATATTCTTCAAATGACCGAAGACGCAATAACCGCAGGAGCTAAAGGAGTAACATATGGAAGAAACATTTTTGCACACAAAGCACCTGAAAAAATGGTTGAAGCATTAGCAGAAGTGATTTTCAAAAAAGGAACTGCAAAGGAAGCAATGAAAAGAATTGAGTAAAACAAGAGAATTAATTATTTTACCCAAAATAAATCAGGCACAATTAACAAAATTTTTGCCACAGTTGGAAGAAGAAGGAATTAAGACAGTGTATCTGGATCCAAAAAAACTGGGTAAGAAAAAAACAAAATTAAAAACAATCTCCACATCAAATTCTTCAGATTATGTAGTATTAGAAAAAGAAGGAGCATCCAAACCAAAAGGGAAAAAAACTGGAATTAAGTTTGAAGTGTTGTCAAATTCAGATATCGAAGATGTATTATCAATTTCAAAGAAGGGATTAGATTTTGTGATCATAGAAGTAAAAGATTGGAAAATAATTCCACTAGAAAACATAATTGCAAAACTGCATAAAATACACACGAAGATTTTTGCGATTGCAAGAACACCTGAAGAAGTAAGAAAGATGTTTTCAATTTTAGAAGTTGGAGTGGATGGAGTAATTTTCAGTACATCGTCAATTAATGAAGTAAGAGAAGCAATGGTATATCTAGGAACTAGGAGTTTTGACATGAAGCCAGCTAAAATACTGGAAATTAAAGAAGTCGGGGACGGTGAACGAGTATGTGTAGATACAGCATCAATATTACATAAAGGAGAAGGAATGTTAATTGGAAGTAGGTCAAATTTCTTGTTTCTTGTTCATAATGAATCAGTTGGATCATCATTTACATCACCAAGACCATTTAGAGTAAATGCCGGTGCAGTACATTGTTATACATTATCACCAGATGGAACTACAAATTACTTATCAGAAGTTGAAACAGGATCTGAAGTGTTGATTTTAAATTCGAAAGGAAAGGCACGAAGAGCAACTGTAGGAAGGGCAAAAATTGAAAGAAGACCAATGTTGATGATAAAAGCTTCAGTAGGAAAAGAAGTAGGGGGAATTATTGCACAAGATGCAGAAACCATCAGATTTGTTAAGCCAAACGGACAACTTGTATCAGTTACACATCTAAAAAAAGGAGACATAGTAATGGCTCATTCAAAACCTGCAACAGGTAGACATTTTGGAATGGAAGTTTCTGACGAGTACATACTAGAAAAGTAAAATGGAATACAAAACTTGTGTGTCAATAGCAGAAAATTCACCAAATAAAATTAAAATTAAATTAAAAACTGCATTAAAAAAATCAGATTATGTGGAAGTTAGATTAGACTTTTTAAAAATTGAACAAATTCCAAATACACTAGAAATAATTAAAAAAGATCTAAACAGAATAGTTTGCACATTAAGACCAAAAACAGAAGGAGGCAAATTTCAAGGTAATGAAAAAGAAAGAGTTTCAATAATAAAATTAATTGCAGAATACAATCCATTTTTGCTAGATGTGGAATTTAACACATTAAAGAAAAATAAAGATTTAGTGAAATATCTAAAATCAACAAAAACAAAATTATTAGTTTCTTGGCATGATTTTAAAAAAACACCAAAATCCTTAGAATTAAAAAAGAAGATCAAACAGATGAGTAAATTTTCATCAAATG
>Ga0206679_10003461_pt1 | contig 12120 bp, 6 predicted proteins | sample M110012015metaG_FD_155464 | JGI IMG/M metagenome (GOLD analysis project Ga0206679, IMG submission 155464) | Ammonia-oxidizing marine archaeal communities from Monterey Bay, California, United States - M1 100m 12015 | ecosystem: Environmental > Aquatic > Marine > Intertidal zone | place: USA... | reverse complement strand
ATCAGGGCGGCGGCGATGGCCGGAAGGGGCGAGGCGGTGGCAAAGGCAGCGAAGGCCGGGTCGTGGAGCCAGTGGTCGACACCCGACAGGAAGCGACCCGGGCCGGTGGAATGGGGCGGCGTATCGGCCACGGCGGCTCGGAGCGCCGTCATATCGGTGGTGACCACTGGGTCGGCGATCGTGGCCTCCACCGGTTCGACGAGGAGTTCGACCCACTCGGTGGGGAGGATGGCCGGGAGGTGGACGACGCCGTCGCGCGCAAAGGCGTCGATCTCGTCATCGGTGACCGGCCGGATCGGCTCGGAGGTGGGGTCCGACATGGGGCCGGGTGCTACTCCTCCTCGTCGGTAGCGGCAGCCGGTGCGTCCTCATCGTCGGGAGCGGCAGCGGTTTCCTCAGCCGGGGCTTCCTCGCTGGGCGCCTCTTCAGCAGCTTCTTCAGTTGGGGCCTCGTCGGCGGTTTCCTCAGCCGGGGCTTCCTCGCTGGGCGCCTCTTCAGCAACTTCTTCAGCTGGGGCCTCGTCGTTCGGCGCGGCCTCCGTTTCGGGGACCTCCTCACCGTCGCGTAGGCGCTGCCAGAGGTCGACGGCTTCGCGCCATGTCGACTCGGCCTCGCTGACAGCCTCGGCACCGTCTCTGCCGTTCTGGGCGCGCTTGAGCGCCTCGGCGGCTTCGTCCTTGGCCTTTATGGCCTTGGCCAGCCGTCGCTCAGCGGTCTTGGCGGCCTCGGCGGCCTCGGCGCGCCGGTTGAACAGCAGCAGCGCCTTCTGGGTGTCGTCGTCGACCTTCATCGTGCCTCCATGGACAGGCCTCAAGTATTCGGTGCCCCATGATCGCAGACCCGCGGGTCAGTCCCACCCTCGATGTGGGTTCTCGGCGATTCACGCCCTCCGGGGTCCGTTCAGAGGAGGGGCCGTACCTGCTCGCCGAAGGCGGCTAGCTGGTCCAGATACTCCTCGATGGTGCGACCCCGGAACTTGAGGTGGAAGACGTTTGCGCCAACCTCTCGGTCGGCTCGGAGCTCGGCGGCGATGTGTTCGGGGTCGCCGGTCAGCCAGGCCGGTGGCAGGTCGTCGGGAGGGTCACCGATGTAGGCCCAACCGGGCATGATCCCGATGTCGAAGGTGGCGTCCGGTCGGCCGGCCTCGTCGGCGGCCCGACGGATGATGTCGATGATGTTCGGGTATTGGTCGCGTGAGGCGCCCATGGGGATGTATCCGTCTCCGCGCCGGCCGGTGCGCTTCCAGGCGGCGGAACCGGAGCCTCCCACCCAGATGGGGAGATCGCCGGATCCCGGGCCCGGGCCCACTCCGACGTCCCGATAGGAGTACTCGGGGCCATCGTGGCTGACGTAGGTGTCGGCGTATGCCCCCCGAACGGCGTCGATGCATTCGTCGAGGAGCTTCCCGCGGCGGTGGTAGTCGACGCCGAGGGCGGCGAACTCTCCCTCCACGTGGCCGGCACCGACCCCGAGGATCACCCGCTCGTCGGTGAGGTGGGCCAGAGTGCCGAAGGAGCTGGCCGTCAGGAGGGGGTGGCGGTAGGCGGCGATGAGTACGACCGAGAGCAGGCGGATGGACTCGGTCCGGGCACCCAGCCAGGCCAGCGTGGCCACCGGGTCATACCAGGTGGTTCGCATGCCTGACGCGTACTCGTCGTCGGGGACGGCCACGTGGTCACACACCCCGACGAAGTCGAGTCCCGCTGCTTCGGCAGCTTGGGCGACCCGGAGGAGGTCGGCCGGCGTGGCGTCGTCCTCCCAAGGGTCGGCCAGCGTCCTGGTGAGTGTCTGGATGGGAAGCTGGATCCCGTAGAGGGCTCCGCCCTCGGGGGTGATGCTGGCCATGTGGTCTGTTCGTCTCCTGGATGGTGGTCAGTCGGCGCCGGCCAGCAGGGCCCGGGCCCGGCGGACCACCGGTTCGTCGACCATTTCGCCGTCCACGGCGATCGAGGCGTCGCCCCGGGCAAGGGCGTCGTCGTAGGCCTCAGCTACCGCAGTAGCCCACGCCAACTCATCGGCTGTCGGACGGAACGCCTCGGCGGCCAGCGCCACCTGGGCGGGGTGGATGCAGAGCTTGCCGGTGAAGCCGAGATACCGGGCCTCGTTGGCCTCCCGCCGGAACCGGGCGTCGTCGCCGAAGTCGGCCACCACCATGTCGATGGCCTGAACGTCGCCCAGCCGGGCCGCCTGTGCTACCTGGGTCCGGGCGGTAGCCACCTCGGCGTTGCCTGACGTGCGGACGCCGCCTAGGTCGGCGACGTAGTCCTCGGCGCCGAAGTAGCACCAACGGACCCGCCGGTGGGTGGTGACGGTTCGGGCGTCGACCACTCCGGCCACAGTCTCCAGGCCGGCGACGATGGGGAGGTCGGTGTGGCCCGCCCCGTCGAGGGCGGCCGATACTGCATCGACGGCAGCTCTCGACTCCAGCTTGGGGACGACTACGCCAGTCAGGCCGGGGGGTAGTCCGTCGGTCACGTCGGCGGCGAAGTGGTCGGTGTCGACCGCGTTGATTCGGACGAACAGTTGGGTTGCGCTGACCAGATCGGGGGCGATCCGGTGGGCGATAGCACGGGCCTTGGCCTTGCAGTCAGGCGGGACGGCATCCTCAAGATCGATGGCTGCCGCACTGGGCCCCGACCGAGGCAACTTAGCTAGGACCTCGGGTCGGTTCCCGGGAGCGAACAGCAGGCTGCGGATGACGAGGTCATCGGCGGCGTTGAATCCGGAGGCCATGGCGGAGACGCTACCGATCGGCTGGGCGGCGGGCCCGATCAGGGTCTGCTGAGGGCGTCCACTAGGCCGGTCATTCGGAAGCCACGACGTTCCACGGCCGACCGCACCGCCTCGTCGGTCCCGACGATGGTCACCGATCGGCGAGCCCGGGTGATCGCCGTGTAGAGCAGCTCCCGACGGAGGAGCGGCGAACCCTCGGCGGGGAGGATGGACGTCACGTCGGCGTACTCGGAACCCTGGCTCTTGTGGATGGTGAGGGCGTAGGCGGTCTCAACCGGTGGTAGCTGTGACGGGTGCAGGAGCCGGTAGCTGCCGCGGACCTCGAAGCAGGCCCGCATGCCATCCGGTGTGCGGACGATTACCCCGACCTGCCCATTCACCAGGCCCAGCTGGCCCTCGTTCCGGGTAACGAGGAGCGGACGTCCGGGGTACCAGGTGCCGTGCACATTGAGGGCGTCCTCAACCAGCCGGTTCCACGTCGAGGCACCGGTCGGGCCGTGGCGGTTGCCGCACAGCAGTCGGTGTTCGGTCGACGAGGAGAGATGGTTCCTCACGAGCTCAAGGTCGCCTTCGTCCGACACCGACCAGTCGACGCCGGCGAGGGACGGGAGGATCGGCTCGAGGAGGGCGCCGGCCTCGCCGGGCGGGTTGGCCGTCGGGTTCCAGTGGATCCCGACACCATCGGCCAGCAGTTCCAGCACGGTTCCGACCTCTCCGAGTCGCACCGCTTCGGCGAGATCACCTATCTGGGTACCGTCCTGGGCGCGGTGGTTGGCGGTGAGTCGGACCACCCGCCCGGTGAGAGTCGATGAAGTTCCGTCAGCGTCGACCAGGTCGCGAAGCGCCGAACCGTTCTCGATGCTCTCCAACTGGTCTGGGTCGCCGACGAGGAGGAGTCGTGCTCCGCTGGGGACGGCCTCCAGTAGGCGGGCCAGCAGGGAGAGCGACAACATCGAGGTCTCGTCGACGACGACTACGTCGACGCCGAGGGTGTCGCCAGCGTGGTGATGGAACCGCGCCCAAGTGTCGGGACGACTGCCGAGCAGGTGGTGGATGGTGGTCGGCTCGATGTCGACGAGCCGTTGTGCCAGGTCGGGTCTGAGTCCGGTGGCTGCCTGGGCCAGGCTCTCGCCTATGCGGGTCGCCGCTTTGCCGGTGGGGGCACAGACGGCGATTCGTGGTGGACGATCGATGGGCCACGCGTGGATGAGGGTGGCCAGCACCCGTGCGATGGTGAAGGTCTTGCCGGTCCCGGGGCCGCCGGTGAGGATCGTCACGGCGCCGTTTAGAAAGGACCGGACGGCCCGCTTCTGGGGGTCCGGTCGCAGGGGCTTGGGGTCGTCGACGGTGGGACCGGGGAAGAGCATGTCGAGGGTCGCATCGTCGACGGTGGCTGGGATGGCAGGTGATGTGGCGGCCAGACGTCGGAGGTCGGCGGCCACCGACGCCTCGTTGGCGTGGTTCCGCTGACTGAAGAGCCGGTCCCCGCGGAGCACGAGGGGACGTACCGGGTCGTCGGTGGTGGGTTTCCCGTCGGGCTTCCCCGCTGCTGGTACGTCGACTGTCGGGTGTCCACGAAGCGCGTCGAGCATCGTCTCGACCGGAGGAATGGGTGGCCTCAGGGGCGTCCCGTCTGCGGACAGGTCGTCGAGCAGGTCGTCGATCCGGTTCAGGTCGAGGCAGGAGTGTCCGTGCCGTTGGGCGGTGACCAGGAGGGTCACCAGGTCGAGGGCCACGGGGTCGGTCAGGTCGCAGCGGCGTGCCAGGAGGTCGGCGACCCGCCGGTCTACCTCGGCGATGGGACCCTCCGGGGCGGGCCCAGCGAGATAGCCGGTCAGTGGTCGGGGCATCGGAACGTCGTTCATGGTCGACCTGCCAGGAGTCGGTCACAGGCCAGTACGGCATCGGTCGGCGGTCGCCACCAGCTGACCCCGTGGGAGTGGCCGTCGGCATCGGTGGCGCCGGTCATCCCCCGGAGGAAGAGGTAGGCCGAGCCGGCGAGGTGCGTCGACGGGTCGTAGCCACCGGCCAGCCGCCAGCGGAGGTAGCGGTGGAGCGCCACGGTGTATAGGAATGCCTGGAGGGGGTAGTCGCGGTGGGTCATGGCGGTCCGCATCGGCGCCTGGGCGTAGTCGTGGGACCAGTCGGGGTCGCCGACCCGGTGGAGGCGGTTCGACTTGTGGTCCACGACGAGGAACCGTGGGCCATCTTCGCCGGGGATCCGGAGCACCAGGTCGATGAAGCCCACTAGGTGGCCACCGGCCTCCACGGCGGTCGTCCGATCGGCCAGGTCGGCGAAGTACCCGGCGAAGGGGTCGTCGGGGTCGGCCTCCGGGATGGTCCGGCACACGTCGGCGATTGCCACCCGTCCGCCTCCGCCGGACAGGCGCAGGTCGAAGGCCATCTCGTCGAGCCGGTCGGCGCGTCGGACGTCTACCAGCCGGGTGTCGGTCACCGGGGTCAGCGGGGTGGAGAGGGCCGTCAGGAGTCCGTCAGCGATGCCGTCGGCGTTGGCTCCCCTCAGTTGCCACGCGCCGTCCAGGCGGGCGACGAGGTCCTGACGGATGGTCGGGCTCTGGAAGTCAAGGTGTTCGAGCACCTCGTGGAGGAACGTTCCGACGTCCGGTCCGGCGGGCATGTCGGTCAGCCCCGAGGCGGGCTCGGTTGGGCCGTTGTCTCGCACGGTGGGTTCATCGGCTCCACCGGTGACCGGTAGAGGGTCCTCGAGGCGCTGGTCCTTGGTGAATGCTGAGAACGACCAGGTACGCCAGTCGTCGTCGGTGAAGGTGGTGGTGTCGACCGCGGCCACTGCTGTGGACGGGGTCGACTGTGCCGCAGCAGGAACGGGTGCGTCCGGTTGCACGTCCTGGGGGAGTTCGGATGTGTTCAACCGGCCCCCGGTAAGCGTCTCGAGGTCGGCGAAGCGTCTCGCGTACTCGTCACCCGGCGGCCGGATGGAGGGCTGGGAGGTGTCGACCGTGCCGGTCTCGTCGCGTGGCCCGAACAGGAGGCGGGTGAGTCCGGCGGAATCGACTCCTGTGGTGGGGCGCCACCAGGCAACCACCCGGTGGCGGGCCCGGGTGAGTCCCACGTAGAGGAGTCGCTGTTCGTCGCCCCACATCTCGTCCTTGGCCACGTCCTTGCGGTTGTCGTGGTCCTGGTCGTCGATGGTCCACTCGTTGACGTCCGCGGCGTCCAGGAACCGACGACCGTGGGCCCGATAGGAGTAGGGACGTTTGTTCATCTTCTGCTTGGCGGCGAACGGGAGGAGGACGATGGGGTACTCGAGCCCCTTAGCCCCATGGATGGTCGAGACCTGGACGCACTCGGCATCGGTGGCGATCCGACGCTGGATCTCCTCGCCGTGGACCTCGGCATCGGCGGCGGCCTCGGCCATCAGATCGGCCAGCGCCCGGAGGGCGTTGGCCGGGGTGGCCAGTCGACCCTCGCACTCGACGTGGAGCAACTCGACCAGGTGTTCCAGGTCGGTGAGGTGTCGGGGCCCGTCGCCGTCGGCCAGCAGCGCAGTGAGGACGTCGGGGTCGGCACGGAGGCCCTGGAGCAGGGACGGGAGTCCGAACCGGGTGGATACCTCGGCCCACTGGGCGAGCAGGCCCTGGAGCACCACTAGCGAGTCGTCGTCGGTGAGGTCGTTGATCGGGGCATCCACGAAGAACGAGACCGCGGCCCCACGGACGGCCCGGAGGTCTGAGGGTCGCCGCATCCCCCGGAGCAGTTGTCGGAGGTGCAGGGCGGCCTTTGACTCAAGGACGCTGCCCACCCGGGTCCGGATGACCGGGATGCCTCGGTCCCGGAGGGCCTGGACCACCAGCTCGGCCTCAGCGTGTGCGGGTACGAGGATCGCAATGTCGCCGGCCCGGACCTGTACCGGTTTCCCGTCGATCGTGATGGTGGCTCCGCTCAGCAGTCGTCCGACCTCATTGGCGAGGTCAGTGAGGACGGCGGGATCCGTGTCCGCCTTGCCGACGGTCTTCATGTACGAACCATCGTCTTTCCGGTTCGGCCGCATCCAGCGGATGGACACCGGAGGGAGGCCACAGGCCCGGGTGGGGTTGGCGGCCGACGCGGCGACCGGGAGGTAGCCGATCCGGGGACTGCCGAAGGTGGCACCCCTGTACAGGACGTTGAGGGTCTCGACCAGGTCGCCGTCGCTCCGGTGGTTGGTGTCGAGGTGGAGCCGGGTTCCGTCGGTACCGGCCGCCTCGGCGGCGTTCAGGTAGGCGTCGATGTCAGCCCCCCGGAACCGGTAGATGGCCTGCTTCGGGTCGCCCACCACGGTCACGTCCGATGGCGGCCCGAGCGACGTCGGGTCGTCGGGGGGCTCCTGGAGGAAGGCCCGATTGAAGACCTGCCATTGGAAGGTGTCTGTGTCCTGGAACTCGTCGATGTAGACCATGCGGAACCGTTCACGGAGCCGACGGGTGGCCGGGTTGCCGTGGTCGGGATGGTGTAGGGCCTCGTGGAGGAGGACGACGAGGTCGTCGAAGTCCATGGTGTCGGACCGCTGGCGCCGGGCGATGACCTCGTCCTTCATGGCCCGGGCCATGGTCTCCCACCGGCGGGCGCCGTCGGACAGGCCGGCGGAGTCGGGCCAGGCCGCATCGGGGGTCAGGTCGGCGCTGCGGTTCTGGAGGGCACCCTTGACGATGCCGTTGAACTTCGCCTCGATCCTGCCGGGATCGAGGTCCGTCGCGTCCGGGGTGAGGGCCTCAGGGTCATCAAGGAGTTCAGCGAGGAGGGCATCGCGAATGACCTGGCGGCGGACGGTGGAGGAACCGCCGTCGAGTTCCGTGTCGTGGGGGAGGCCACCGTGGGCCCCCAGGTGTCGGAGAGCCACCTTGCAGAAGCCGTGGATGGTAGTCACCGTGGCCCGGTCCAGGTCGACGGCCGCGGCCTCGAGGCGGTCCAGGCATGCCGCCCGCTGGTTAGCTGATCCCGCCACTAGTGGCTGCAGCCAGTCAGCCGCGGTGTCGTCAGGTCGCCGGAGGGCCGCCCTGGCCTCGTCGATCCCGCCTCGGACGCGGTCGGCGATCTCCCGGGTGGCCGACCGCGTGAACGTGACCACCAGAAGCCCGTCGACGTCGACCAGTCCCTCGGCGAGGGAACGGACGATCAGGGCAGTGAGGGCGTAGGTCTTGCCGGTGCCCGCGCTGGCCTCAAGGAGGACCCGCCCTCGGGGGATGGGGCCACGGAGGTCAAGGGTGGTCATCGGCCCGACTCGGCGTCGTCGGTCGGGGGCGTGGACTCCTCGACGGTGGCGGTCCAGGTGTCGTGGAGGAGTCGGGCGTATCGATGGGCTCGGAAGCCACCCGCCGGCAGGCCGACGTCTGCGGGATGGTCCGGGTCGACGTCGCCCTCGAGGAGGGTGGCGTCGACGTCGCCGTGGAGCCAGTTGGTCCAGTGGTCCTGGATGTCAGATTCCAGGTCCTCTCTGATCGCCGAGGCGGAACGTCCGGACAGGAGCGACCATGAGTAACGCCGGAAAAACGGGATGGCCTCGGAGCGGGCCCGTCGGTTCAGGTCCAGTGAAGCCTCGAGGATTCTCGTTGCGCTGGGCCGGCGGTCGCCATCGACGGCCCGGAGGTGTAGGTGGAACGCGACCGGACCCGTCTTCTTATTCAGTTCGGCGCGTGCCGCGAGGACTGCGGTCCAGTCGACGTCGGGTTCAGCCAGGGTGGCGACGGCCAGGTGGAGCCAGGGTGCGACTCGGAGGTAGGGGTGCCACCGCGTGAACCGGAGATGGGGCAGTTGGTCGGAGTCGACGGGAACGGTGGCCCGGATCACCGTCCCGTCGACGGCCACCTCAACGGAACGGTGATCCGTCGGGAGTGGTAACCGGAGGTCGGCCCTGCCGAGGAGCAGGTCGACCTCGGCCTCCACGACGTCGAGGGCCGACTCGCCGAGGTCGCCGGGGGGTAGTCCGCCCAGACGACGATGGTGGTCCCGCCACGCGTCGGTCGTCCCGCCGCTGAGCCGTCGTAGGAGGAGGTCGTCGCCGAGGCCCCAGAGAGCGAGGCCGCTGGGCCAGAGGTCGACCTCAGTGCTCGGTGCTTCGTCGTCACCGGGGATGGAGATCCCCAGGCGGTCCCTGAGGAGCGTTCGGCTCGGGAAGCCGACGCCATTGACCAGTTGGTCGAGGGCGATCTGGTCGCCCACCAGGGCCGGCACCGCCCAGCTCGCGGCCCGGGCGTCCGCCTCCGAGCGGTGCATGGCCTGAAGGATGCGAGCGGCGTTGGGGTCATGGGTCCAGGGGCGATCGTCGACCAGCCGGGAGGCCTCGCCGACCCCCGGCTGAAGGTTGTCGCCGTCGGCGAGGTGTCGGGAATGCTGCACCACCAGGGGAAGGTGCCCACCACCCGTCGCCTCGGCCTCGGCCCGTACCGCGTCCAACAGGCGGACGAGATGACCGGTACGAGGGACCACCTGACCGGAGATCACGTCGCGACCGTCGTAGGTGATGATTAGGTGTTCCCGGGCGGCCATGACGAGGTCGAGGAGCTCGCGTCGGTGGTCCAGCAGGCGGTCGCGCTCGCCGGCACGGGGTCGAAGGACGAGGATGTCGTCGCCGTCGGCGGCGGGCGCTCTCACGGCCTGATCGTCGAAGCCCACGATGGCCACAACCCGGGCGGGAACGCCTCGCAGAGGTTGTGGCGAAGCTACGGTCACCCGCCCCGTCCGGAGCCTGGTGGCGTTGGCCTGTGTGCCCAGTCGGGCCGTGAGGAGGACGCCCATGTCCCGGGCCGAGATGGAAACGCCGTAGGCAGTCGGGACATCAAGTCGAAGGTCGTCCAGAAGGCGACGGAGGTCCCGGACCTGCCCGCCGTCGGACTCGTCCACGGCGATGAGGCCGTCGGCGAGTTCGGCCACCACGTCGCACCATTCGTCGAGTGGCCGCCTTTCGGCGCACATCGAGGTGAACCATCGGAGGCGGTCGATGAATCGGGCCAGCAGCCCGGCGACCTCGATCTCGCCCACGTCGTCGTGGGGAACCAGGTCGCCCACGACGAGGACCGGTTCCGGTGCGGGAACGAGAACCCCGGCCAGGAGGCGGTCGACTGCCGTCGACCAGGTGCCTTGGTCGAGGTCGTCGGGATAGCCCCACCGGGTGCGGTGGCCGGCGTCGAGGCCCCACCGGACGTTGAGTTCCTCGAACCAGCGGTCAAGCACCTCGAGGTGCCCTGCCAGGCCCGAGGCCGCTGCCACAGCCGGCTGGCCCAGCAGCGCCAGGAGGTCGCCCACGTCGGAGCGCCCGGATGAGAACCGGAAGAGGGCGTCCACGGCTGCGGCCACCGGGGTCAGGCGGGCGAGGCTGCGGTCAGCCAGTGCCACCGGCATACCGGGCCGCTCGAGAACCTCAGCCAGGACCGGCTGGATTATGGGGGCGAACCGGGGCAGGTCGGGACAGACCACGAGTACGTCCCGGGCGGTGAGTGTGGGATCCGCAGCGACTAGGTGGAGGAGCGCGTCGCGCAGGGCCTCCACCTGGCGGGTGGCACCGTGGCAGGCGTGGACCTGGATGGTTCCGTCGCCTACTGGCCCGAACGACTCCGGGCTGGCCGGCCGCTCCAGGTCGAGGTCAATGGCGGTCTGGACACGGGCCAACAAGCTGGGATCGTTGTCCGGGATCGGCTCGAGTCGTTCCACGTCGCCGAGGGAGTCGAGGAGGGCGACGGTCGGTCCGATGGATCCGCCCCAGGCTCGGGTCAGCGGATGTCGTCCGGCTGTCGAGCCGGAGGAGAGCCGGACGAGCAGGAGCACGTCGAGGTGGTGACCGAGGGCGGCGATGACCTCGGCCTGGGTGGGGGTAATCGTCCCGAGACCGAAGATGGCGATCCGCCGTGGCAGTGAGCCTTTGGCGGCCTGTTCGGCCAACCGGTCAGGAAGGTCGGGGAGCAGCTCGGCCCATGACGGCGCTCCGATCTCAGCCCGAACAGCGCGGAACAGTTCGGGCTGCCAGTGGTGTTCATCGGCTAGGGGGGCCTTCTCCTCGGTTCCGTCGTGGTCTCCCGCCCCGTCTGAGGTCAGCCATGCCCGAACCATCTCCGGGCGGTGGGCTACGTAGCGGTCGAAGAGGTCGGCGACGTGCCGCGCCCGGGACAACTGCTGGTCGGGGGGCGTAGACCCCGGGAGGAGGTCGGGCGTTTGGTTAAGGACGCGGAGCACCGCCCAGGGAAGGCGGTCGAGGTTCCACCGGGCATCCAGATCGTCCTCTCCATGGGAGCGGGCTACACCGTTCAGCCAGTCGGTGAACACGAAGTCCACGTTGGCCACCACGCCGTCACCGCCTGCCGCCGAGCAGCCCAGATGGGCAGGGAGTTCAGATCGGAGCCACTCGCGTATCCCCATGTTGGGGACGATCACATGGTCAGCCTCGAACTCGTCGTCGGGGATGTCGCGCAACCAGTCGACGAGGTAGCCGAGGAGGTCCTCGGAGCGTTGCCCGCTGATGATCTTCACCGTCACACCTAGTTACCGTAGATCCGGACTGTGACAGCCGCTTCATTCGTCTTGCAAGGTGTCCGCTCCTCCCTGCCCGCTTCCAGTCTGGCGGGGCACGGACAGTAGGTTTCCGCGCCATGGCCGACGCCGACCAGCCACTGCAGTACCCCGGCCGCTGGGCTGTCGAGGCCCCCGAACGCCCCGCCGTCGTCATGACCGGATCCGGCGAGACCATGACGTTCGCCGAGTTGGATGCCGAGGCCAACCGCATCTCCCGGGTCCTGCACGGCCTGGGCATCGGGCCCGGTGATCATGTGGCGTTCTGCCTCGAGAATCGCATCGAGTTCCTAGCCCTGACCTGGGGCGCCCACTATGCCGGTTGCTACTACACGGCCATCTCGTCACGTCTGACGGCTGACGAGATCGCCTACATCGTCGACGACTGCGGAGCCCGGGCCTTCGTGACATCGCCGTACAAGGCCGACGACGTGGCCGAGATTGCCGCGGCGACCCCGAACGTCGAGGCTCGATTCTCCATTGGCGGGCCGATCGAGGATCACGCCTGCTTTGAGGACGCCGTGGCCGCCCAGTCGGCCGACCCCCTGCCCGACCGGACCGAGGGCCAGGACATGCTCTACTCCTCGGGTACCACGGGTCGACCCAAGGGCGTGAAGTCACCGTTGTCGGGGGCGCCGCTGGGCCAGGCTGATTCGATCGCGGCGATGGCCGAGGCCCTGTTCGGGGCCACGCCCGGGTCGGTGTACCTGTCGCCGGCACCGCTGTACCACGCCGCTCCGCTGCGCTTCTGCCTGGGCGCCCACCGACTGGGGTGCACGGTGGTGGTCATGGAGCGATTCGACGCCGAGGGGGCACTGGCGGCCATTCAGAACCATGGCGCCACGTGGAGCCAGTGGGTGCCGACCATGT
>Ga0206679_10003457_pt1 | contig 12131 bp, 12 predicted proteins | sample M110012015metaG_FD_155464 | JGI IMG/M metagenome (GOLD analysis project Ga0206679, IMG submission 155464) | Ammonia-oxidizing marine archaeal communities from Monterey Bay, California, United States - M1 100m 12015 | ecosystem: Environmental > Aquatic > Marine > Intertidal zone | place: USA... | reverse complement strand
TAAAGGAGGAGTAGAAATGTTTATGCGACTAAAATTGCTGGCGATTACTACCGTTATGCTGTTCGTGACCGCCCCAGCATCCAGCCAGGAAGTACTCAATATCAGTAGTTGGGCGCCACCCACTCACCTCATTAATGCCGGAGTCTGGCCAACATGGGGCAAATGGGTCGAAGAAGCGACCGACGGGCGAGTAACGACCAAGATCGAATATGGACTCGCATCACCACTCAAGCAGTTTGAGTTGGTTCGCGATGGAGTTGCTGATGCTGCCTGGATCTTCCATGGCTACAACACCCGCTATGTGGCTACCCAGGCCGTCGAAATGCCGAATCTCGGCACGAGTGCCGAGGCGGCTTCCGTTGCTTACTGGCGCGTTCACCAAAAATACCTGGCCAAGGCTGATGAGCACAAAGGTGTAACCTTGGTTGGGTTGACGTCCCACGGCCCTGCTGTCATCCAGACCAAATCCCCACTTAATAGCCTCGACGATCTTCGTGGCCAGAAAATTCGTGTGCCTGGCGGTGTAGGCAGTTCGGTGGGCAAAGCATTAGGGGTGACTGCAGTCAAACTACCAGCACCAAAGGTTTATGAAGCGCTGTCAACCGGTGTTGCCGATGGCATCTTCATGCCAATGGAAACACAGAAAAGTTTTCGCCTTAAGGAAGTCGTACCTCATGTCACCATCATGCCTGGCGGCCTCTACTACGGTAGTTTCGCCTTTATCATGAACAATGATTTCCTTGCTGGTCTCTCCGAGAACGATCGCAACGCGATCATAGGTGTTTCCGGTGAGAAACTGTCGCAACTTGCAGGCGAGCATTGGGACGCAGCTGATGTAGACGGCTTAGCAGCGGCCAAAGAAGCTGGCACCACTATTAATACGGCAAGCGCCGAGATTCACAAGAAGTATCTTGAGATCATGGCATCGGTTGAGCAAGACTGGGTTGCAAGTGTCGGCAAAGCCGGTGTTGACGGCAAAGCTGCCCTTGAGGAACTACGCTCCATTGCCCGCAGTTACTGAGTAAAACCGAATGAGTCGCCGAGTCAACGACCCGGAGACTTTCCAGCATGCTGTCCCGTCGTCGGACTCTACCGATTTCTGGTTGAAGTTCGGGGACGGGGCATCGGCTCTCGTGTTGTTCGCCCTGATGGCGATGACTTGTATTGATGTAGTTGGCCGTTACTTTTTCAATTCCCCGCTTGATGGTGCTACTGAACTCACCCAGCTTATGATGGGTCTGATTGTATTTGCCGTCCTGCCTACCGTCTGCTACCGGGAAGAACATGTCAGCGTCGACCTATTGGATCTGTGGATGCCGCCCAGTTGGATCAATGCGCGGCAGATTGTCTTAAATCTCTTGATGGCAGTTATGATGATATTTGTCGCCTGGCGGGTCTGGATTAGTGCAACTTTCATGGCCGAGTATGGTGATACGACAGAATTCTTGGCCATCCCGTATGCGCCGATTACCTACTTCATCGCTGTAATGAGTGGCACGGCATCAATTGCCTTTCTATTCAATGCACTGCGATACCTCCGTGGTCAAGGTCCAATGTCTCTCGAAAGTCAGACGTTAGAGATCTAACGCGGCACCCTTCCAAACGCTCTTACAGAAGGCCACACCGTGACAGTTGCACTAGTCGGATTTGCCTGCCTGTTGATTCTGGTGTTTTTACGGCTGCCTATTGCTTTTGCAATGGGGATAGTCGGCTTCACCGGTTTTGGTCTGTTGACCGGATGGAAGCCCTCGCTGTCGATGATCGGGACGCTGGTTTCTGAAACCGCATTGAATTACGGCCTGTCAGTCATACCACTTTTCATTCTGATGGGTAACCTGGTGTCCCGAGCAGGATTGTCGGCAGAACTCTATGCGGCATCCAACGCCTTTTTAGGTCACCGCCGGGGTGGCTTGGCTATGGCAACGATTGTTGCCTGTGGCTCCTTTAGTGCAATCTGCGGCTCAAGCTTGGCCACAGCCGCAACAATGTCCAAGGTCGCGATGCCACCCATGCGCCGATACGGCTATAGCGACTCGCTGGCTACAGCATCAATAGCAGCGGGCGGTACGCTCGGCATTCTGATTCCACCAAGCGTGATCCTCGTGATTTATGGTCTTATGACCGAGACGAGTATTCGCGAGCTTTTTGCTGCAGGATTTCTGCCTGGCCTATTAGGTATCGGACTTTATCTGGTCGCAGTTCAGTATGTGGTCTGGCGTCGTCCTCAGGACGGTCCCCAAGCAGAGCGCATGGCCTGGCCTGATCGAATACGCGCTCTTGGTGGAGTGTGGGGTACGATTTTGCTATTTGTATTAGTTATTGGTGGAATTTACGGCGGCGTCTTTACCCCCACTGAAGCTGCAGGTATCGGTGCCGGTGGCGCGTTCCTGCTGGCGCTCGCGCGCGGTGTACGGTCGTGGCGAGATTACTATGATGTTCTGGTCAATAGCGCCCGGACGACCGCTATGCTGTTTGCCGTTCTCTTCGGGGCGCTCATTTTCTCTAACTTTGTCAACCGCGCAGGACTGCCCACCGCGCTACTGGATTTTGTCACCAGCTTCGACATGTCACCACTGATCGTTTTGCTTGTTATCCTTGCCATTTATATCATTCTGGGTTGTGTGTTCGAGAGTCTGTCGATGCTGCTGCTGACGATTCCTATCTTCTTTCCCGTAGTACAGGGTTTGAGTTATGCCGGTCTGGGGCCCGAGGAGATTCTGGTCTGGTTCGGTGTAATTGCGGTCGTCGTCACCGAGATCAGTCTGATCACACCGCCGGTTGGCCTGAATGTTTTTGTTCTGGCCGGTGTGCTCAAAGACGTGAAAACCACCACCATATTTAAGGGCGTCACTCCTTTTTGGTGCGTAGACATTATTCGGCTGCTGATACTGGTGCTTCTACCCGGTTATGTACTACTGCTGCCGAATTGGCTTTATCATTAGACACTGCTAACTGCGCGTTGTCGGTTGCCACTACATATTCTAGATTGAAAGGGTGCGCCGGCTGCCGGTGATGTTCCGAGCGTCGATGCCCTGCAAACGTAAACGGTGCAATTATATTAGGACCTAGTCTTTAAAGGAGAACCAGTGAAGTTAACAAGTTTTATCCGGAACGGCGTGAGCGGATATGGTGCTGTCACCAACGATGGCATCTGCGATCTCACCTCAGCGATCGACGGGGTATCTGACCTTAAAGATCTACTCGAAACTGACGCTCTAACAAGAGCGGCCGACATGGCTGATGGGAGACCTGCCGATTTTCCAATTGAGGAGATTGAGTTCCTACCCCTGATCCCCAACGCACGGAAAGTAATTTGCGTTGCCGTGAACTATCTGGCCCACGCACGCGAGGCAGGCCGCACCATCGGCGAATATCCAGTCCTGTTTCATCGGCATGCACAGACTCAAGTGGGTCATCAACAACCCCTTCTTGTACCAAAAGTGTCTGAACAACTCGACTTTGAAGGCGAGATTGCCGTAATACTTGGCAAGGGCGGCGCACATATCGAACCGGAAAATGCCATGGACTACGTTGCTGGCTATTCCTGTTATAACGAGGGCAGTGTCCGTGACTGGCAATTCCACGTCCATCAATATTCCATGGGCAAGAACTTCAACGCAACCGGTGGCTTTGGACCGTGGTTAGTGACTACCGATGACATTCCCGACCCCGATGCTCTGACAGTCACTACCCGCCTCAATGGCGAACAGATGCAGTTTGGCGAGTTCAATGACGTAGCGTTCAATATTCCGACGCTGATCTCTTACGTGTCGAGAGCTTTGCCTTGGCACCCGGGTGATGTGTTAGTAACCGGAACACCAGGTGGAGTCGGCTTCAAGCGCACACCGCCGATATTCCTCACCGAGGGTGATTCTGTCGAAGTAGAGGTCAACCTAGTCGGCACGCTCGTTAATTCGGTCACAAACGAAACCTGATGGCCGCTTGGATGTGATGCCTCGAAATTCAGCATCAACATCGATGCCGGTATAAGTCTAATTGCGGGAAGTACTATGCCACTGTTCGACTTGGATCAGGCAGGAATTCGGTGCTGTAGCCGTGGTCTTCGCTGTCTGTGGTCTGGCCGGGGTTAACTGGTTGACACAACCTCCACGTTCCGGGGATAAGCCTGGCTCACCGATTGGGTCATACACAGCCGATGACTCGTACGAATGGATGACTCCGGGCAGAATTCTCTCGGTGACAACAGCAGCACAGATAACATCACCACGGTCGTTAAACAACCGGATGAGGTCATGGTGAGAGATACCGCGGTCTACCGCATCCTGGGGGTGGATCCGTGCCGGCCAGTAATAGTAATCGTCGATGAGTACTCTGTGGGCTTCGATGTCGTTGATCGTGCTGTCTTTGCCGTCAGTATGTGTATGGAAACTGTACCTGGGATGTGGCGTGATCAGCTGTAACGGGAACCGTGCGGCAAGGGTTTTGTTATTCAAGCCTTCCCAACTTGGAATGTAACGGTTTATCGGCGGCCGTTCTTCGTCGCCAAATTTCTTAAGACTTGTCGCTTCAAATTCTATCTTGCCCGACTGTGTCTGAAGTCCCTTTCGAAATTCGCCGCCGTATTCCGACGGCAGAGGATGGGGCTCTGGAACATCTTTTTTTCGACCCTCTGCAAACCACCTGAATGAGGTTGGTACCCTAAGATTTTCCGCTTCTGCCGGAACAACGTAATACCCTTTTTTTAGAAACTCCTTCCAGCCGACGACTCCTTTAAGGTCTGAGGCTTCAAACTGCAGTTTGCACCAGTCCAGTTCTGTCATACCCTGGGCAAAGTACGCCCCGAGACCGAGGCGCTTGGAGATATCCAGGAAAATCTGGAAATCAGAACGTGACTCTCCGAGTGGCTCTATACATTTGTGTTGCATAGCGATAACCCGGTGATTGAGTTGACATTCATTATGATGTGCGTAGCCCCCAGCCACAGCCCACTCACCGATATCCCAGCGTTCAAAGTTGGTGCACACGGGCAGTACAATATCGGCAAATTTCACCTCACCTTCATCCCAAATGGACTGGTTGACCACAAACTCCAGTTCGTCTGATTGATAGGCCCGAACCAACCGGTTCGAGTCCATTACAGTGCTGAAATGCGACCCGCCGTACTTGTACATCATCCGGACTCGGGAGTGCCCGGGTGAGGGGTAGCTGAATTTCTGAAATTGGCGTTCCAACGAACGTGGGTCTGTTGGGTAACCTTCGACCCGTTCCTCAGTAATCGATTCCGCAATGTAGGTCCGAGGAACCTTCTGGTTGACGCTGTTCATACTCATGACGTGTGGCATACGCTGGAACAGGTTAAACGCAGTACCAGAACCTTCGATATCCCCAGAAATTCCGCCTTCAGCATAGCCCGGAAAATAAAAGTGAAGATCGAGCGGTGCGCCAGTCTGCAGGTTGCCAAAATTGATACCGGGCTTTCCTAGCCCCTGCATCGCCATCAGGCAGACCATAGAACGAGCCCATTGCGTACCGGTCGCCGAACGACAGGCGCCACCAAAGGTAGTACCTTTACCACCCGCAGCAAGATAAGTTTTTTTGTTACCCCATTCTCGGGCCAGCGCTCGGACCACGTGCGCTGGTACGCCTGTCTCCGGTTCCTGCCATTCCGGGGTCTTCGCTGCGCCATCCTCCTCGCCCATGATATAAGAGCGCCACTTTTCAAATCCGGTTGTGCGCAAGGCGACGTATTCCTTGTCGTAAAGGCCTTCATCGATCCACACATAGGAGATCGCATGGGCCAAGGCTGGGCTCGTTCCTGGCAATACTGGAATCCATTTACCGCCAAGGAACGCGCTTGTGTGGTTAAGGTGAGGGTCGATATGCACCATCTTCACGCCAAGTTCCTTGGCCCATTGTCGACGAATAGTGCCTTCAAACGCCGCGTAGGAGCCACTGGATGATTCTGGATCACTGGACCAAAAGACAATCATCTCGCAGTTCTCGAGGCAATCTTGTACCTGACCGTAAGGCTCAAAGGCTCCATTGCGCATACTGTGGCCATAGTGATGCATAGCCCCCCAGTACCACCCTTCCCAACTGTCCGGGTTGATCACCATTTTGGTATGGCCGATCGTGTTCATAAACCGGAAGTTTGCTGAGATGTAATAACCAACGTTACCCCAGGTGTGGTGCGAACTGTGGCTACTGAGAATTGCACCTTTGCCGTGTTTGCGACGAACCCGTTGGATTTCGCCGGCTACAATATCAAGAGCCTCCTCCCAACTGATTCGCTCGTATCCCGACTTGCCGCGGTTGCCACAATTGCGATTTCCATTGGGATCGAAATCAACCCGTTTGAGCGGATAAAGCAATCTATCCTTCGAATAAATCACAGACTTTGATGCCAGTGCATGTGGCGCGATGGTCGTGCGCCGCGGGGGTGTAAATGTTCGACCTCGAGCCTTTATCGACCACGATGGTGCATCTTCAGAATCATCGAATTCTATCGGTGTAATACGAATAATTTTGCCATCCTTAACGTAAACAAATACAGGACCGCCATTAGTGTTATTGACGTAACGCACCTCGCCACCTGCAGTCGCTGTTCCATACGACCAGCCGACCGTTTGGATCATCCGCAGCGTTTCCATAAACCACAGCGATAACTCTTCCGGACCATCAATCTCCACATTGAAGGCCTTCGCCGCATTAACAAATTGCTGATGGTCAAGTGGTGGGGTCAGCAACTTGGCACCTATCTCGGCTGTCCTGAACGTTAAACAAACTTGAGCTGACGGGTGCACGCCAGCTCGCGATTTAAGTCGTCCGTTTTTAAACCGGTACCATCGTCCGGACAGTTCGTCCTGAGTCTTTATCTGGGCAAGTACGTCCTTTTCCATTAGCCTGGTCTTGAAAGATGGATACCGCAACGCGGAGTAACGCAGCGCAGTGGCTACCCCCCACAACAAAATTGGAAATCTTCCAGACACTATTCTTTCCACCTTCTCTCCCTACGTGTAACATAGCACAGCAAAATCACAATCTTTGAAGGTAATTTAACCATCTGGTGTAGGAATTCGTAATCTATATTCCCTACCAATTGTAACCCGCGTCACTATTGCACAATATGGAAAAGTGGAACCTCATCATTGATGTGGCCAAGTGCCACAACTGTCATAACTGTTACCTAGCCTGTAAAGACGAGTACGTCGGTAACAGTTTCCCTGGCTATTCGGCACCGCAACCCCTACACGGACACGAATGGTTCTACATCGAGTCACGCGAGCGAGGCCAGACACCTATGGTCGATGTGTCGTTCAGGCCGACCACCTGCAACCATTGCGATGACGCTCCCTGTGTTCGAAAGTCCAACGATGGTTCTGTCTACCAGCGGCCAGATGGCATCGTGATGATCGATCCTGAGAAAGCTAGAGGGAAACGCGAGATAGTCGACTCGTGCCCCTATGGTGCAATCTGGTGGAATGAAGAAGAGCAGGTTGCCCAAAAGTGGAATTTTGATGCCCACCTACTGGATCGGGGTGAATCCGGATTACGTTGTGTACAAGTCTGCCCGACAGGTGTCTTCCATTCGTTGAAAGTCCGCGACGATGAGATGAGCAGTATCGCTGAAGAACAGGAACTGCAGGTCTTGAATCCAGAATATAAGACCAGCCCAAGGGTCTACTACAAGAACCTCGACCGCTTCACTAAGGACTTCATCGGCGGTACTGTAGTCAAAACCACCGATGGTATAACTGATGCAGCAACCGGTGTTGAAGTCGAACTGTTTAAAGAAGGTAAATTATCACAAAGTGTTTTATCAGACGAATATGGTGACTTCAAATTCGACGGCCTTGATCAACAAAGTGGCAGTTACACAGTGAAGTGTCACAGCACTGAACACGGTAATTGCGAAATCACCGCAGAACTCACTGAGAGCATCTACCTTGGCATACTCACGCTTTCAGATGGCTGAAACTAACGCCACACGGCTGCACACGACGATTGTCACAGACGTGACGATTATGGGAATATTTGCTCGGCAAATACCAGGCCCTTTAATGCCCGTAAATAGACCAACTCATCACCCGATATACGATCGTTCAGCTAACCATGATCTGTTCTAATTCCAAAAGGTAAATAACCATGTCCAGTCAACCCAGCCCCACCATCGGCCACATCGGCCTCAATGCAAGGGATATGAAAAAGATGGAGGAGTTTTACACCCAGGTGATGGGTTTTACCATCACCGACCAAGGACCTCACCCCATCACTTCCTGTCCAATGATGTTTCTGTCAACTAACCCAGAAGAACATCATGAACTCGTACTGATCGGCGGAAGACCAGACGATGCCAATTACAGTGCCGCACAGCAACTGTCCTTTTTAGTACAGAATCTGGACGAACTTCGAGGTATGCGCGACAAGTTGGTAGCGGCAGGTGTCAATATCGACCGCTATGCGATTCATGGCAATGCATGGTCGATCTACTTTCATGATCCCGATCACAACTACTTGGAACTGTACGTCCATACACCCTGGTACATCCCACAACCTTATGGCAGGGAACTGGACCTAGACCTATCCAATCAAGAGATTATGCGTCGAACAGAAGCTCTGTGCCGTGAAGACCCTGGATTCATGATGGAAACTGAACGCAAGGTTAAAGCTCGAGAAACCATGCGAAACTAACCCACGGTAGCGCTATGGCAGTACCCACCGGTGAATTCACCAAAGATCGTGCGATCAATTAATAAACAAACACATGGCCAGGAATGACTGACACAGATCATTCACATTTTGAGCGACTGATCCGACGATAGAGTGAATGCCTGATGTCTAATAAGAAACCGATTTTTCGTGCCGATCATGTTGGCAGTCTTTTGCGCCCTCAAGCGGTGAAAGACGCCCGCAAAGCCTGTCTTGAAGATAGAAACATCAATACCGATGTGTTGTCTTCGATTGAAGACGAGGCTATCTCCCAAGCGGTAATGATGCAGGAGTCAGCTGGGCTGAAGTCCGTCACCGACGGTGAGTATCGACGTTCTTTCTGGCATTACGACTTTTTAGGTGGCCTAACTGGTCTCGAACTGGTTGAACGCGATCAGGGGCTGAAATTTTCGGGAGCTACGTTGAGGCCGATTTTTCCCACAATACCCGATAAACTGGACTTCCCTGACGACCATCCCATGTTGGCTCATTTTGTTTATCTTGCATCGATATCTAACGTGGAGCCAAAAATCTCCATACCGGGCCCAAGCTGCTGTCATTTCCGAACAGCTGTAACAGACATCAAGCCTGCCGAGTACAAGGACCTTGAAGTGCTTTTCGCAGATATCACGAGGACCTATGCGAAGGCTGTTAAGGCTTTCTACGCTGCGGGATGCCGCTATCTCCAAATGGATGACATCTTTTTCGCATACCTGTGTGATTCAAAAATCCGTGCCGAAAAGAAGGCCCAGGGCCAAGATCCAGATTGGTTGATTGAACAATACGCCCAAATGATGCGCAACGCTATCAAAGATCGGCCGGACGATATGACTATCGCGATGCACCTTTGCCGGGGCAATTTTCAGTCAACCTGGGTAGCTGACGGCGCTTATGACCCTGTGGCAGATACTATCTTTACTCAAACTGACGTCGACGTCTTTTTTCTGGAGTACGACACAGAGCGGGCGGGTGGTCTGGCGCCATTACGGCTACTCCCGAAAGGTAACCAACGAATAATGGTTGGCTTTATTACAACCAAATCCAGCGAGCTTGAAAGTGTCGATTCTCTGGTTAAGAAATTTGACGAGGCATCAAACTTTGTTGATCTCAATCAACTCGGTATCGCCCCACAGTGTGGGTTCGCTTCGACCGAGGAAGGCAACAAGATAAGTGAGGACAAACAGACGGAGAAACTCGAACTGTTGGTTGAAACAGCAGAACATATCTGGGGCAGTGTCTGATAGAGTTAGTTGCAAGTTCGAATCTTGCCGCGCCCACCATTTTCTGTGTTTGTTTTCAATGAACTGGCGATGTACTAGCTCGAATGCTGCCTCAGATCCTGCTTGGTTGTCACAAATCAGTCACAGTGAGGATTAGAACATGGCAACGATTCACAGGCGAAACGGTCGTTATCAGGTCCAGATTCGCAAAGATCAACACCCTCTCGTTACTAAGACATTCAGCCGACTTGCCGATGCTAAGCGGTGGGCCGGAAAGACAGCGCGCGATATTGAAAATGAATTGTTTGACCTCTCCCCTGCCCCAGGTTTTTCCTCCATCGGGGGTCTCATTGATCACTACCTCTTAATCAAACAAAAAAGAGCTTAAGCGACTCTGAGATTTACAGGATCAGAAGCATCCAAAAACACCTTGAGAGCGTTCCAATCGGAAAATTCAAGGGGAGCCATCTCGCCCGATACCGTGACCTGAGGCTAAAAGACATCAAGGGCAAAAGAGCGTGATGTAAATGAATCAGCCACGGTAACTATATAGAGGGCTGAAATGTTAGAATGGTGTTGGATTTGTCATAGTTCTTTAACATCTGCGTATTCCGATTTGATTGGATAGGTATGGAGCAAAAACATGAGAATATTTTTAATATCATTTTGGTGTTTCGTTTTTTCTGCATTCGCACAAGTGCACGCTGGCGATAGTCTTCCCCGGACAAATTGGGGTGGCGTCTTTAAGGTACCGGTCGAAAAAATAGACGAAGTGGATCGAGCGACAGAAAAATGGGCTAATTGGATTAAAGAAACACATCCGCTGGGACCAGATAACGAAAACAATCTCGTTAGTCTTTCGATTACTAGAAGCCCTCCTCAGGCAGGTTATGTTTATTACGTTATCGTGGAAATCTACCCCACTCCTGAGGGTCTGAAGAATCACCAGAAGATTTATCAAGAGACTAGTTGGAAAGCAGAATATTCGCCCACCTTTTCGGACTTCGGCACGAAAGTAATGCGGTATCTGATATCTGGTTCCAAGCAGAGGCATACGGTCTACCATCTGGTTCCTTCGAAAGATCACTGAAGTTTTCCAGTAATTAGGAGTTAGATAACAGAGGGTAGGCAAATGGCATTAGCAGATGATCAAAGTCTCGATCCTCTGCCCGTTAGGCCCAATTACCTTCGTCCGAATATTTATCGCTTACACCGTGTGGTTAGGGGTTGATGCGCTATATCCTTTTGAGAGTCAAGGACTTGGTGAGCGGTTTCATTCTTCTATAGATGATTTGGGTGAGTCAATCTGGATTGCAATGCCAATGCCCAGTAGCAAAATGCTCGGCCAAGTAATTTGCGATAGAACTTCTATATAAGAAGAGGATTCCCAAACAGAGTGGTTCCAAAACACATAACCAAAAACCAGTCCACCTAAGCCCCCTGCTAAAGTAGTCAGCATGATGATCATCCATATCCTCTTTAACCTCCACGCAATCACTAGACCGATGCCAACAAAAAAGCCGCCGAAAATTCCGGCCTCGATCACACACCAATACCTATAACAATCCCCGCCCCTAAATTCATGATTCAAAAACCAGCCTATGCCACAGCCAAGAATAAGAACTAAAGGATTCAGCCAAGGGTTGCGGGGGGTTATCCCGCTGATATAGCGACCTGCTAGGAGGATCATGATGCCCAGAATGATTGCAGAGGTGAAATTGGTGCCGAAAAACATGAGATCGATATGGATGATGTTGGAAAAGTGGAAAAGAAGGCCAGAAACGATTCCCACCACTAGATACATTCCAAGATGTTTGTAATTTAGGTTCATCTTGCTATTCCCAACCCCGAACTGACGCCGTCATCTGTTTCTGCGGGGTCATTTTTAATCTCCTTGAAGATAGACTCATCAAGCCAATTCCAGTAAAGCCAGTGTTATGCAATACCAAGAGTAAAGATGTGTGCTTCATCACCTTGTGAGGCTTAAGTACCGGGTAGATGTGATGGGGGTCACATGAGTGATAAGACAAATATCAGTGTGGATAAGGTACACGCTGTTGCGTAGAGAGGCGTTCTATGTACTGTGTAGTTAGGGATCAGTCACACGCAAAGGAGGCGTACGACGTTATGACATATACATCTTGAGGCGATTGGGGATTCAGGGAATCCCCTGCCAACCGGTTGATATTCAGCAGGAGATCATGTTCAAAAATATAATCTTGTCGCATCCTTTTAAAGGTT
>Ga0206679_10003456_pt1 | contig 12136 bp, 12 predicted proteins | sample M110012015metaG_FD_155464 | JGI IMG/M metagenome (GOLD analysis project Ga0206679, IMG submission 155464) | Ammonia-oxidizing marine archaeal communities from Monterey Bay, California, United States - M1 100m 12015 | ecosystem: Environmental > Aquatic > Marine > Intertidal zone | place: USA... | reverse complement strand
AGTAAATCCTGGCGAAGTATGGGAAGAAGATGAGTTTTGGAATGAGTTGTCTTGGAGAATTGATGACGGCACTATGGGCATTAGAGAGCACTTCATGAGCCCTTATCGACCTGGTGAGAAAATCACTATTGATGAATACTATCAATATACATTTGAAAGAGTTCCTGGATTGCCAGAAGCTGCTAAGGTTGAAGGTTTGACTGAATTAGAATACATGCGTAAGCATGGTGCTTTCCTCATTGAGCCGGCAACATACAAAAAGCATGAGCAAGAAGGTTGGCCTACACCAAGTGGAAAGCAAGAGTTGTATTCTAAAACGATTGTTGAGTTTGGTTATCCCGAACACGCATTACCGCATTATAGAATCAACAGCCACGTTCATCCATCAAATCTTGAAGGTGAAGATGAATACTGTTTATTGCCTAACTTCCGCTTACCGCAACACATTCACTCTCGGAGTGCGAATGCAAAGTGGTTGGTTGAAATTGCTCACAAAAACCCAATTTGGATTCATCCAAAGGATGCTAAAAAATTGGGTGTTGAAGAAGGTGAGTTGTTGAAAATAAAAACTGAAATCGGTTGGTTTGTCGACAAGGTTTGGGTTACTGAAAGTATCAAACCGGGAGTTATTGGTTGTAGTCACCACATCGGTCGCTGGCGCAGAAAGCAAGATGCTGGAAACCGATTCATGACCAATGAAGTCAAGATTGAAGACCGTGGTGATGGAAAGATGAGGATGCGTACCATTAGTGGTGTTGAGTCTTGGGATTCTGATGACCCCGATACCAGTAGAATCTGGTGGAGAGATGGTGGAGTTCACCAAAATATTACTCACGCAGTACAACCAGATCCAATCAGCGGCCACCATTGTTGGCTACAGAAGGTTTGGCTATCCAAACCTGGTGAAGATGAATTGTATGGCGACGTTGAAGTAGATATGGAGAAATCTATGGCCCATTACAAAAAATGGAATGAGTGGGCTAAGGAAAGAGAAACTCATCCCCGCGGTGAGCGTCGGCCTCTTTGGTTCAAGCGACCGTTGGCTCCAAGACCAGAACACTTCATCATGAAAGACCATAAGGAGTGATTTCATGGACCCAACAATAATTTTTGCAATCGCGTTATTGCTATTTGTAGCGTTAATTTTCAGCCCGCTCGGATTGGGTGGAGGGGTGCTCTATGTGCCAATATTTCTCTATCTACTTGATTGGGGCGTTCGGGAGTCAATCACTGGGTCTCTATCATTAGTATTCATGGTCGCACTTGGAAGTAGCCTTTCACATAAAAAATCTGGACATGCTGCCACTACTGTAGCGAATGCTGGACGAATCACAGCAATTCCATTTGCAGTAGTAGGCACGGTTCTTGCTGGGATTTTACTCGACAAAGTTGGAGAAGTGGGAATCAAAATACTTGCTTCTGCAATCCTAATTTTTGTTATTGAACGCACGATTACAAGGATGCGTAAGGAACAATCTGAACTCGATACTCCGCCCGAGTTTGAGCCACTGAAGAAAAAATATCAGATAGGTACCGCCCTTGCAGGCACAGCTTCGGGAATTCTTGGAATTGGAGGGGGGGCAATTCTGGTTACTCTCAATAAATCATTGCTAAAAATGGATGCTCACAAGGCCGCCGGAACAAGTTATCAAATTGGTTCAACAATCGTCCCAGTTGCATTATTAAGCCACATATTTCTCGATGGAATAATCTACGACCTTTTTGATACGGTTGGAATTGTGTTAACAATTCTAATCCCCCTGCTAGCATTCATATTTGCTTTTAGTGGGGCTAAATATGCAATTCAATATCTTTCGGATAGAGTGGTTACGATTGTTTTTCTAATTGCAGTGAGTCTAAGTCTTATCAGATATTTCATAGATTTTGCATCGATGGTTTGAGTTACAAATTCTCAATTAGGAGAGTATGGTGGCCAAACTATGGATGAGCAGCAAAGACCGTTGTTGACCCTGTGCAAATCAAGAATAATTGATACCGTTCCTGAAGGTCTTTGTGAAAAGTCTCTAGCATTACTAGAGACATTGAGTAGTTTGTGCTCGTTCCATAGTGCTGCTGATTTGGCTGGGTTCTTATTTAGTGAAATGTTTGACTCGTTAGTCGGTAATGATGAGCCATGGATTGTTTTTGAGTTGGGAATTTATAGAGATCACAATAAAACAATTGAATTGATTGCAGTTGCTGGAAACATCACTCTTGCTGATTCTCAATCATCAGGAACATTTGATGATGATGTTGTGCAAGGTAAAACAGTTGATGAAATGGAAAATATCATTATGCAATGGCACGACAATGTCTTTGAGAATGGTGCACGCTTTCAATAAAATATTGAGAGACAGGTTAGTGAGCCGTCGGCTGCTCTAATTTGACTCATATCGATAACTATCGGTTTTAGTCCTAATTCTTCAACCATTGATAGAACGGTTGGATAACCTTTGGCGACGATGACCTGTCCGTTATCTAAGCCAATGGTGTTGCAACCATAGACTTCCTCATGAGGCATCCATTTGATTTGGCAGTCATCGGGTAGCTGCCCGAAATCTTGTTCTGAAAGATAGCCCTCCGGTGTAAAGATGATTTTGTCGGTAGGGGCCGATGAAACGCTCGTCAGATGTAGTGCTTGTGCCGGCATGTCAATGACTCTTAGTTCGTGTCCGAGCCCTTCAACCAATTCTCGTAGTACTGCTATCCCTGCATCATTGGTTCTGCTAGAGCGCCCAACAAAAAACAAATCTCCCAGACGTAGAATGTCTCCTCCATCCATTTTACAATCCGCGCCCATCCGTTGGATTTTGTCGGATTCGTATTGTTCAGATAAAAATTCAGCAATTGGAGGTTGTTCGGCAACCCTTGATGGGTGTCCTGGAATAGGTAGCAATACATAACCATCTATGACAATGGCTTGGTCTTCAACGAATACACAATCTGGATGCTTGTTATCGGCATCCAATATTATTACTTCTAATCCCGCATCTTCAAGTGTTTTACAATATATTGAGTGTTGTTTTCTAGCCAAGTCCAAATCTGTTGGACCTGTGCCAAAATAATTAGCCATGGCATTGGAATAACTATCTGGAATCGCACGGGCTAAAACCCTGTGCTTCTGACCTAAATGGACAGTTGCCATGGCAATTCCTCTTGCCTTCCTTTCTTAATCCTTCGCCTTTATACGGAATCTTGTTTCCGTCTGCCGGAAAGTGTTATTCACTGAAAAGTTCCTTGTTTGGGGTTGTATATTGCAATAATAAAGTGTGATAGTTGATACCGTTGGATTCAACAAGGGTACGGCTGTGGGTGGGGCATGGGCCGTTCAACAACTCGTGCTACGCTGTTGGTTTTGTTGATGTTTAGTGCATCGCTCGCTGGTTGTTTTGGAGAAGATAATTCTTCACTAAAATTGAGTGAAGACGATCTTCAAATTTCCCCCTCCAGTTGGACTGCAGGGGAATGGATAAGAGTTTCATTCACCGCGAAATCTGACCTCTCATTATACATCCCCCACTTCCTAAAGGATGCTTCTACAAATTATCTACAAAATGGTACAATTATTGGAATGGTGAATGGAGAAACTGTTGATATTGACATTTTACCAAGTGCCCGACTAACTAATGCTACATTGTTCATCGCAAAGTCTGGTGTTGATATTTTTCCAATTCATTCTGCAAATGAGTCGTGGGGTACTTGGTTGTCTCGCGGTGGCGCAACTGGAAAATTGATGAGTGGCGCCATTATTCAATCTAATAATTCCGAAGGTGGGGTATTCCCATATACTCAACCAACAAATGATAGTGGAGATGTCGGTTCTGTAGTTGGTATTAGTATTCCAATGACTCGTGCTGTTGATTCTTCGTTTGAAGTAAATCAAGGCCAAGCACATACAAAGGGCTGGGTTGATGGCCGTGCTGTCTATGATTGGGTCTATTCGATTACCGATGAGACACCAGACCCGTTAGACCCTGCTGATGGCGCTGTTGGATATCTTGACCGCTGGATTGGTAATGGTAATCCTGCATATGAAGATGCTATTACTTTCTTTTCCGGCGTATTGGAAGGATATGGTTTGGACGTTACAGTTCACCGTTTCCAGTCTGGTGTTGTTTGGGCCGTCAATATTTGTGGTTACAAAGAAGGTACAATGTATCCTGATGAATGGCTTGTTTTCGGCGCCCACTTTGACATCGCCCCGCCTGCAGCGTACACTCCGGGCCCAGATATTCCAGGATATGGAACTAGAACTGGTGCATATGACAATACTGCTGGAACTTCTATGATTCTTGAAACTGCAGATTCGCTTGCAAGTATTGACACCCGCAGAACAATGGTTTTCTGTTTGTGGTCAAGTGAAGAAGAAGGTTTGTGGGGCTCGACATCGTGGACACAGGAAGTAGCTGATATGGATGTAACAGTTACCAATTATGTTAATTTAGATATGATGGGAATTAACTGGCCTGGTGATTGGGTATTATCTTGTTATATTGGACCTGAAGTAGACCCTGATGTTATCGATCAGAAGCCAATGTATGGGTTGGCAGAATGGGTTGGCGCTGGTCAATTGGGACTTGAGAAAGAAATTGCCAATGGTTGGGCTGCTTGGTCTGCGGATGGTGAAGCCGCAATGTGGACCAATAACTACGAAGATACTGTGGCGATTTACGAATCGCCTACTGCACGTTCAGACCATGACCCATTCCAAACAAATCTCAATACAGTTACAATGGGTTGGAATGGTGTAGTGGATGGATATCCATGTTACCATCGAGATTGTGATAGATTAAGCCAAATGGAATCGTATATGGATACAGACGATGCAACTGGTGAACAAAACCTAGTTGAGTCGTTTGATGTGGTCGCTTGGTGGGCAACCATGACTTTCCTGACATTAGATCAAGAACCGATCCTAAATGCTCTGTGAAATTGTTGCTTAAACATTAGCATTATCCTTCGATGACTGGGCATTTTTCATCTACATCTTCGTAGACAACTGTCTTAGCCCAAAGGTACCTTGTTCGCTTTGGAATTTGCTTTGATTTCTTTGCTAACTTTTTTCTTTTGTTAGAAAGTCGTAGTTCATGTGCAATTGTTTCTGCCATTATACTCATCTTAATCAATTAATAATTGGCCCTGCAACCTTATCAAACCTTTGGTAGTTTGGTAATTATTTCCCGTTTTCCGTAAATTAGTTTCCTTTTTACACCGCCTTAGTGCCGCATTCTGCTGTAATTGATGATACGAAATAGGCGCAGACTTGAGAAGGGAGGAGTTGACGCAACTTCATGCTCGGCACCACGCACATCCGCGCCTTGTTGTTGGTATCCATCATGTGTATGGCTCCATTAGCAGGTTGTTTTGGCGAGGGTGAGGGTGAAAAGGCACCTAGTGCAAATGATGTTGTTATTACTCCTGAGGTTCTAACTGGGGGGGTTTTTCAAGCTCTAACAATTTCTGCTCAGCGTGATGTTTCTGCATTCGTTCCATATCTTGTTAGAGATGCTGTTTCAGGATACGTGTTCAATTCTACTGTTGTTGATTTACAGGCTGGGGATTCGGTGCAACTAACCGTTTTAGCCCCACCAAGAGCGGTTTCTGCATTCGTATTTATTGGAAAGTTCGCCCGTGAAAATTGGCCTATTAGAGAAGTTAACGAGTCTTGGGCAACATGGATTTCTGAAGATGGCCACATTAGTGCTGATGCTGGCGCAATCGTTCGCATAGGAGATGAAAATATTACTTTCAATAGCAGCCAAGATACTGGGGGTGCTGTTGCCTTTTATCCGCTTGGAGTAACTAGAGATATGGCGCCTGGATATTCTGAAGAAGAGGGTGGGCGGCATTCAACTGGAGTGGTTCATGGAAGAACAACTTACAACTTCCTTAGCCACATTACTGATCAAACCCCTGACCCTTTGGATTTGGCGGATGGTGCTGTTGGATATCTAGATAGGTGGGCTGGGCAAGGTAATACGGCCTATGAGGCGGGTGCAATCTATTTGCAAGATCAATTACAATCGTTTGGATTAGATGTTGTTACTCAACGGTATTCATTCAGTGATATCTTTGAAAATCAAAATCCTGAGGCGTACAATATTTGTGGTTTTAGATATGGTAGTGAATTCCCTGATGAGTGGATGGTCTTTGGTGCGCACTTTGATATCGCCCCTCCTGCAAACGCTCTGCTGATAGACCCGCATACAACTGGTCAGAGAACATATGGCACTCGTGTTGGAGCATATGACAACACTGCTGGCACCAGTATGGTACTAACTGTTGCTGAAGCTATGGCTAATTATGAAACTCGCAGAACAATGGTATTCTGTCTTTGGTCTGGTGAAGAAGGTGGTAAGAGGGGTAGTGATTATTGGACTGATTATTATGTTAAAGAGGACAATCCCGATGTTGTAGTTACAAATTATGTCAATCTCGATATGGCTGGAGTCAACTGGCCTGGTGGTGGTGGCGCACCACACTCGGACCCAGACCCTGCCGTTGACCCCGATGGTTATCCTAAGGATGAGGAGGTATGGCCGATGCGCGTCTATATTGGGCCTTCAGATGACCACACTCAATTGATGCAGCCAGAGATGGTTGGACTTGCAATGTGGATTGGTTCTGATGCTATTGGAGTGGAGCAGCAACAATCTGTTTTGGTCGGTACTGATTTTGAGGCCGATACTTGGAAGGTTGACGATTGGTTGGCAAGAGGCCGTCCTGAAATTATCGTCTATGAAGATTCAACTGCTCGTAGCGACCACGCTTCTTTCCAAGACAATCTTGGAACTGTTACTATGGGATTCGGTGGTTTGGTGGATGGTTATTGGTGCTATCACCAAACCTGTGATACCCTAAACGAGATGGAGGAGTGGATGGATACTACTGGCAAGGACTATGGAGAAGAACAGGGTGGAGTTTCTAATTTAGTAGATAGTCTCGACGTTATTGTCTGGTGGGCAACATATTCATTTTTCCACTTAGATCAAGATCCTGTGGTCAATTCTTATTTGGATTAAAAATAGCTAGCAATGTTTTGCAGTAGTGCTGTTGGCCCCCATACACCCATGAGAATCCCAACGACGGGTACGGCAAAAATCGCCAGCACCAGATAGAATATTGATTCATTCCAATCCTTTACCTTTAATCCATCAAGTGGTCCAAATGGGAGCATGTTGAATAAGCCCAAGAATAGATTTGCGCCTAGCCAATAAAATCCAATATCAAAAACCATCGATTGCCAGACTAGTGAGCCGTTAACAAGATATGCGGTATTGGCAAATTCAGCTGCTCCGGTTAATCCAATCACCGCACCCCATAATGGAACTCCGATGATGAATAGTGACAAATTTACTAACGGGCCAGCAACTGCAATGTGGCCGTTTTGCCTCCTCGTGACTAAGCCTGCAACCATTACGGCACCTGGTGCCATGAATACTATTCCTAGAAGTGCTGCGATTAATACTCCATTTCTCAGCCCCCTTGGGTCTGCCCTAAATTCCGCCCAACAACCATTCTTTTTGGCAACGATTTTATGACCGATTTCGTGTAATAAAAATGCGGGGCCAATCGCTATGAACATCACTGGCATAGAGAGCAATATGCCGATTACCCATGGGGCTATGCCCAAACTTGAAATTGAAAATATGCCTCCAACTTGCATTAATCCTAATGCTACTGTAAAGGCGCCCATTGCGAGAGCAAGGTGTTCTTTTTCTGTTTTGCTAAAATGCCATATTCGGCCATCGTGCATTGTTGCTGGCTGTTGTTGAAAACTACCCAATAATTGGCCAAACATACCGCTAATTTGTTCTGTATTAGTTTGAAAATGAATTGTCCCATCACTTGATTGGCGTTGATGTATTCGGTGGATCTTTGCTTTGGGTGGTCGCGAAAATGGGTTATCGTCAACCAAATCTGCTCGGTCATCGCGTGTGCCCATAACGGCGAAGTATTGGCGCTGTGCTTTGAAGCCTCTCATCATAGGGTTGATGGGTGGGCATTATCTCGCTTGTTTGGGGAGCGCTTATGTCGATGCCAAGACGTGCCATGAAGGAATTGGGTTTGCAAGCCTGTTGTCTTCGTTGTGATGAAGTGGATTTGGTCGGTACGCAACGTTGTAAGAGTTGTATTTCTCATCACCGTGGTGTGCGAGAGGCTATCGCTGCAGCTCCTGCTGAAGACCCGTTGTTTCAATTCGCCAAAGAATTAGTAGCAATGGCCGCATCACCACACAGACACGACCATGATGAAATTCATGGCCCTGTTCTTATCGAACAACAGCGCCTCGCCGCTGCACTGACTGCCGCTGTACCATTGCCAAGTTCTGAAGAAGTTGGTGACTTATTTACTTCACAAAAAAATACCCAAAAACCGAATCTTATCAGAGATGTTGCTAATCAAAATCCATGGAAGGATTCCGCACCGGAAGCCGATGTTGCAACTCAGATGGGTTTGGATGCTTGGAGTGATGCTGAGGCCGAAGCAAGTATTGCTAATCATGGGGCAAGAACAATCCCCAGCAAACCAATTACCAAGGTGGATAGAAGTGACCGAATTGGGGAAGATTTGGAATTGACTGATCGTATTCATGCTGCTGTTGATGCACAGAATGTTCCTAAAGAAATGGCAGAGGTGGTGGAAGAGCTTGGTTTTGAAACCAGACAGAAAGCGAGAAAGGATTTGAAAGACGCTATTTCTGATTTAGATGAAATATTGGATGATGATTTGGACATTTAATTTCGCCTTTGTTTGTATTATATTTAATTGCCTTTCATACCCCAATAATATTAATTGCTTTTTGAGCGCCTTTTGGGGGTTTCCACCAACCTTCAACTCTCCCTGGTATTAGAGGATTTTACTAGAGGGTTCGAAGGATATCTCGCCCTCTCCAAGTGTGTAGGATATCCTCTGTGTTCCCTTTCCTTTGGATTTCTTACCAATAATTTCTATGTGGCCGATTTCACTCAATTGCTTAACATGGGTTCCCGCACAGGGGCACAAATCTAGTGATTCACCTATTTGCACGACTCTTAAATTGTTAATGGAAGCAGGTAATAAATCCATGTTTGTTCGCTCTGGGGGCATTAATGCGTTGATCTCGTCTCGTGTCATTTCCTTGTCTGTAACTGAATGATCTGCATCAATTAGTTCGTTGGTTAATTGAGTTAGTTGTTGTAACATTTCTTCATCGAATTTGATCGGATTAAAATCAATTCTTGACCTCTCCGTGTGGATTTGGTTGCCTACTGTTCTTGCTGCATTAAAATTCTCATAAACAACCCCGCTGACTAGATGTTGTGCTGTATGCATACGCATGTGTTCATAGCGCCTTTTCCAATCTATTTCACCTATAATCTCATCACCGACTTCGAGTTGGTGATCTTGTTGTAAGTGGTGGAAGATGTCGTCGCGGCCTCTGACTTCGCTAACCTCTAATGTTCCATTCGGGCCGTCAATTGTCCCAGTATCCCAATTTTGACCGCCTCCGAGCGGATAGAATAGTGTCCTGTCGAGGGCTACTTTGTTTTCTTCCACAATTGTTACCTGGGCAGCAAAGGTGGTAAAATATCCAGCTTCTATACTCTTAAGAAACAATTTCTCGCTGCCCATGATAGTGCCACGTGGTAATGGATGATGATGTTTATTGTTTAATTATTCTGAAAAGTCTTCCACTAAATTAGCATTGGCTTCTATGGTTGTATCAATTACTATAGCGGGTGTTTTCCATGCATTATTCAGAGCTTTGGTTGAAGCCCAAAGGGCTGATAAAAATCCTACTTCTTCATATTCCCAACCACGTTCTTCAGCATATTCTTTAACGATTGGTGCGGCTTTGGGTAAATTAAAATGTGATAGTGCTGGTAGTAAATGATGTTCTATTTGGTAATCTAATCCGACGAAGAAGAACGAACCGATGCGGCCGAATTTTATCCTACGTGCAGTCTCAATTTGTAATCGCCAATTTTTATCATATTCTACTACAGTTGGTCTTCCAGCATGACCGACGATGAATATTCCTGTTAATATTGTTCCAACAAGAGCCCACAGAAGTACGTAAAAGCCCATCACTGTTTGCCATGCCATTCCTAGTTGGATGGGCAATATTAACCATAAATAAAAGTGGAGAATAATTAATCCAGTATCAACAAACCAAATTTTAGAAAATCTATGATTCTTTTTAGAAGTAAATGGGTGAGTGATGAGAAACCATATGCCATCCCATCGAAGAAGATGGCCCACTAAGAGAGAGATTGGCCAAAAAACCCATGCTTGGATGTGTTTTTGGAATATTTTTCTAATTCGACTGCTAGCATCATATTCTTCTTTAGTGAATGTAATCGGCCATGAATAAATATCTGGATCTTTGTCTATTACGTTGGGATTTGCATGGTGTTTGACGTTGTGTTTTAGGCGCCAATATTCCATTGACATTCCTGCGAATAGTGGAAATACCAATCCTGCTAAACTTAAGTTGCCCCACTTGGAATTGCAAGCGGATGAATGTACTCCTTCGTGGGCCGTCATTGCAAGCGTAGTTGCAAATAATGCAGTTATTGGTAACAGAATTAATCCTTGTATCATTGTTATTTGGGAATGTGAATATATTAATCCACCAACTATGACAAAAAGAAAAATTACTTTGGTCCAGGATTTTGCAGCTGACTTGGATAGTAGGCCTTCGTCGTGTAGTTTTCGACGGAGGTCCGCCATTGGATGTTCTGCCATCAAAATCGACTCAATGGGTAAACCCCACTACTTTGGGCGAAAGTGTGGGGGTTTTCAAGATAGTGGGGGGGTGGAGTGTGTTATTTGGGGTTAAGTGAGTGAAATAGGCTCTCCCCATGAGCAATGCTGGCATCGATACTCATCTCTTTGATGGGTTTGGGTGTTGTGTTTTTCATTATTTCAATCCACCCTGAAACTGGAGTCCATGTTGGTTTGTTATCATACCACAGTTCACACAAACCACCACTACGCGTTAATTGCAAAATTGGATTTGAGGGGTTGTTTTGACATTCTTTGGAAAGTGCAATTCCCCCCCACTGATCAAATGTTGGCGCTATTGGTTGTTTTGGTGTTGTAGCAATGTTGTGTTTTAATTGCCCCGGGGCCGCTGCTGAAAATTTCGTTAAATCGAAAAATTTGTTGCAGACTATATTTCCATTACCACTATTATTTCCCCCTAGGAAGTGAATGCTTGGTTGGGAGCCGGATCGGTCGATATTTGTGACTCTACATCTTAACAAAATATCCACTCCCGCTTGAACTGCCTTTATTGTTAATATTTTGAATAACCATTCACCACTAATCGAGATGTTATTTGTGTTTTGAAGTGGATTTAATTGTTTTATTTCTTCATTATTAAGATATTTTTGTAGTGTTTCTATATTTTCAACCCAACCAGGTACTGTACACGGAAATCCAATTTCTGGGTGAATATCGATGAGTGTTACATTGTGGTTTTCTGCAGATAAAATTGATAGGATCAGCCCTTCAACACCGCCGCCGATGATAACAATATTAGTCAATTATTTTCACCCCTGTGGGTTTTATGCTTAAAGCAAAAACGGGACACGAAGGAATACATAATTCACAGTGAGTGCATTTTTCTTCTTCAACGACTACGATTCTTTCTTTAAGTTCGATGATATTAATTGGGCACAGTGCAATGCAAGCTGCGCAACCATAACACAGATCTTCATCGACGATGAAGGTGTGGTTGGGTGTACGTGCCATGGGTCTTGCCACCAGATGGTGATAGAAGGATTCTTTGTCCAGTGGTAATTTGCTAAATTAGAAAAACTCATGGTTTAGGAATATCAAATTTTAGATTACCGATGACTACAATAGACATTATTGTAAAAGAAAAAAATGAAAATAATTGTTGATGTGTTATTAAAAAATAGAATGCATTGGAAATCAAAAAATAGAATTGATAATAGGAATCGGTGTATTGTGCCTAACCCCTATGTTTCCTAAGGAGAAATATATTGATCATAAACGAAAGTAAGGTAGATATGATGATTGTAGAAAACGAAAGTAAGGATTGAAAGATATGTTCGCGAGAGGTTATTGAAGTTATAGATTAGAGAAGAATGGAAAAAAATATTTTTAAAAGGAAAAAAAAGTT
>Ga0206679_10003452_pt1 | contig 12144 bp, 10 predicted proteins | sample M110012015metaG_FD_155464 | JGI IMG/M metagenome (GOLD analysis project Ga0206679, IMG submission 155464) | Ammonia-oxidizing marine archaeal communities from Monterey Bay, California, United States - M1 100m 12015 | ecosystem: Environmental > Aquatic > Marine > Intertidal zone | place: USA... | reverse complement strand
ACCCAAAGACCGTACAAAATCCAATAAGTTATGATCTAATTGAGGATGCTTTAGCCTGATGGCCGATTTTGATGTTTTTAATGGTGATGCTGATGGTATATGTGCTTTGGTTCAGCTGAGGCAGGTTGAGCCTAGGGATTCAGAGCTTGTTACGGGTGTAAAACGAAATATAGCGCTATTAAGCCAGGTGCAGGCGGTAAAAGGCGATCGAGTGACTGTTCTTGATGTCTCTATGGCCAAAAATTGCAGTGATTTAGACCGCATTCTTAAAAGTGGAGCAACCGTATTTTATGTTGATCACCATGATGCGGGTGAGGTTCCAGCCTCATCATCGCTGATATCCCTTATCAATGAGTCTCCCAATGTCTCAACGAGTCTTTTAGTTAATCAATATCTTCGTGGTGCGCGGTTAGCCTGGGGCGCGGTTGGTACCTTTGGAGATAATCTTAAACATACCGCTCAAGGCATGCTCAAAGGTAGTAATGTCAAATCTGAGCAAGTTGAAATGCTCAATAAACTGGGCATCTATATGAACTATAACGGTTATGGTGCGGACTTGAGTGACCTGCACTTTCCGCCAGCAGAGCTTTATAACCTAGTTTATGAGTATGAGAACCCGGTCGATTTTATTAGTGATAGTAAGCAGCACTTTGAAAAACTTGAATCTGGTTATCATCAAGATTTTTCCTCAGTTCAAGCCTTGTCTCCCTTGAGAGTCAACAATAGTAATGCTGTCTATCTGCTTCCCGATACTCCATGGGCGAGGCGTGTGAGCGGCGTGTTTAGTAATGACCTGACCAATAGATACCCTGATCGTGCTCATGCGGTGCTGACCGAGAAGTCAAATGGAGGCTATTTAGTGAGTGTTAGGGCGCCATTAAGCAATAAGCAAGGGGCTAGCGCGCTTTGTAGCCAATTTCCAACGGGTGGTGGCAGGGAGGCTGCAGCGGGCATCAATAATCTCTCAGCTGAACAGTTAAGTGAATTCATCGATAAATTTGAACAAACCTATCAGTCCTGCTAGTTTACTGGCCTGACGATATTATTTTTTAGGAGTCCGTTTTGGAGCAAATTCGCCCATTTTCTGTCCTCGGCATACAGCAAGTCGCCATTGGCTCTAATAGTAAGGCTAAGCTAAATGAGTTTTGGGTGGGCCTGCTTGGTCTTCAGTATAAAAGCACCTTCGTGAGTGAAAGTGAAAATGTTGATGAAGATATCTGTTTGATGGGCTCTGGTGACTTTGCGGTGGAGGTGGATTTAATGCAGCCACTTGATGTCGATAAAAAGCCTAGAGTCGATATGCCTGCGCTTAATCACATCGGACTCTGGGTCGATGACCTTGAAACCGCTGTGAGCTGGCTGTCTGCTAAGGGTCTTCGCTTTACCCTTGGCGGTATCCGTCCTGGTGCGGCTGGCCATGACGTGTGTTTTATTCACCCCAAAGGAAATAATGAGTTTCCTCTGTCCGCACAGGGTGTCCTCGTAGAGCTGGTGCAGGCGCCTGAACGAGTCATCGAAGCATACAGGGTACTCGCAGACGCTTAATCCAGTGATTTAGGCGTTAATTGCTGTTAAATCGGGTTATAAATAGCTTTTACACACTAATATCTGTATTCTCCGCGCCATTCTCGGACCATCTAAGAATTCCTATTCAATGTCGCAGCCCCGGTCCTAGGTTTGCGGCTAACAAAAGACAAATTTATGACGTTCAATTCTCTGGGCCTTTCCGCGCCCCTTTTAAAAGCTATTGCTACTCAAGGTTACGATACGCCTTCACCTATTCAAGAGAAGGCTATACCTGCCGTTTTGGCCGGCCATGATGTTATGGCAGCTGCTCAGACAGGAACAGGTAAAACAGCAGGTTTTACCCTGCCAATCCTGCAGATACTATCTAAAGGGCGTCGAGCCCCGGCTAATGAGGTTCGGACGCTTATATTGACTCCAACCCGTGAGCTAGCAGCGCAGGTAGGGGAAAGCGTTGCTACTTATGGCAAGCATATGCCTTTATCGTCGGCAGTCGTTTTTGGTGGGGTAAAAATTAACCCTCAGATGATGAAGTTACGCCGAGGTGTTGATATTTTGGTGGCAACGCCTGGCCGATTGATGGATCTCTATAGCCAAAATGCAGTGAGATTTTCTAATTTAGAAATTTTGGTATTAGATGAAGCAGATCGAATGTTGGATATGGGCTTTATTCACGATATAACCAAAATTATTGCACTATTACCAAGACGTCGACAGAATCTAATGTTTTCAGCCACTTTCTCTGATGATATTAGAAGGTTAGCTAAAGGTTTGGTGAGGAACCCGATTGAGATCTCAGTCACTCCGCGCAATGCTGCAGCTCCAACGGTGACACAGTGGGTTTACCCCGTCGATAAAAAGCAAAAAGCACCTCTTTTAACCAAGCTTATAAAAGAGGGTAGCTGGAGTCAGGCTCTGGTTTTCACGAAGACCAAACATGGCGCTAACAAGCTGACGAAGCATCTTGAGTCCCAGGGTATAGTAGCCGCGGCGATCCATGGCAACAAAAGTCAGGGAGCTCGGACTAAGGCTCTGGCGGGTTTCAAAGCAGGAGAAATTCGGATTCTAGTGGCTACTGACATTGCTGCTCGCGGGCTCGACATTGAGCAATTGCCGCATGTTGTAAATTTTGACTTGCCCAATGTATCTGAAGATTATGTGCACCGTATTGGTCGAACTGGTCGTGCTGGCGCGACAGGCGAAGCCATATCTCTGGTGAGTGCTGATGAAGTCGATTTGCTGTCTGATATAGAACGGCTCACCCAGAAGTTAATACCGCGTAAAGAAATTGAAGACTTTGAGCCAGAGCAGACGGTCAAAGAAACGACGTTAAACCGTCCGGTACGAGTTAAGAAGCCACGTAAACCTCTTGCCAGTCAAACTAATGCTAATGATAACTCTCGGCATAACAATAATTCATCTAACGCTAAGCGCCGTTCCGCCTATGGCCAAGGTCCTACGCCGGGTAATAAACTGAAGAGGGGTGGACAAAACCAATCTCAGAGTGCGGGTAGCAATAAGGACCAAGTAAGTTCGGGTAACAGAAGGTCAGAGGGTGGTGATCGTCCGTCTAGATCCGCCTCGAAGGGGATATCTCCCTATGCAGGTGCTAGAAAACCTGGCAGCAACTCACCGGGCCGTAACCGGCCGTCAGGTGGTAATTCTAACCGGGGTTCTGGTCGTGGTCGCACTAATTAATTACCAGCAATTTTTGTTATCCAATCCGCATAATTGTCATCAAGAGAAAACGCGTCAATGTTTGAATTTCAGTTTAGTAAAGTAGCTACCCTTAGAAATGACATCCTTTCCGGTTTAACCGTCGCTCTAGCACTTGTGCCAGAGGCTGTCGCTTTTGCTTTCGTGGCCGGTGTAGATCCCTTGGTAGGGCTGTATGCGGCATTCATGGTAGGTTTAATTACTGCCTGTATTGGTGGTCGGCCGGGTATGATTAGTGGTGCTACCGGCGCCTTAGCGGTAGTGATGGTTTCATTGGTTGCTGACCATGGTGTCGAATACCTATTTATCACCGTAGTCTTAATGGGTCTATTGCAGATTACTGCAGGGGTGCTCAAACTAGGTAAATTTATTCGAATGGTGCCTTACCCTGTCATGCTAGGTTTTGTGAACGGGCTTGCTATCGTAATCTTTTTGGCTCAATTGGGTCAGTTTGGCAATTCGGGTGAAGCTGGCTGGCTACATGGAACATTTATGCAGGGGTCTATCGTAGATGTGGCTTGGTTGCAGGGTGAACAGCTTTATATGTTATTGGCTCTAGTATTGTTAACAATGGCAATTATCCATTTCTTGCCTCGCTTTACTAAGTCGGTTCCTGCATCTCTGGTAGCTATTCTCGTGGTTACTCTGTTGGTATTTGGGCTAGGCCTCAATACTCGTGTCGTTGGTGATATAGCGTCAATTGCTGGTGGGTTTCCTGTATTTAGTATTCCAGCTGTCCCCTACAATCTTGATACCTTTTTGATAATACTACCTTATGCCACTATTTTGGCAGCGATTGGGTTAATAGAGTCGCTACTTACATTACGGCTCATCGATGAGATAACTGAGACCCGCGGACGTGGTAATCGCGAATGTATAGGGCAGGGCGTTGCCAACACCGTAACCGGTTTATTTGGCGGCATGGGTGGCTGCGCTATGATCGGACAGAGTATGATCAATGTTAACTCTGGTGGTCGTGGGCGGGCTTCAGGCATTACGGCGGCGATATTTTTACTCATTTTTATCTTATTTGCTTCTCCTCTCATTGAGCGTATTCCTTTGGCAGCCCTTATAGGGGTTATGTTTATCGTGGTTATTGGGACGTTTGAATGGAGTAGTTTCCGTATTGTCGGAAAGGTCCCCCGTAGCGATGCATTGATTTTGGTCCTAGTATCGGGCGTTACGGTAGCGACCGATTTGGCAGTCGCGGTTGTCGTAGGTGTTATTGTCTCTGCCTTGGTGTTTGCTTGGGAACATGCCAAGCATATCCGTATCGATGCTCGAGAAAATCACAAGGGTTCAACAGTTTATGCCGTTACGGGGCCGTTATTTTTCGGCTCGGTAATATCGTTTTTGGAGCATTTTGATCCAAAACAAGATAATGATGACGTTATTATTGATTTTGCGCGGTCCAGAGTGGCAGATCACTCGGGTCTTGAGGCTATTGATACTTTGGCTGAGCGATATCTTAATGCAGGTAAGGCGTTGCACTTAGTGCATCTTAGCGGTGAGTGCAGAAAGTTACTTAACAAGGCAGGCAATCTTGTTGAAGTAAATGTTATCGAAGATCCAATATATTTTGTGGCTGAGGATAGCCTTGCCTGATCTAGATTAGCTGGGTTTTTATAGGCGATATCCGTTACGGTGAGAGAATGGGATTTAATTTAAAATCGGCTATGTTTAAGCCGGCACTAAAGTTCTCGCGGCCACTTTTTACTTCCATAATATCGTTTATAAAGGTTGAAATTCGTTACTTTGCCCCCATCTCGAAAGGCAGAAGTCAAACAAACTAATATTTAATTTCATTGCGTACCCATTAGGAGAGCACAAAAGAATGACAGCTAAAGCAAAGACAGGCGCGGAGACCTTAGGTTTTCAAACTGAAGCAAAGCAACTACTTCATCTCATGATCAATTCTCTGTATTCAAATAAGGAAATTTTCTTAAGAGAATTAATATCGAATGCATCCGATGCCACTGACAAACTTCGGTTTGAAGCTCTAGAGAATACAGCGCTTTACGAAGATGAGGGCGAAGTCCATATCCGTATTGGCGTCGATGAGGGAGCGAAAACCATTACCATTTCAGATAATGGAATTGGTATGTCTCGCGATGAGGTGATCGCTAATTTGGGTACCATTGCGCGCTCAGGAACTGCTGATTTCTTAAAGAATCTAACCGGAGATCAACAGCAGGATTCTCAGCTGATAGGCCAATTTGGTGTTGGTTTCTACTCGTCATTTATTGTTGCTGATCGCGTTGTCGTAGAGACCCGTCGCGCCGGAGCACCATCGTCAGAGGCGATTCGTTGGAGTTGCGAGGGCGAAGCTGATTATCAAATAGAGTCTATCGAGAGAGCTGAACGTGGTACACAGATAACCTTGCACTTAAAATCGGATGAGTCCGAGTTCGCTAATGATTGGCGGCTTCGTAGTATTGTCAAAAAATATTCTGATCACATTGCTATACCTGTGGAGATGCTAAAACAAGAAACGCCGGCTATGCCGGGCGCGGAGCCTGATGAGTCAGACGATAACGAAACCATTGTTGAGAGTGCTCCGGAGTGGCAGGCCGTAAATGATGCCAAGGCGCTATGGACTCGCTCTCGCTCTGAGGTTACTGAAGAAGAATACAAGGAGTTCTACCGTCACGTGTCTAGTGATTTTGCAGAGCCTCTAACCTGGAGTCATAATCGTGTTGAGGGAAAGCAGGAGTATACAAGCTTGCTGTATATCCCTGGTATGGCGCCAATGGACCTTTACCAGCGAGAGGCATCTCGTGGTATTAAGCTGTATATTAAGCGAACATTCATCATGGATGACGCCGAACAGTTTATGCCTATGTATCTGCGTTTCGTTAAAGGGATTTTAGATAGTGCAGACTTACCACTTAACGTATCTCGTGAAATTCTTCAAAAAACCCCATTAGTTGACAGTATTAGGGCTGCATTAACCAAGCGAGTTCTAGATATGTTAAGCAAAATGGCTACTAGTGATCCCGAGAAGTACGCTACATTTTGGTCGCAATTTGGCACTGTTTTGAAAGAGGGCCCAAGTGAAGACCATAGCAATCGAGAAAAAATTGCGAAGTTATTTCGGTTTGCTAGCTCTACCGTAGATGGCGCTGCCCCTACCGTGAGTCTGCCTGACTATATAGAAAGAATGAAAGAAGGGCAGGACAAGATTTATTACGTTACTGGAGATAGTCATTCAATCATCAATAATAGCCCCTACCTAGAGGTTTTCCGCAAACATGGTATCGAAGTATTGTTGATGTCTGACCGAATTGATGAGTGGATGATGGGCTACCTTACAGAGTTTGATGGGAAGTCTTTCCAAGACGTTGCTCGTGGTGAGCTTGACCTCAGTAAAATAACGGGAGATGTACCCCAGAAAGATTCCGATAAAGAGGCTGAAAAAGGCGCTAAGTCTGACGATCATACTGAGTTACTGGTCCGTATCAAGGGTCTCCTTGAAGAAAGAGTTGAGGAAGTGCGTACTACGACCCGATTAACGAACTCTCCCGCCTGCCTAGTGGTTGGCGATAATGACATGGGCGAGCAAATGCGTAAGATAATGCAAGCTGCAGGTCAAGCTGTGCCTGAATCGAAGCCTATTCTCGAAATCAATATGGAGCACCCGTTAGTTAATAAGCTGGGGGCTGAGAGCGATGATGGTTCTGCAGCCATACTGGCTGGGGTCCTCTTTGACCAGGCTGCGTTGTCAGCTGGGCGGCCTCTTGAAAATCCAGCTCAGTTTGTTCAGGAGCTAAATAGGCTTATGTTTGGTTAGTGCGGGGCTCTTTAAGGTAAGGCGCCTGTTTATTTGCGGCTGACATCCAGCGCTCTAGTACCTATAATAAGTTTTTAAATACTCCTTTTTGAGGCTTTAGTGGTTAATAATAAAAATAAAAGGGTCGCAGTTCTAGGTGGCGGTAGTTTCGGCACGGCGATTGCTAATATGATTGCCGTCAATGGCTATCAGACCACACTGTGGCTGCGTAGCGAGGACACATTTACTCAAATTACTGAGACAGGCGAGAACTCAGCCTACCTGCCTGGGTACCAGCTACATTCCAGCCTATTAATCAGTAATGACTTGAGGTCTTCGGTAGAAGGCTGTGACACCGTCTTTTTTGCAATTCCTAGCGGATCTTTTCGTGATGTGGCCAAGCAAGTCAATCCCTGGATTACTTCGGGTACCTTTGTGGTAAGTACGGCTAAAGGTATTGAAGCTGAGACCTTTTTGTTGCCAAGTCAGGTACTTGAAGAAGAGTTGCCGGATTGCACTGTTGGTGTGATTAGCGGGCCCAACCTTGCTAAGGAAATTGCTAACTTCGAAATAACTGCGACGGTGGTTGCGAGCGAGGACGACTTGTTCTGTGAGCACATTCAGAGTCTTTTGGTGTCTGATTATTTTCGGGTTTACCCGAACCACGATCGTTTTGGCGTTGAGTTGGCGGGGGCACTCAAAAATATTTATGCTATTGTCGCAGGCATTGCCGATGCTATGGGTGTGGGCCAGAATACTAAGAGTGTGATGCTTACTAGAAGCCTCGCTGAGATGAGCCGTTTTGCAGTCAAATTTGGTGCCAACCCACTTACCTTTCTTGGTTTAAGTGGAATCGGGGACCTTTACGTTACCTGCTCTTCACCTTTGAGTAGAAACTTTCGGATTGGCTTTGCGCTAGGCAGCGGGCAAACTCTGAATGACGCGGTGAGTAAGGTTGGACAGATTGCAGAGGGTGTTAATACAACGCGACTAGTGGTGGAAAAAGCTGAAGAATTGGGCTTATACATGCCCCTAGCATCGGCTTTGTATGCTACTTTGTTCAAACAGCGGCCAATTAAAGAATCGTTGCGCGAAATGATGCTTGCGGATCAAAAAAAGGATGTTGAATTTATGGTGAAATCAAATGGCGGATAACGAAATGCATGTGAAAAATACTAGTACCTGGGTTAGATTGGCCTATATGGTCCTGTTTAGCTTCCTACTTGTGGCCGGACGTTCAGTTATTTCTTTGATTGTACTTGCTCAGTTTTTGTTTGTGCTGGTGACTGGAAAAGATAACGATAATTTGAGAAATTTAGGACAAGGTTTGGGTAAGTGGGTTTACCAAGCTATCATGTTTTTAACCTTTAATGCCGAGTCAAAGCCGTTCCCTTTTGATGAATGGCCCATTGTAGAACCGACTTCTGGGTATTCCTCAACATCTGTCGAAACAGAGGACGTAGTAGCTACACAGGAAGATTCAGATGAGTTAAGTGATAGTAGTATTCCTTCTTTTGTGGCAAGCGATGACGGGGACAAGGAAGATGAAGAGAAACTTAAAAAGGGCGATTAAAGGTTAACGTCACAGTCTTTCTCTAGGCATACATAGCTCTGCTAGCCTATATGAATTCTTAGGTTAAACAGTGTGATTTGGTGAAGGGCGGCTAGTAACGGGTAATATTATCTTGAAATTACTTGGTTAGATGATTTAATGCCGCATAGAATTGCTCCTGTGTATTACTCAAGCACGTCAATTAATGGTGGATCTTTCGATTGACTAGATGTTGCAATCTGGTCAGCTTCAGATTAGTTGATCAAGAGCAAATGGCCACCAAATTAACCTCTCAGCGGCTCTGCTGTGGTGATGGCGGAGAACCTAGCCGTAATTAACTGGATGTATTATGTCTATTGAATTTGTCAGAGAACGAACGTTTGAAACTAATGGGCTGACTCTAAAAGCTAAAGAGTGGGGAAGATCGGGCTCGTTGCCGGTGATTGCTCTCCATGGTTGGTTGGATAATGCGGCAACGTTTGATCGAATGTTACCGTTTATGGATAATCTTAACGTGGTCGCGCTAGACTTGGCGGGACATGGGTTAAGCAGCCACCGCTCAGTAGATGCGACTTATGACATCTGGATGGATGTTGGTGAAGTGATAGCGGTTGCCGATCAAATGGGTTGGGATCGGTTTGCCATTATTGGCCACTCTCGTGGAGCAATCATATCAGGCCTTATTGCGGGTGCTTTTCCTGACAGAGTTAGCCATGTTGTGCTCATTGATGGTTACGTTCCGATGCCGCAGGCAGCTGATAGTGCTGCCAGGCAACTCGCTAAGGCTATTCGTGAAAATAATCGTTTTGGTGCTTCGTCGCCTACTTTTTTCCATGACTTTGAACGTGCAGTGCAGGCCCGCGTCAATGGATTTGTGCCGCTAGAGGTCGAGGCAGCCGCGCTCCTAGCGACTAGAGGAGTGACTGAGGGCCCTAGAGGTTTTTATTGGACTAGTGATCAACGGTTAAAAGCCGCTTCTTACACTAAGTACTCGGTCGAGCACCTAAAGAGTTTTTTTATTGCCATAGGGGCGAGAGTAATGCTGATCCAGGCGGAGAATAGCCCATTCTCCCCAGACCGGCAGCAGAGCGAACTCTTTGAGTGGATCCCTCAGATGCAGATTCTAAAAATGCCTGGCTCTCATCATCTCCATCTCGAGGCTCAAGCCGAAGATGTGGCAATAAAGGCACAAGCCTTTCTAAATTAGAAAGGCTTTGATGAGTACTTTGAGGTTTCCTGCAAGGGTGTTTAGTGGTTACCCTAATAAAGAGAAGAATTCGGTTCGCGTCGCCTGGCTACTGCGGAAAGTGCCTAACATGGCTGAGGTCTTCATTGAAGAATTCTGCTTTTCCACTCCGCGCATCATCATACACATGTGTTTGGCCTCAATAATAACTCCTACACCCTGTGCGTTTGTTACCTCTTGAATGGTCGATGCGATTTGCTGCGCTAGGGTTTCCTGGATTTGCAGACGCCGCGAAAACATGTCGACGACTCTGGCGACCTTAGATAGCCCAAGGACTTTGCCGCTGGGAATGTAGGCCACATGACATTTGCCGATGAACGGCAGCATGTGATGTTCGCACAGTGAATACAACTCGATATCTTTCACCATGACCATTTCTTCAGAATCTGAGGGAAAGAGAGCGTTATTGATCACTTCATTTAGGTTCATATCATACCCGCTAGTAAGATATGCAAAGGCTTTTGCCGCTCGAGCGGGCGTGTCCAAGAGACCAGGCCGGCTAAGATCTTCACCGGTACTTTCAATGATTTTAGCAAAATGATTATTCATGTATTGATTCCAACTAAACAAGTTAATGGCAGGTTATTAGAGCCCAATATTGTAACAAAATAAACACCGAGACACCTTTCAAGGGTAAAATATTATTCTACTGGAGACTCCATGACTAACAAAGCTACCCCCTACGGCCAAAAGAAGCAGCTAAGCACTGAAAGTCTTTCTGTTTCTCAATTATTACATGAGGGTGAAGCCATGTTTGTTGAGCATGGTATCTACTTTGGCCATGGTACTGACAGTGCGTGGGATGAAGCAGTTTCAATACTGTCCTATGTGCTCAATTTTCCTCCTAACGCTGACCGCTCGCTAATGACTAATATTCCCACTGCTGAGCAGGTTGTACGCATTAGATCCTTGTTTGGACGTAGAGTCGAAGAACGTATACCTGCACCATACATTACAGGGCAGGCTTGGTTCTGCGGGTTACCCTTTGTGGTTGACCATCGGGTTATCATTCCTAGGTCCCCTATAGCGGCGCTAATCACTAGTTACTTTGAGCCTTGGTTACCTTGCAATCCGAAGCGAATTTTGGATCTTTGTACTGGTGGAGGATGCATAGGTATTAGCTGTGCTTATGGGTTTGAGGAAGCCGAAGTGATTTTAAGCGATATATCGGCGGATGCTATCGCCGTCGCCAATATTAACATTGGAAATCATCAGCTGGAAAAGAGGGTGGTCGCTATCCAATCTGACTTGTTTGAGGGACTCAAGGGGCGAGATTTTGATTTAATTGTAAGTAATCCTCCTTATGTCGATCAAGCTGATTTGAGTAGTATGCCTGAGGAATTTCATCACGAGCCAGAACTGGCCTTGGCGTCTGGTTTCGATGGATTGGACTTTACTCGTAGATTATTACAAGAGGCATACGAATATCTTAGTGAGGACGGAGTGCTAATAGTCGAAGTCGGTAATTCTGGCGCGGCACTTGAGCTAGCGTTTCCGGCTGTACCCTTTATGTGGTTTGAGTTTGCTGAGGGCGATAGCGGCGTTTTTATGCTCACGCAAGCACAGCTAGCCGAGCATCGCGAAATCTTTGCGTAAAGAGGGTATAATTCCGCGACTTTTAGTGTGGTTTTTAAGAAAATAGGGTTAGCAATAACTATGTCAGGTAATTCAATAGGAAAGCTTTTTACCGTTACCAGCTTTGGAGAGAGTCACGGGCCGGCAATTGGTTGTATCGTCGACGGATGCCCTCCTGGGCTAGAGATTTCTGCGGCCGATTTACAGCCAGACTTGAATCGCCGCAAACCAGGGCAGTCAAGATATACAACTCAGCGTCGAGAGGATGATGAAGTTAAAATATTGTCTGGGGTTTTTGAAGGTAAAACAATGGGTTCTTCTATTGGGATGCTGATAGAGAACCAAGATCAAAAATCAAAAGATTACAGCAAAATCAAAGATTTATTTAGACCTTCTCATGCAGATTATACGTATTATCAAAAATACGGTGACAGGGATTACCGTGGAGGCGGGCGGAGTTCTGCGCGTGAGACAGCAATGCGTGTCGCGGCTGGAGCTATCGCCAAAAAGTATCTTAAGGAAGTCGCTGGTATCTCTATTTATGGGTATGTTTCCCAGTTGGGTCCGATAGTTCCTGAGCGTTTTGTGAAAGATGAAATTGAATCTAATCCGTTCTTTTTTCCTGATCCTGACAAGATTGAGGAGCTTGAGGCTTATATGCAGGCATTATCAAAAGAAGGAAACTCTATTGGCGCTAAAGTGACTGTGATTGCTGATAATATGCCTGTCGGTCTTGGCGAGCCGGTATTTGATCGGCTTGAC
>Ga0206679_10003451_pt1 | contig 12149 bp, 9 predicted proteins | sample M110012015metaG_FD_155464 | JGI IMG/M metagenome (GOLD analysis project Ga0206679, IMG submission 155464) | Ammonia-oxidizing marine archaeal communities from Monterey Bay, California, United States - M1 100m 12015 | ecosystem: Environmental > Aquatic > Marine > Intertidal zone | place: USA... | reverse complement strand
GCCCCAAAACCAATGTTATACAGACCAAAGGCAACATACGTTGGAAAATATGAAGGACCACAAGGATGTACTTACATTCCAATAAAAGATCGAAAATAAACTAATTTCTTGTTTTTAACCAATTTTGAGCTTTTGAATTAACATCATGGCTGTACAATACTTCAAATACCATATCATAAAATGTAATTCCCTTTTTTTGAGCCTGAGCATCTAACCATTTTATTCCATCAGCCAATTCAGGATCATGTGCGGAAAATTCCACTAATTCATCAACCATTTTTCTAAAGAAACTGTGTGACTTGATCATGAAAATTAATTTCAATGTGGATCATTAAGACCAGAATACAAATTAAATAGACAAAAAACACCTTTTTGATTGACTTATGAAACATGACCTTTTCTTTGATGGCAATGTGAAAGAATATTCTTGGACAATCAAAACAGGTAAAAAGTTAGTAGAACAGATTAGAGAACATCCGCCAGCCTATCTTTCAGGAGGAAAATTAAACATAAAGAATATTGATGAATCAAAATTTGTTGCATTGCACGTAGGGATTTACTGGGGCTTAGGCGTGTTTATCATAAAAGATGATGATCAAATCAATATAATGTGCGATTCCAAAATGATATATGAAATTTTTACTAAAGGAAAAAAATCAGATAACCAAATAATTAATGATAAAATACACTTCATTAATCAATTAGTAGAGCTTCGTAAGTTGAAGATAAAGTTTCAATTAATAGATACAAAAGAGAATTTATCAACAAGACATCTTTTTGCAAAAGGGAAAGATACTGCAGGAAGAGATTCCTTTAGTTATGTCTGAGAATTATACCAATATCATTTACATTGTTCTGAGTGACACCTGTTTTAATCAACCCCCCATACTTTTTAAAAAATGATGATGAGTCATTATTTTTTAGATATGGTTTACCATCATAATCATATTCAGTGGAAAATAGAGCTCCAGCAAATTTTGTATTTCCATCAATTCCATCTGTTCCAATAGATGTAATTGTAAAATTAAATTTTTGATTTTTTAGTTTTTCATACAAACGTAACACAAGTTCTTGATTACGTCCACCTTTTCCTGTTCCAGTTACATTAACAGTTGGCTCTCCACCAAAAACTAGGCAATTATTTTTTGACCTAAGTGCAATAAGTGACAGTCTATTTGCAACACCGATTACATCACCATCAATTTTATTCGCTACGAATGGATTGTAACCTAATTTTTTAGATTTAACTCGCATTTTGGAAAGACACGCAGAATTGTTTAAGAGTATGATATTTTTTATCTTAGGTTTTTTTGGTGTTTCTGGACGTTCTCCATTTGAACCTGATTTTAAAACAAATAATGCAGATTTTGGGAGTTTATTTTCAAGAGAATATTTTTTGATAATTCTTAGAGCGTCCCCAAAAGTTGATTTATCACAATAAGTCATTCCAGAAGAAATTGATCCAAGATCATCACCAATTACGTCAGAAACAAGAAACGATATTCCATGACAGTCCATATTTTGAATTAAACGCCCACCTTTGATTAATGACAAATGCTTACGGACACATGCAATTTCTATAATGTTTGCGCCTGATCTGAGCAATACGTCATTTACAACTATCATATCTTTGAGTGAGATAAAATCAGGATTGACGGATAATGCAGATCCTCCACCAGACATTAAAAATACTACAAAATCATTTTTCGTAGTTTCATTCAAGAATAAAACCAATTTTTTGCCAGAATTGAGACTATTGTGATTTGGAAGAGGGTGACCGCCATAAAATATTTTAAAAATTGATTTTTTTAATTTTGGTTCAACACCAGTAGGAACTATAACGATTCCATTTTGAAAATTGATTTTTTTAGAAACATATTCCGACATTTTACCTGCAGATTTTCCAATTGCAACTAAAAATACACGATCGTACTTTTTTAGGTCTATCTGAGATTTAGGTAATTTTATTTTATTTTTCAAAAGATATTTTTTGAATTCTTGTTCATAAAGTGATAATGAGTCAAAACCCTCATTCAATATTGTGAGAATTGCACGAGAATTATGAGTGAGGTGTAGTTTTGAAGGATTTTTGATCAACTAATTATGATTAAGATGAAAATAACTTAAGTTTTTGATATTGGAAGGTATAAGTAAGAATAGTATTTTATATCAAATATGAATACAGTAAGAATTCCCAAAGTAATTCAATTTGGGGAAGATGCATTATCACAAGCTGAATATCCAAAAAATGCTTTAGTGGTAACAACAGTACCTCCAGAATTATCTGACAAATGGTTAGGAAGAATGGGTATACAAGATTATTTATTGTATGACAAGGTACAACCAGAACCATCAATTGAAATGGTCAATGAGGTAATTGAGGAATACAAATCAAAAAACATTAGTGCAATGATTGGTTTGGGAGGAGGAAGTTCAATGGATGTTGTAAAATATGCTGCTTCAGAAATGAACGTAGAGAAAATTCTAATTCCTACAACATTTGGAACAGGAGCAGAAATGACAACATATTGTGTTCTAAAGTTTGATGGAAAAAAGAAACTTTTACGTGAGGATAGATTCCTTGCAGATAGAGCTGTAATTGATTCATACTTTATGAACGGAACCCCAGAGCAAGTTATCAAAAGTTCAGTATGTGATGCATGTGCACAAGCAACGGAAGGTTATGATAGTAAACTAGGAAATGATCTCACCAAAACATTGTGTAAACAAGCATTCGACGTATTGTATGATGCAATAATGAATGATAAACCAGAGAATTATCCATACGGATCCATGTTATCAGGAATGGGTTTCGGAAACTGTTCAACTACATTGGGACATGCATTGTCATATGTTTTTTCAAATGAAGGAGTACCACACGGATACTCATTGTCTTCATGTACAACAGTTGCCCACAAACATAACAAATCAATATTTTATGACAGATTCAAAGAAATTATCGAAAAAATGGGATTTGACAAATTAGAACTAAAAGCAGATGTTGATGAAGCAGCAGATATAGTAATGACAGACAAAGGTCATTTAGATCCAAATCCAATTCCAATTTCAAAAGAAGACGTCGTAAAATGTCTTAACGACATTAAAGCTGGAAATTCTAAAAAAAATATTTTTTTTTTAAATTTTATTTACTAGTTACAATGAAAACCACTATGCTTTATTAACAGCCAATTGCGAGTAATTTCAGGAAAATGCTCAAATTCGGAATTCAAAATGGATTAAACGTTGCAAGATTAGGATTAACTGAAGACCAAATTTTAACAGCATGTAGTTTAGCAGACAAAACAGGATATCACTCCATTTGGTATATGGATCATTCAAATGTTCCACAATGGAGTAATGCAGTGGTAAATGACCCATGGGTAATGCTTGCAGGAATTGCAGCAGTAACAAACAATGTAGAACTAGGAACATGTGTCACAGATGCATTAAGAAGACATCCATCAAATATTGCACTAGCATCAATTACATTAGATAGATTATCAAAAGGAAGAGGAACATTAGGAATTGGTGCGGGAGAAGCACAAAATCTTAAAGAATTTAATATTCCATTTGACAAGCCAGTGTCAAAATTTGAAGAGCAACTTCAAGTTATAAAACATCTTTACGATTCAGACCCAGATAATAGAAAAACATGGGAAGGAAAATATTATCAATTAACAGAAGCTTGTTTACAAGCAAAATCAGTAAGACAGCCACATGTTCCAATTTACATGGCATCTGGAGGACCACGTACTCTAAAGATGACAGGAAAGTATGGAGATGGATGGCTACCAATAGGATACACGCCAGAGCTATTTGAAGATCATAAAAATCAAATTGTAGATTCGATGAACGAAAATGAGCGAACTGAAGAAGAAAAACAAGATTTCCAAATGGCATTAGACATTGACGTATACTTTTCAGATAATGCAGAAACATCATGGACAAAAATGAAAGAAGCAATCAAAGTTAGTTTGTTTAAACCTGAAGTTCTTAGAGTCCACGGATTAAAAGACATAGAAGGGTTTGATTTTAAAAAATACTTTACAGAATATTCGATGTCAAATCAAGATTGGATTGTAAAAATGAGAGAAGCAGCAACGACAATTCCAGATAAAATTGCAAGATCATCAGTAGGAGTCGGAACACCTGATGATGTAATTGAAGTATTTGAGAAATTCCTCAAAGCAGGTGTAAATCACTATGTAGTAAGATTCTGGGGTTCAAATTACTTTGGATCTATCGATAAATTTGCAAATAAAGTGATTCCATATTTTAAAGATCAAGATAAATAATTTAACTAACAAAAAAATTCCATCCATATGCAGCTATTAGGAAAGTTAATCATAAAATCTAAAGAAAAAATTATACAGTTTCTAAATGATGAGAATACAGGTAGAATTTCAAGTATTGACAAAAATGGATTTCCTCAGATAATACCAATGAATTTTGTATTCCTAAATAATGCAGTGTACATTCATTCACATATCAAAGGAGAAAAAATTGAAAATATTAGACATAATTCAAAAGTAGGATTTGAGGTTGATAGGAATTTAGAATTTTTACCATCGTACTTTTTTGATCCTAATGATGCATCATTAGCAGATACATTATACATTAGCGTAGTCATAAAAGGAGATGCCAGCATAATTACAGATGCAAAAGAAAAAGCTCTTGCACTAAATGGGTTAATGAAGAAATATCAGCCAGAAGGAAAGTATGAGCCAATGAACGAGGGTATGGAAGTTCTTGATGCAGTAGCAGTAATCAAAATAATACCAAAAGAAATGAATGGCAAGTACAAAATTGGACAAAACATGACCATTCAAAAAAGAATTGAACTTGCAGAGAATATTTTAAAGAAGAACTCTAAGACAGCCTTAGAAACACTAGAAGTCATGGGATTCACAATAGAGGAAGGAAAACCAGTCCTAAGAATAGATGATGAGTGGTAAATAGTACCAATTTTTATAAACATTTCAATGTAGGAGTAAGTACATGTCAGATTCAACCATCGATGATGCATTGAGACTTCTTGAAATAGGAAAAGGAAATCCAGATAGATTAAAACAGATTATTGAATCGTTTCAAAAAAGAAGTATGATTTCAATGCAAGATAGAAAGTATGTAGATGCATTAGTTGAACAATATTTGACTCCAAGATATAGACAAATGACAAGTAGAATGAAAGAAACAAAAGTACCAAGAATTAGAAAAGGTACAGATTCATCATTTAAAATTACAGAAGTAAAAACAACACCAAGAGATCCATACATAAAACCAAGCATAGCTAATCAATCATCACAAAGTAATTCAGATTCTTGTAAGAAATGTGGTAGTGAGATTTTAGAGAATAATACATTCTGTACTGATTGTGGAACAAAATTTGAAAATGATGAATCAACAAAAATTATAGAATTAACATCAAGCGAACCTACAATAGAAGAAAAATTTATCGAACATATTGAAACAGACCGCAGTAGCACAAAGAAATCAAATAATGGAAAACTTTTAGGAATTATCATAGGAGTGATTGCGGTAATAATTATTGGTGGCGGAGCAGCTTACATGGGAAGTAGTTCAGATTTGTTTTCAACAAATACACAAATTGTAGAAAGAATCACATGTGATAACAGTGTAGAATTAGTTTCATCCACAAAAGTACCTGGCTTTCCAACACCAGGGAATGATTTGAAATATTATCAAGATAGATATCAAAATGAACCAAAATACAAGGAATGGTTTGATAAAAACTTCCCAGGACAAACAATAAAACAAGTATTAGTACCGCAAGTTGGAGATAAAGAAGTAAAAATACCTGGTTTTCCAGATCCGGAAAAAGACTTACAGCATTATCTAGATCGATACGATAATGAACCAAAATACAAGGAATGGTTTGATAAAAACCTCCCAGGACAAACAGTTAGAGAAGCAGTTTGTTAGAATTCCATCGTTAGCTATATTTTTTCTTCAAAACAACAGTAAGTAATGCAAAAATTTGAGATAAATTCAGAGTTTTACCCAACAGGGGATCAACCACAGGCCATAGATAATCTTGTAAAAGGTTCCAAAACCGAGATGAATCAGACATTATTAGGAGTAACAGGTAGTGGTAAAACATTCACAGTTGCAAATGTAATAGCAAATACTGGGAAAAACGCATTAATCATATCACATAACAAAACATTAGCGGCACAACTTTATTCGGAATTAAAACAGTTTTTTCCAAAAAATAATGTAGGGTATTTTGTTAGTTATTATGACTATTATCAACCAGAAAGTTATCTGCCACAAACAGACACATACATAGAAAAAGATACGCAGATTAATGAAAAAATTGAAAAATTGAGACTGGAGGCTACTGCAATGCTTCTTTCAGGAGAACCTACAATCATTGTCTCAACAGTATCATGCATCTATTCACTTGGTTCACCAAAAGAATGGGAAGATATGGCAATCACATTAAAGAAAAATTCAAAAATATCACGAACCGAAATAATTAAAAAATTAATCAATGCAAGATATGAAAGAAATGATGTAGAACTAATACCTGGAAATTTTAGAGTTAAAGGAGACACATTAGATGTTATACCAGCATATTCACAAGATGTAATACGCATTTCATTGTTTGGGAATGAAATTGAAAAGATATCAATTTTAGATAATGTTTCGTTAGATGTAAAAAAGGATGTAGATGTATTCAAAATTTTTCCAGCAAAGCATTATCTAATTGCAAAAGATATTCGAGATAAGGCGGTAAAATCAATTAAAAATGAGTTAAAAAAAACGCTAAGCACCTTACCAGAATTAGAAAAACAAAGATTAGAGATGCGCACCAAATATGACTTAGAAATGATCGAAGAACTAGGATACTGTTCAGGTATTGAAAATTACTCTAGACATTTTGATGGAAGAAATCCAGGTGAACCTGCATTTTGTCTATTAGATTTTTTTGGAAAAGAATTCTTATTAGTAATTGATGAATCGCATGTTACACTTCCACAATTACATGGAATGTACAAAGGTGATTTTTCTAGAAAAAAATCATTGATAGATTATGGATTTAGATTACCAAGTGCATTTGATAATAGACCACTGAAATTTGAAGAGTTTGAAAAAAAACTCAAAGATGTAATTTTTGTGTCAGCAACACCTGGAGAATATGAAAAGAAAAGATCAAAACAGATTGTAGAACAACTCGTAAGACCTACAGGATTAATTGAACCAAATGTTGAAATTAGAAAATCACAAGGTCAGATGGATGATTTAATAAAAGAAGTTTCAATTAGAGCAAAAAAGAATGAACGAACACTAGTAACTACACTAACGAAGAGAATGGCGGAAGATTTGGCAGAATATTTGTCTAAAAAAGAAGTAAAAGTTAGATATCTGCATTCTGAAATCGAGGGACTACAGAGAACAGAGTTAATCAGGCAATTGCGATTAGGTGAATTTGATGTACTAGTAGGCATAAATTTACTACGAGAAGGTCTAGATATTCCAGAAGTTTCACTTGTAGCCATATTAGATGCAGATAAGGAAGGATTTTTACGAAATGATACCAGTCTTATTCAAACCTGTGGAAGAGCTGCAAGAAATGTAGAAGGAAAGGTGATCATGTATGCAGACAATATAACTAGATCAATGAAATCAGCAATTTCAGAAACAGAACGAAGACGTCAAAAACAGATTAAGTATAATGAAACTCATGAGATAATACCTAAGACAATTATCAAATCAATACCAGAACAAGAAATAGAATTAGATGAAATAAAGAATAAATCGAAAACAGATTTAGGTAAACAAAAAATTGAAGTTGAGATACAGATGAAAGTATTTGCCGAAGATTTAGACTTCGAGAATGCAATAAGATGTAGAGATAAAATAAAAAGAATTGAAAAGGAGTTACAAAAAGATGAATCAAAATGAATTAAGAGTTAAAGGTGCACGTCACCATAATTTAAAAAATATTAATGTGAATATACCAAAAAATAAAATTATTGTAATTAGTGGACTATCAGGTTCTGGAAAATCAACTCTTGCCTTTGATACAATTTATGCTGAAGGACAGAGACGCTATGTAGAATCACTTTCATCATACGCAAGACAGTTCTTAGAAATGATGGATAAGCCTGATGTCGATTCAATAGATGGATTGTCTCCTGCAATATCCATTCAACAAAAAACAACTAGTAAAAATCCACGTTCTACAGTAGGAACAACAACAGAAATTTATGATTATTTGAGATTACTATTTGCTAGGATTGGGATTCCACATTGCACAAGTTGTGGAAGAAAAATATCTACACAATCAATTGAATCAATTACAGATTCAGTCATAAAAGATTTTGGGCAAAAGAAAATTCTTGTGTTAGCCCCATTAGTTCAGAGAAAAAAAGGAACTTATGAAAAATTATTTGAACAAATGAAAAAAGATGGATATTCAAGAGCAAGAGTAAATGGAGAGACAATAGTACTTGAAGATGAATTTCCAAAACTGGATAGACAAAAATGGCATAATATAGAAATCATAGTAGATAGAATTATAGCCTCAAAATCAGATAAAAGTAGAATCTTTGAGGCCATTCAAACAGCATTGAAAGCTGCAAAAGGTTCGGTCTTAGTAGCATCAGAAAAAGATGAAAAGATTTTTTCACAAAATAATGCATGCCCTCATTGCGGAATTACAGTAGGTGAGCTAGAACCTCGTACATTTTCGTTTAATTCGCCATTTGGAATGTGCAATCAATGTAATGGACTAGGCGTTAAGATGGAATTTGATGCAGATTTAGTCATCCCAGATAAAACAAAATCAATCTTAGATGGAGCAATTGTTCCATGGAGTGGTAGATTTTCATCATTCAGACGTCAAGAATTACGTGCAGTTGGTAAAAAATATGGGTTCAATTTGATGACGCCAATTAATCAAATAAAATCAAAACACATCAGGATAATATTACATGGTTCAGAAGATTTGATGAAATTTTCTTATGAATCAAAAAATAGCGAATCATTTTGGGAATACACGGATGCATTTGAAGGGGTCCTAAATAATCTTCAACGCAAATTTATGGAAACAGATTCCGAAGCAAAAAGAGAATGGCTAAAACAATTCATGAGAGATACCCCATGCCTAACATGTCATGGAAAAAAATTGAAACCAGAAGCACTTGCAGTAAAAGTTAATTCAAAAAACATTATGGAAGTCTGTGAACTTTCAATAGATTCATCGTATGAGTTTTTTAATAAATTAGAATTAAATGAAACAGAACAATTCATTGCAAGAGATATTTTAAAAGAAATTAAAGAAAGACTAGAATTTTTAAGAAATGTTGGTTTGAACTATCTCTCTTTGAATAGATCTAGTGCTACTCTTTCAGGAGGAGAGTCACAAAGAATTAGGCTTGCGACACAAATTGGTTCCAATCTAACAGGTGTTTTGTATGTACTAGATGAACCAACCATAGGTTTGCATCAAAGAGATAATGCAAGATTAATCAAAACGTTATCAAAATTAAGAGATTTAGGAAATACAGTCATAGTAGTAGAACATGATGAGGAAATTATTAGAAATTCAGACTGGATTGTAGATTTAGGACCTGGTGCAGGAGTACATGGAGGAAGCGTAGTTTTTGAAGGAACGTTAAAACAAATTCTCAATAATCACAAATCAATAACGGGGAATTACCTAAAAGATCATAATTTGATCAAAATTGATAAAAAAATTAGAGAACAAAAAGGAAAAATTGTTGTTAAAGGCGCACAAGAAAACAATCTAAAAAATATAGATGTTGAATTTCCATTAGGATATTTAATTTCAGTTACAGGAGTTTCAGGATCTGGTAAATCTACACTAATCAATGACATACTTCTTAAAACACTTTCATCTTATTTTTATAAAACTTCAGGACTACCAGGAAAACACAAAGATGTGGCAGGCGTAGAGAACATTGATAAAATAATTTCAATTGATCAATCACCAATTGGAAGAACCCCTAGATCAAATCCTGCAACATACATCGGAGCATTTACCCCAATAAGAGAACTATTTTCAAATACTGAATTATCAAAAGAAAGAGGCTACACACCGGGTCAGTTTTCGTTTAATGTTGCAATAGGAAGATGTTTTGCATGTGAAGGAGATGGAGTAAAAAAAATTGAAATGCAATTTTTATCAGATGTTTATGTAAAATGTGACGAATGTAATGGAAAAAGATACAATTCTGAAACTTTGGGAGTAATGTACAAGGGCAAAAATATTGCAGATATTTTACAAATGACGGTAGAAGAAGCGCTAGAATTTTTTGAAAATATACCAGCAATTAAGAAAAAATTAGAAACTGTGGTAGATGTAGGATTAGGATACATAAAACTTGGGCAATCATCAACCACATTATCAGGTGGAGAAGCACAACGAGTGAAGCTTTCATCAGAATTGTCAAAAAGAGGAACTGGTAAAACCCTCTACATACTAGATGAACCAACAACAGGATTACATTTTGCAGATGTTCAAAAATTACTAGATGTTTTGAATAGATTAGTCAACGTTGGAAATACTGTAATTGTAATTGAGCATAACATGGATGTCATAAAAAATTCAGACTGGATAATAGATTTAGGACCTGAAGGAGGAGATGCAGGAGGAAATGTCGTGATAGCAGGCACACCAAAAGAGGTATCGAAATTTTCAAAAAGTTATACTGGAAAATATCTTAAAAAAGTGATAAAGAAATGATATTCGATATATCGAAAATTACCATACCAGAAGAACCTGGAATTTATTTAATGAAAGATTCGAAAGGAGAGATAATCTATATCGGTAAAGCAAAAAACTTGAAGAATCGAGTTAAATCATATTTTTTAAAAAATCAAAATTATAAAACGCAAAAATTGGTTTCAAAGATTGCAGATATTGAATTTGTATTAACAGACAATGAAAGTGAAGCATTTTTGCTTGAATCTAATATGATTAAGAGATACAGGCCGACATACAATATTGAATTAAAAGATCAGCAAAGATACACATATCTCCGAATTACAGATGAAAAATTTCCAAGATTATTAGTTGCTAGACGTACACGTAATGGAGATTTTTTAGGAAAAGGAAAAATTTTTGGACCATTTACTAAAGGAAGTTCTAAATTGCTAACTATAGGATCGTTACGTAAATCATTCAAAGTTAGAATTTGTAAGACATTACCAAAAAAAGTATGTTTAGAATATCACATAGGAAACTGTGACGGTCCATGTGAATTTAAATCAGCAGCAAAAGAATATGATGAAAATATTTCAGATTTAGAATCAATTTTGAAAAGTAAACAGCAGATGAAAGAGTTTACTAAAAAATTACAGAAACAGATGGAAGATGCATCAGATTCAGAGCAATTTGAGAGAGCTATAGAAATTAGAGATACGCTTCAGAGGCTAGGGAGTATTGATTCAGGAAAAAAGATGGAAGATGCAAAGAAATCAGATGAGGAGTATTTTGGCATAAAATTTGGAAAACAAGATGCAATTGTAATGACATTCAGACAAACACATGGAGTAATTAGAGATAGTGAGAAATTTTCATTTGATTTAATCGGAGATAATAATTTTACAAATTTCTTATACCAATATTATACGACACACCAAATTCCAAAAACGATTGTTACAAGTGAAGAAATTAATGAAAAAGAATCACTCACAAAAGCACTAACAGATAGAGCCAGATTTCCTGTAAAAATCATCCTTGGGAATAAAGGAAAACGAAAAGAGATGATAGGATTGATACTTCGAAATATCGAACTAATACAAAATAAAAATGCAGACCCAGGATTAGTAGAATTAAGAGAAATTCTCAAACTGCCTACAATCCCACGCATAATCGAATGCTTCGACATATCGAATCACGGAGATGAATATGCGGTTGGTTCCATGGCAAGATTTGTGGATGCAAAACCTGACAAATCAGGATATAGAAAATTCAAAATTAAGACAGTTGCCGGTAGAGATGATTTTGCGATGATTAACGAAATTGTAGGAAGAAGATACTGGCGATTGAAAAAAGAAAAAAGTGAATTTCCAGATTTGATTTTAATAGATGGTGGAAAAGGTCAGCTAAGTGCTGCAATGTCAGCCCTAAAGGAGGTAGATGTAGAAATTCCATG
>Ga0206679_10003450_pt1 | contig 12152 bp, 10 predicted proteins | sample M110012015metaG_FD_155464 | JGI IMG/M metagenome (GOLD analysis project Ga0206679, IMG submission 155464) | Ammonia-oxidizing marine archaeal communities from Monterey Bay, California, United States - M1 100m 12015 | ecosystem: Environmental > Aquatic > Marine > Intertidal zone | place: USA... | reverse complement strand
TTCAAATTCTGTCGTTTGTTTCTTTTGGGTTAAGTTTTTGATCCTAAAATCAGCGTTTTTAGAAAATCCATAAGTAATCTTTGGCCTTGAAACTAATGGAAGAATTTCGCGCACTACTGGGTCATCAATGCAAAGTACGGCTAAACCATAAAATGGTAAATTGTGAAGAAAATCCACAAAATACTTCTTTAGGTTTGCGAAATCGCCACCGTAAGTGCTCATATGATCCGCTTCAATATTCGTGACCACAGCAACCATTGGCTGTAAATGCATAAAAGATGCATCGCTTTCGTCTGCTTCGGCTACTAAGTATCTGCTTTGACCCAGTTGGGCATTCGCTCCAGCGCTATTTAACAATCCCCCAATAACAAACGTTGGGTCCAAGCCCCCTGCGGCCAATATCGATGAAACAATACTTGTTGTTGTTGTTTTCCCATGAGTGCCCGCGATTGCAATCGAATGGCGATAACGCATTAATTCTGCCAACATTTCCGCTCGTGCAATAAGCGGCTTAGCGTGACTAACAGCTGCTTTGATTTCGGGGTTTTTTCTGTCTATAGCACTCGAATAAACTACAACGTCTGCCTTCTTGACATTTTTTGAGTCATGCCCAATAAATATTTTTGCGCCAAGAGATTTTAATCTTTCTGTATTAGAAGACTCTTTAATATCAGAGCCGGTAATTTGATATCCCTGATTCAACAAGACCTCTGCTATCCCGCACATTCCTGCGCCGCCGATACCAACGAAATGTATCGTGCTGATCCGACGCATTTCAGGAATTTGATGAATTTGTGGCGCATTAGGCATTAGCAACCCTCACGCATTCTGAGGCAATGATTTCGCCTGCATTGTTAATTGCCAATCCCTTTGCTTTGGCACCAATTTCTTTTAAAAGATTTCTATCTTTCTGCAATTTAACAAGTTGAGGTAATACAGTTTTGACAGAGAAATCTGTCTGCGTGACAACAGAGGCCGCCCCATTGTTTGCCAACCATTGAGCATTCAATAATTGCTGCTGATCCTTGTGGTGTGGGTATGGGACCAATATTGAAGGTAGCCCTATCGCTGCCAATTCACTCACGGTACTTGCGCCAGATCGACAAATAACTATATCCGCCCACTTATAGGCCGATGCCATGTCGTTGATAAAAGGCTCTAAAACTAAATTGTTGTTTAACCGTATACCTAGCTTTTGATAATGCTGTGCTGTTTCCTCTAAGGTTGCACTACCAGTTTGGTGGCGAATGCTCAAAATTCCCGACTCTGCCCAATTTGCGGCAATCTCTGGAATAACTTTATTAATAGCAGCTGAGCCCTGTGATCCACCCAAGACCAATAATTTCAACATAGAATTTGAATTCAGCTCGACTTCAGCTTTATCAATGTTGAATATTTCAGCACGTAAAGGGTTACCTGTATGGACTGCATTGACCTCTTTATTAAATGTATTTGGAAAGGCTTCAAAAACTTTTATCGACACTTTAGAAAGTAAATTATTTGTTAGTCCAGCTACTGCGTTTTGCTCATGAATTAACAATGGCTTTTTTAACAGTTTCGCTGCTAACCCTGCTGGCCCACAGATAAAGCCCCCCATTCCTAAGACACAATCAGGGCGTACGTGCCGAATTACATTAAATGATTTAAAAAATGCCATGCACAACATAAATGGCGATGTGATTTTTCTTATCAATCCTGAACCTCTCAACCCCTTAATTGAAATTTGATGCAAAGGTATGTCTGTTGCAGCAAGCAAAGTATTTTCCATCCCAGAAGGTGTTCCCAGCCACTCAACATGTACTGATTGCTTTCTTAGAGATTCAGCAATTGAAAGTGCTGGGAATACATGCCCTCCTGTTCCGGCAGCCATAATAAGGACAGTTATTCTTTTTGTGTCCATCCGTTTCATTGCAGGATATTAACTCCCGGCTCTAGAATCACCAGTCAGAGTGCTCTCCTGGTGACTAAAACATTCAGTTTCATATTGAATACGAACTAATAAAGCAACCATAAAAAAGCTCACAATCAAGCTGGCCCCACCATAACTTAGGAATGGTAAAGTCAAACCTTTGGTTGGAAGTAATCCAGTATTTACCCCAATATTGATCATTGCTTGTCCCGCAAACAGTAGGCCGAGACCATAAGCAAAGAATGCTTCAAACAAATTACGCTTTTCCTGAGCAGCTTTACCAATCGAAAACGCCAAATAGACCAACAGGCAAAATAGAAGTACTACAATACATACACCTACTAAACCGAACTCTTCACCGATAATTGCTAATACAAAATCATTATGGGCTTCCGGTAAGAAGTAAAGTTTCTGGATACTATTTCCAAGCCCTACTCCAATCCACTCTCCTCGACCGAAAGCAATTAATGCTTGTGTTAGCTGATAACTTCCTCCGTAAACATTTTCCGCTGCCCAGGGATCGAGATAAGAAGAAAATCTCACAATGACATAAGGCTTAGCCATCGCTACATAAGTGACTGCACCACTACATAAACCCAGCATTATCAGAAAACGGTAAAGTTTTGCGCCCGCGAGAAAGATCATACAAAATGCAGTTAACATTAGAATTACTAAAGCCCCGTGATCAGGCTCCAACTCAAGCAATACCGCTGCTGCACCAATTACTAACATGGGCTTTAAGAATCCAGACCATTTATCACGAACTTCAACTAAATGCCTTTCGAGATAGGCTGCAAGATAAATAACAATGAATACTTTAGCGAGTTCGGAGGGTTGTAAATTAAAAAAGCCGAGATCGATCCACCGAGCACTTCCATTTACCACCTTGCCAATTCCTGGCACTAGCACTAGAAGCAATAATGCAAATGACCCCATCAAAAGAAACCAGCTGAATTTCTTCCAAATGGCAATGGGAATGTGCAGCGTTAGCATCATTACTGACAAGCCAATAAGCGCAAATATTCCTTGCCGCTTGAAATAATAAAAAGGGTCATTATGTTGACTGGCTGCAATTTCAACCGATGCTGATGTCATCATTAACAATCCGCAAGCTAGCAACATACAGGTAACCAACAATAAAGGGTTTAGCTTCACTGAAGACATAGACCTCATTCTAATTGGCATGGTCGCTCTAGTTATTGTCATTACAATTGCTTCACAGAACGAATAAAGGCATTACCCCGTTCTTGAAAATTTTCAAACATGTCGAAACTCGCACAAGCGGGCGATAGCAAGACCGCATCTCCTGACGACGCATGCTTAAAGGCCGTACTAACAGCATCTTGCATATCGTTCGCGAAATAAGTTTGAATGTCTTGGTCAAAATTGGAAGCTATCTCTATAGCATCCTGGCCGATTAAGATAACTTCCTTTCCCCACCGATTGATCCCTGGTACCAATGAACGGAAATCAGCACCTTTCCCTATACCGCCAGCAATAAGCAAAATATGTCCTGAAATTCGCTGACCCAGTCCTTCCACTGCTGCCATGGTTGCGCCAACATTTGTTCCTTTGGAATCATTATAAAACTCCACTCCAGAAACACTGGCTACCCACTGACATCGATGTGGCAACCCATTAAATCCTTTGATAGCGGAACGGATCGCGTCTAATTCAATTCCTATAGCTAGAGCTAAGCCAACTGCCGCGAGCACATTCGAAATATTGTGCTGGCCGAAAATCTTGAGCTCATTGACGGAAACAATTTTCTCAAACTGAAAGGCTAGATATTGATAACCGTCTTCTTCTAACAACCCCAAACCATTAATACCTGGGCGACTAAATCCGAAATCCCAAATAGGTGCACTTAACTCGGTAACTGGATAGGAATGCACATCATCTCGATTAATCACAACCTGATTACAGCCATTGAATATTCTCAGTTTGGCCTTGTGATACTCGTCCAAAGTCTCATAGCGATCCATATGATCTGCACTGAGGTTTAAAATCACCGCCACTTCAGCATTTAATCTTTCCGTAGTTTCAAGCTGAAAACTAGATAGCTCCAAAATATAGAAATCTTTTGGTGCTTCACTAAGCAAATCTAAGGCAGGTTTAAAATTAGTACCGTCTAAATTCCCACCTAGCCCATATTTTTTTCCTGCTTTTTCAAGAATACGGGCTAGAATCGCAACCACAGTACTTTTCCCATTCGATCCTGTAACAGCGATGATAGGTTTGCTTACTGACTTAGAAAAGATGTCAATGTCGCCAGTGATTGCTACACCTTGCTCTGCTGCTTCTGCAATAACTGGAGTCTTGAGGCTTAATCCTGGACTAATCACTAGTTCACTGGCTCCCAATAAAGTTTTTAGTTTTAGTTCGCCTACTTCAGTTTCAATTTCTGGCAATATTCTTTTTAATTCAGACAACGCTGGTGGATTCGAGCGGCTATCAATGACTTTAAATTTCTGATTTCGTGACGCTAAAAATTTCGCGACCGATAATCCTGTTTCCCCCAGACCGATGATAACTTTCTCATTGACTATCAAATCACCGACCACTTGATTTACCTAGTAGGTTTTAACGAAGCTTCAAAGTTGCCAAACCAAAAAGCACTAACATTACCGTGATTATCCAGAACCGAACTATCACTCTTGGTTCTGGCCAGCCTTTAAGCTCAAAATGATGATGTAGTGGTGCCATTCGAAAAATTCGTTTCCCAGTCAGCTTGAACGAACCGACTTGCAAAATCACGGAAGCAGTTTCAACCACAAAAACACCTCCCATAATGAATAAAACAATTTCATGCCGAGAAATAATTGCCATCACGCCTAAAGCTGCGCCAAGAGCTAACGCACCAACGTCGCCCATAAATATTTGCGCAGGGTAAGTGTTGAACCAAAGAAACCCCATTCCTGCACCGACCAGCGCGCCAGCGAAAATGACCACTTCGCCAGAACCCTCAACGTTGGGAATATTTAAGTATGCAGAAAATTCGGCATGGCCTGCTAGATAAGCAATAATTCCGAGTGCTCCACCGACCATCACAGTAGGCAAAATTGCTAAACCGTCCAGGCCATCAGTAAGGTTCACAGCGTTACTAAACCCAACGATGATAAAAGTACTAATCGCGATGTAAAAAACTCCAGTACTAATTGAAACATCTTTAAAAAATGGCACGATGTATTCGATTTCAATCGGGCTGACGGCTGTGTAGTACAAAAAAATGGCTGCGACCAAACCAATTAACACTTGCCAGAACAGTTTCCACTTTGCAGAAAGCCCTGTTGTATTTTGTTCAAATACTTTACGGTAATCGTCCACCCAACCAATGGCACCGAATAAAATCGTTACCAATAGAACTATCCAAACGTAGTGATTGCTTAAATCAGACCAAAGCAAGGTACTTATTGCGATGCTAACAAGAATGAGTGCACCGCCCATAGTAGGGGTCCCAGCTTTACTAAAATGAGTTTCCGGCCCATCATCCCTAACCACCTGCCCAATCTGAAGATAGTTAAGCCGCCGAATCATATAGGGACCGATGATTAAAGACACGAATAACGCAGTTAGAACACTGAATATTCCGCGCACGGTAATGTACTGTAGAACAGCAAAACTGCTTTTAAACTGTAGTAAATAATCTGATAACCAAACCAGCATTAGTCGCCCCCAGCTTCAATCAATTCATCGACAATTATTTCCATATGCGCCCCTCTAGAGCCTTTCACTAGAAATACAACATCAGATGCTGCTAGCGCTTTACATGCATAAATCAATTCATTCGTCGTAGCAAAATGTTTACCATTTTTCCCAAATTCTGCCGAAGTCAAACTGCTTAAATCTCCCACGGTCCATAATCCATCAACACCCGAGTTATTAGCATAACGACCTACCTCTCGGTGAAACTCCTCAGCCTCACTGCCTAGCTCTTTCATATCGCCTGCAATCAAAATTTTGCGCTCTGGAAATAAAACTAAAACATCAATCGCAGCTTTAAACGAAGATGGGCTAGCGTTGTAAGTATCATCAACGACACAACAACTATTAAATCCAACTTGAGGGTTTAGGCGTCGATTCACTGGCACCAAACTACCCAGACCTTCACCAATAGATTGCAAACTTGCACCTACTTCTAACGCCGCAGTTGCCGCAGCAACCGCGTTGATTACATTGTGTTTACCTAGCAATTGGAGACTTATTTTTTCTAACCCCCGGGGAGTGCTTAATGTAAAACTGACTACGCCCTTTTTCCCGACTACAGTGTCTTTTGCATAACAATCAGCTTGGGGATTTGCAGCGCTAAATTGAATAACTTTTTTCCCAGCGGCGCGCTCAACCCATTGGGCAACATTTTCGTCGTCGGCATTGAGAATAATTGAAGCAGACTCTTCTGCAGTGCCAATAATTTCGCCTTTCGCTTCTACTATTCCTTGAAGACTGCCAAAGCCTTCGATGTGCGCCGCATTAGCATTAGTAATTAAAGCAATATCTGGTTTTGCCATCGCAGCACTAAATTCAATTTCTCCATGACAGTCTGCACCAATTTCAATTACAGCAAATTTATGTTGATCTGTTATTTGTAATAGTGTTAACGGCACGCCAACAGTGTTGTTCTGATTCGCCTGTGTAATTAGGGTTTCGCCTTCGCGGCATAAAATTGCTCCGATCATTTCTTTAACTGTAGTTTTCCCCTGACTGCCAGTTAACGCAATAACTCTAGCGGTGCTTCTCTCACGATTAATCGATGCAATTTTTCCCAGAGCTAAATGCGTATCTTTTACTCGCAATAAAGGGATTGGCTGAGCATGCTTTGATGTTGAATTCGAAACTATTGCCGCAATTGCTCCACTAGATTCCGCTTCCACCAAAAAATCGTTCCCATTAAAATTTGGACCGACCAATCCCAGATAAGTGTCACCTTTTTTTAACGCACGCGTATCCGTAGACACCGCCGATATCTCTACATTGTCCCCAATGATTTCACCGTCCAATTGTTCGGCTAACACTGATAGCAGCATGGTTCCAATCAAAGTCCTGAATTACCTCCCCTTTCCCTCTCGCTCTTGAAGAGCTACTCGCACTTGCTTTGCATCACTGAAAATATTCCTTATTCCGGCAATATCTTGATAGGTTTCATGACCTTTCCCAGCGACGAGCACAACATCGCCCGCTTTAGCCTGGCTAATCGCATAACTTATTGCCTTAGCTCTATCTCTAATGACTTTGATATTTTCTTTCCAACTAATACCGCTCAAAATGTGTTGAACGATTTCATCGCCTCCTTCATTGCGAGGATTGTCATCAGTAATTACTATCTGACTCGAATGTTTTTCTGCAATTTCACCCATGAGCGGGCGCTTGCCTTTATCCCTATTTCCACCGCAACCAAAAATGCACCATATCTGCCCACTAAAATGATCTTTTAGTGCAGTTAATGCGCTGCACAATCCATCAGGGGTATGGGCATAATCTACAACTACGGTAATTTCGTCGCTTTCTCCTATTATTTCCATGCGGCCGTCGACCGGCTGCAGTTCAGAAATTTTTTGGCATATTGAACCAATATTTATCCCTGAGTGGCGTGGCAAATAATTTATAAGCGCAGTTAACACTGCCAATACATTGCTAAAATTAAAATAACCGATAAGCTTGCCTGTTATTTCACCCATGCCAATCGGCGTACATATTTTTGCTCGAAATCCATTCCGCGTGAGCTCCAATGATTCCGCAAAAACAGAAGCTATTTTGTTTTCAAGGCTGTAAGTAAGAACCTCGACGTCCGATGAGACAGAATTGATAATTGAGAGCGCAAAAGAGTCATCTAAGTTTACAATGGCTGTCTTTAACCCAGGCATCATAAATAACTTCTTTTTGTTCTCGCCATAAGCTTCCATCGTTTCGTGATAATCCAAATGATCACGAGTCAAATTGGTAAATATCGCTGTATCAAAAAGAACAGACGAAACACGTTTCTGATGCAAGCCGACAGATGAAACTTCCATGGCTATGGGGTTGATATCTTCACAATGCATTCTTGCAAGGGCCGATTGGGTAAATACTGCATCAGGAGTTGTTAACTGAGTCTGTTGTAACTCTCCGCTGATTCCATAACCCAATGTGCCAATGACCCCACATTTATAACCTAACGCCGTCAAAGTTTGCGAAAGAAATTGACTGCAGCTAGTTTTTCCATTCGTACCAGTAATGCCGATTACGTTTAACTTTTTGCTAGGATGGCCAAAAAACCGCCCAGAAATCTCACTTATTTTTGCATGTAAATTATCGATAGCGATTATAGGGACAGCATCTCGCAGCTCAATCCCCTGCCAATCACCACCGGACTCCACAAGAATCGCGCAGCATCCAGAAGCAATTGCTTGATCGATATAGTTTCGCGCATCGTGATTACGGCCAAAACAAGCTAAGAATAAATCGCCCTGTTGAAGCAGGCGGCTATCCAAATGAACTCCTCTAACTACAATCTCCAAGATCGATGCTTCGGCATCGCAAGTTTCTCTATATCCCCTGATTAGCTCCAAGAGAGAGGCTTGTGAATTCAATTTTTCAGCTGTATTCATAGTTATCGAGAACTCAATTTCAGAGCTTGTCTCTGAGGAATGTTGTCTGGAGAAATATTTAGAATTCTCATTGCTCCTGCAGCAACTCTTGAAAATACTGGCGCCGCAACTTGCCCACCATAGTGCTCTTCACCCTTTGGCTCATTGATAATAACCACGATGACAATTTTTGGGTCTGAGGCTGGAGCCATGCCAACAAAGAATGAGTTATGTAAATTGTCCTCATAACCCTGCTCCCCAACCACATGCGCAGTGCCGGTTTTCCCCGCGACCGAATAGAAAGGCACATTGGCTTCTAGTGCAGATCCGCCACTTTGCGCATCAACTACAGTACTTAGCATTCCGCGAACTGTCTCAGCTATTTCTGCACTTATTACTTGTTTACGCGCTAATTCAGAAACGTCAGACTGTTGTAACTTCAACAAAGATACTGGCTTACGAATTCCATCGTCAGCGAGCACTGAATAGGCTTGTGCTAACTGGAGGGCTGTCACAGAGAGTCCGTAACCAAATGAAAAAGTCGCAGTAGCGTGCCGACCCCAACGCCTTGGATTGGGTAAAACTCCAGAACGCTCTCCGGGAAATCCAGTACCCAATACTTGACCAAACCCCACCCGTTCCAATACATCCCTGATAGGTTCGGCACCTATCTGCAGAGCTATTTTACTACTACCAATGTTGCTGCTCTTGGTAATCACTCCAGTTGTAGTCAGGGTGCCGTAGTCAAATAAATCTTTTACTTCGTTCCCATTCAACATCATCCAGCCAGGACTAGTTTCGATAACTGTTTGCGAAGTAAATAACCCTGACTCAAGTGCAGCCGCAATTGTGAAAGCTTTAACAGTTGATCCAGGCTCAAATGCATCGGTAATAGCACGATTTCTTAGGACACTAAAGTCAGTCATGTTCGCTTTGTTGTGAGGGTTATAGGATGGTTGGTTTGCCATCGCTAAGACCTCACCAGTTTCTACGTCTAGCACGACTACAGTTGCTGCTTTTGCACGTCGTTTTATAAATTCTTCCTTAAGCTCTCGATAAGCGATGCTTTGCAATCTAAAATCAATACTCAGTGCTAGGTTCTTTCCTGGTTGAGCTGTCTGGATCGTGTTTAACTCTTCAATTATATGCCCTCGCCTGTCTTGCATTACCTGACGTCGACCAGGCACGCCTTTTAGCCAACCATCGTACGCTAGCTCAAGGCCCTCCTGACCAATATCATCAACATTACTGAATCCGATCAAATGCGCTGCAACTTCTCCTTGAGGATAAAAACGCTGGTATTCTTGCTGCGCATACACCCCAACGATATCTAACGCCATTACTCGCTCTGCGTCTGCCGGAGACAAACGGCGTTTTACGTACCAAAACTCCAATTCCTGCGCTAATTTATTTTTAATATTACTGGTAAGTACTTCTGGATTTAATTCAAGGGTGTTTGCGAGCAAGGCTATTGCAGCGTATTCATCGGCAATCTCACCAGGATTAACCCAAATAGATTGTACTGGCGTGCTAACGGCTAGTGGTTCACCATTTCTATCTGAGATTAATCCGCGATTAGCAACCAAAGGGACAGTGCGAATAGTTCTGGCGTCACCCTCACCCTGCAAAAAATCGCGATCAGTGATGTGCAGATTGCTTACTTTCCAAGCTATCACGAGCACGCACAATGACATAAAGAACAATACAAGATGTAAACGCCAGTCCTTAAATAAGATTCTTAATCTGGATTCAGTCATGGCTCACCATCACAATTTCTGACAGCTCTGGCAATTGCATTCGTAATTTTTCAGTAGCTTGCTGTTCAATACGCCCATCAACACCAAAAGTGCTTTGCTCAAGTAGCAATTGGCCCCATTCAGTTTCAAACTGATTGGCTTGATCTTTAAGTTCCTGAAGCTCATTGAATGCGAAACGATTCTGATGTGTTATAAGTACGACGGAGAGACCAGAGCTCACAACAAAAGCTAGTAATACAATTACCCCTAATGACACTGAACGGTGTAATCCTGCCCACTGAATTATCGAGGGGGTTAGAGGCCGACCTCTTTTCAAAGGTGTCCGCTGTTTAGTTTGAGGGCCTCTAGGTCTCATTTCTTGCTATTAACCTTGCTCAGTTAAGTTTCTCAGCTACACGCATCACTGCACTCCTCGCACGGGCATTATTCGCTACTTCTTGCTCCGCGGCCTTAATCGGTTTTCCAATCTTTTTCAGCGTTGGATTAAGAAACGCCGCAGTAATCGGCAAATCACGGGGGAAATTATCACCCTTGGCTTTCTCAGCAATAAACTTTTTTACTATTCGGTCTTCCAGTGAATGAAAACTAATTACAACCAACCGCCCCCCCGCCCGCAATAATCCAAGTGCGTCACCTAGTCCTTTCTCAATCTGTTCGAGCTCACTATTAATGCGAATTCGTATAGCTTGAAATGCTCTTGTTGCTGGATGTTTATCTTTTTCCCAAGACGGATTAGCCTGTTTAATGACCTCTGCAAGCTGGCCAGTTGTATTGATCCTTACTTCAGCGCGCGCTTCAACTATGCGCTTGGCAATTCGCCGCGAGAACCTTTCTTCACCATACTCAAAAATGACGTTCGCTATTTCTTTTTCACTAGCACTGTTAACCCATTCTTCTGCGCTTAGTTTATCCATCGGATTCATTCTCATATCAAGAGGCCCGCTATGCATAAAACTAAAACCTCTTAATGGGTTATCTAGTTGGGGCGAAGAAACGCCTAGATCAAACAAAATACCATCAGTCTTTCCGGCAAAATTCTTAGTAGCTTCCAATTCACTCAGTTGACTAAACATCGCATGTGCCACTTGAACTCTCGAATCTTGTTTTTGCAATTCGCCTGCAGCTGATATCGCGTCTGGATCCCGGTCTATTACAATAAGTTCACCGCGTGAATTTAGTGAACTTAAGATCGCCTTGCTGTGACCCCCTCGACCAAATGTTGCATCGATATATTTTCCTTCAGCCTTAACAGCTAATGCTTTCAATGCTTCGACCTGGAGAACCGCTTTATGTTGGGAGGCAAAAGTCATTCAATGTTTCCTAAAGAGCTAAGGTTCTTAGTTTTTCAGGTAACTCTCCTTTCGTCGTAGACTCAGTGAGCCAAGTATCTCTCTGTTCATTCCAGCTATCTTGACTCCAAATTTCCAGCTTCTTGCCCTGACCGATTAAACACACATGCTTCTCAAGCTCAGCGTGATGCCTTAACTCCTGAGGTAACAAAATCCTTCCACTGCTGTCTAATTCAAGGTCATTAGCATGACCGATAAGCAAACGTTTCACTCGCTGCTCTGCCGGATCGAAACTGGAAAGAGATTCTATTTTGCGTTCGATTTGCTCCCACTCAGCAAGAGGGTAGAGCAGAAGACAGCGATGATTGGTATCAATAGTCACCACAAGATGACCAGAGCAAAGATTTATCAATTGCTCACGATAGCGCGCAGGCATTGCCATACGCCCTTTCGCATCCAAATTAATGGTATTGATCCCGCGAAACACTCTTTGTCCCCGTCTAAATTAGGAAATATCTTAAGAAAGGCAATCCACTTTACCCCACAATAAGACAAAATATTCCACAATTTACCACAAAGAGACACTATAGGCACACTTAACTCTCTGTGCAAGTACTATTTAGATGCTTAATTT
>Ga0206679_10003448_pt1 | contig 12153 bp, 10 predicted proteins | sample M110012015metaG_FD_155464 | JGI IMG/M metagenome (GOLD analysis project Ga0206679, IMG submission 155464) | Ammonia-oxidizing marine archaeal communities from Monterey Bay, California, United States - M1 100m 12015 | ecosystem: Environmental > Aquatic > Marine > Intertidal zone | place: USA... | reverse complement strand
TAAGATTTTAAGAGGAAAATATAAAACTAATTTCACTCCTCATGCTGATTGTGGTGATTACGTAATCGTAATTAATGCAGATAAAGCAATTATGACGGGGAAGAAAATGGAAAACAGAGAAATTTTTAGTCATACTGGTTACCCAGGTGGTCAAAAAAGGACTACTCCTATTCAAATGTTAGAAAAAGATGGTACATCTGTAGTGAAACATGCGGTAAGAGGGATGTTACCAAAAAATAAATTAGGAGCAGCTATTCTTAAAAACTTGTATGTGTATACAGGAACAGAGCATAGTCATGAAGCTCAAAAGCCAAAATCATTAAACTTAAACGATCTTAAATAATATGGAAACAGTTCATACTATAGGAAGAAGAAAAGCATCTGTTGCTAGACTTTATATTACGGAAGGAAAAGGTAACTTTGTTGTAAACGGAAAAGACTACAAAGACTATTTCCCTTTAGAAACTTTACAATTTAAATTACACCAACCATTTAAAGTGGTAGAACAAGATGGAAAGTTTGATATTAAAGTAAATGTAAACGGTGGAGGAATAAACGGACAAGCAGACGCTATCAAATTAGCTATTGCTCGTTCTCTTTGCGAAATTGATGCAGAAAACAGACCAGCATTGAAAGCAGAAGGATTACTTACAAGAGACCCAAGAGTTGTGGAAAGAAAGAAACCAGGACAGAAAAAAGCAAGGAAGAAATTCCAGTGGGTTAAAAGATAGAAACAATCAATTTATTAATATATGTTTAGCATCTAAACTAATAGGACAAGTAAAAAACAACTTCTACCTATTAGTTGCTGAAACCAAAAAAGAAAGTAAACATGGCAAGAACAAATTTCAAAGAATTATTAGAGGCAGGTGTACACTTTGGTCACCTAAAAAAGAAATGGAATCCAGGAATGACTCCTTATGTATTTATGGAGAGAAATGGTATTCACATTATTGACCTCAACAAAACAGTAAGCATGCTAGATGAAGCTGCTGCTGCAATGAAACAAATAGCAAAATCAGGAAGAAGCATTTTATTTGTTGCAACTAAGAAACAAGCTAAATCTATTGTTTCGGAATTTGCACAAACAATTAATATGCCTTATATTACAGAGAGATGGCCTGGTGGATTATTAACTAACTTTGCTACTATCAGAAAATCTATCAAAAAGATGGATACTATTGATAAAATGGGTGAAGATGGTACGTTAGCTACTTTATCAAAAAGAGAAAGATTACAAATTTCCAGAACTAGAGAAAAATTAGAAAGAAACTTAGGTTCTATTTCTAAAATGAATAGAATGCCTTCAGCAATTTTTATTGTAGATATTACAAAAGAACATATTGCGGTAGCGGAAGCTGCAAAATTAGGTATTCCAACTTTTGCAATGGTAGATACTAACTCTGATCCAAATCAGATAGCATTCCCAATTCCTTCAAATGATGACTCTTCAAAATCTATCAGAAAGATTATGGAAGTAATTACAGATGCTGTAAAGGAAGGATTAGCAGAAAAAGAGCAAGCTAATGCTGAAAAAGCAAAAGTGAAAGCGGATAAGAAAGCTGCTGAAGAAAAAGCAAAAGAAACAACAAAAGAAACAACAAAAGAAACAACAGAAAAATAATATAAAAATGGCAAATATTAAAGCGGCTGATGTAGCCAAATTAAGAAAGCAAACAGGTGCAGGAATGATGGACTGTAAAAAAGCATTAGTGGAAGCTAATGGTGATTTTGATGCAGCTATTGATGTATTAAGAAAGAAAGGTCAGAAAGTTGCAGCTAAAAGAGCAGATAGAGATGCTTCTGAAGGTGTTTCTATCACAAGAATCAGTGAGGATAACAAAAATGGAGTTGCTATTGTATTAGCATGTGAAACAGATTTTGTTGCTAAAAATGATTCTTTTAAAGAGTTAGCGGGTCAGTTTGCTGATATTGCACTTAATCATTCGGATAAAGATTCTTTTATGTCAGCTGATTTTGGAGGAATGCCTGTAGCAGATAAATTAATAGAGCAAACAGGTGTCATAGGAGAAAAACTAGATATTTCTTCTTTTGAAAGAGTAGAAGCAGAATTTGTTGGTTCTTATACTCATGGTGTTAAAATTGCAGTTTTAGTTGGTTTAAGTAGCTCTGTAGATAAATCAGATATTTTATCTAAAGACTTAGCTATGCAAGTTGCTTCAATGGGAGCTACTACTTTATCGTACAAAGATTTTGATACTGAATTTGTTGCTAATGAAACAGAAGCGAGAATTGCTGTAATAGAAAAAGAGAATATTGAATTAGGTAGGTTAGGGAAAACCTTAAAAAATGTTCCTAAATATATTTCTATGTCTCAACTTTCTGATGAAGTTTTGGCAGAAGCAAAATCTGCAATTGAATCGCAATTAAAATCAGAAGGGAAGCCTGAACAAATTTGGGATAAGATTGTTCCAGGGAAAATGGATAGATTTATTTCTGACAACACTACCTTAGATCAAGAACAATGTTTATTAGACCAAGACTTCATTAAAGATGAAAGTATAAATGTAAATTCTTATATTAAGTCTTTTGGTGATGTTGATGTAAGTTCATTTAAAAGAGTTTCTTTAGGATAATATCTAATTTATAAGAATATAAAAACCATCTTAAAAGGATGGTTTTTTTTATTTATAAATAATTCTAACTTTTTTTTCAGATTTATCTGATTTACTTATCTTTGAGCAACTTTTTTAACCACTTATGAAATATAATAGAATACTTTTAAAACTTAGCGGAGAGGCTTTAATGGGCGAGCAGAATTATGGAATTGATTCGGATAGACTATCTGACTACGCTAAAGAAATTAAACAAATTGTAGACAAGGGAATTCAGGTTGCAGTTGTTATTGGAGGAGGAAATATTTACAGAGGAATACAATCTGAAGGAGCGGGTTTTGACCGGGTTCAAGGAGATTATATGGGTATGTTAGCGACCATTATTAATGGTATGGCATTGCAATCTGCATTAGAATCTATAGAAGTACAAACCAGACTGCTTACTGCAATAAGGATGGAACAAGTAGCAGAACCATATATTAGAAGAAAAGCTACAAGACATTTAAATAAAGATAGAGTCGTAATTTTTGGTGGTGGAACAGGTAATCCTTATTTCACAACTGATACAGCTGCTACATTACGAGCAATAGAGATAGAAGCAGATGTGATTTTGAAAGGAACAAGAGTTGATGGTATATTCACTGCTGATCCAGAAAAAGATCCTACAGCTACTATGTACGAAACTATCTCTTTTGATGAGGTGTTTCAGAAAGAATTAGATGTAATGGATTTAACCGCTTTTACACTTTGTAAAGAAAATAAATTACCAATTAGAGTGTTTAACATGAATACAAAAGGTAATTTACAAAAGGTTTGTGATGGTGAAAATGTTGGTACATTAGTAAAATTTTAAAATAATTAGTTATGAATGAAGAAATAGAATTAATATTAGATGTTGCTCAGGAACAGATGCAAGAATCAATATCAAGGTTAGAAGCAGTTTTGTCAAAAATAAGAGCAGGGAAGGCTTCTCCTCAAATGTTATCTGCCGTAAAAGTAGACTATTATGGAGCTATAACTCCACTCTCTCAAATGGCAAATATTAATACTCCTGATTCTCAAACTATATCTATTCAACCATTTGATAAAAGCGTAATGGGAGATATTGAAAAGGCTATTGTAGAATCTAATTTAGGATTAAACCCAATGAATAATGGAGAATTAATTATGATTAATGTTCCTGCACTTACAGAAGAAAGAAGAAGAGATTTGGTAAAGCAAGTAAAGTCCGAAACAGAAAATTGTAAAGTGAGTGTTAGAAATGGGAGGCAAAAAGCAAATGATGAAATAAAGAAACTGTCGAAGGATGGTTTATCTGAAGATATGGCAAGAGATGCGGAAACTAGTATTCAGACTTTAACAGATAAATACATTACCCTTACGGACAAGCACTTTGTTGAGAAAGAAAAAGATGTAATGACTATTTAATCCTTCTGGGATTTAAGTTTTATAGGGATTCTAGAATCCCTTTTTTAGTTAATTAAGATACCGAAATGTTTAAAATATCAGATATTATCCTTAAGGGAAGATTCCTAATTATATTAGTTTTAGTTGCTTTAACTGCTGTTATGTTTCATCACTCTAAAGATGTAAAAATGTCTTATCAGCATCCTAAGATATTACCTCCAGACAGTAAAATACAAATTGATTTTGAAGACTTTAAATCAGAGTTTGGAGAAAGTATTAATACTATGGTTATTGCTGTACAAGATGTAGAATTCTTTACTAAAGAGCATTTATATGCATGGCATAAATTCGGTATAGAAATAGAAACTTTAGAGGGGGTAAATGCTGTATTAAATATTACTAAGTTACCTGTCTTAAAAACAGATTCTACAAAGAAAAAGTTTGTCTCAACAAATTGGTATAACCCCGACATGTCTTCTGTTCAAATAGATTCAGCAATAAGAGTTTTAGATGAACAAAAGATTTATAGTGGAATGTTTTATAATAAAGAGGTCTATTCTGCTATTATGTTAGTTGATATTGATAAGGATGTATTAGCAACGCCTGAAAGAAAACATTTAATAGATGAAATTGTAGCTTCTGGAGAAAAATATAGTAATACCTTAAACTTGGATGTAAAGTATTCTGGTATGCCATATTTAAGAACTATTGACTCTATTAAGGTGAAAGATGAGGTTTCCGTTTTTGTATTACTTACTTTGTTAGTAACATCATTAATACTGTTTTTGTTTTTTAGGTCGTTTAAAGCAACAATAATTTCAATTATAGTAGTAGTTTTAGGAGTATTATTTTCATTTGGACTCATGGGGTACCTAGGATATAAGGTCACTATATTAACGGCATTAGTTCCTCCTGTAATTATTGTCATTGGTATTCCAAATTGCATTTTTCTTATAAATAAATACCATTCTGAATTTAGAAAGAATAAAGATAAAAATAAATCGTTGCATCTAATGATAAGTAAAATTGGTAATATAACCTTGCTTACAAATCTTACTACAGCATCTGGTTTTGCGGCTTTCATACTTACAAAAAGTGAAACCCTTCAGGAATTTGGTTTAGTAGCTGCTATTAGTATTATCTTTATTTTCATTCTGTCTATTTTATTAATTCCTATTTGGTTTTCTTTTTTCTCTCTTCCAAAGATTCGTCATACAAAGCATCTAGATAAAAAATGGGTAAGATCTGTTGTGTTAATTTTGTCAGATTGGGTAAGAAATAAAAGAAATACAATTTATATTGTTTCTTTTCTACTAACTATCATGGGCTTTATTGGATTGTCTTGGGTAGAAACTACAGGAAATATAACTGATGATCTTTCAAGAGATGGAGATTTATATAGCGATTTACAATTTTTCGAAAATAATTTTGGAGGGGTAATGCCACTCGAAATTATCATTGATACTAAAGATACAAATGGTATTAATAAGTCTGCTTTTATGTCTAAGGTTCAGAAGTTACAAGATGAGTTAGATAAATATGAAGAATTCTCAAAACCATTGTCTTATATTGAATTTGTAAAATATGCAAATCAGGCTTATAAAGATGAGGGATCCAAATATTATATTCTACCTCAAAGAAGAGACTTGGGTAGAATTTCTTCTTTAATTAGAAAATCAGAATCTATAAATGATTTAGATATAAATTTAACAAATAAGATAAATTCTAAAGCAAGAATTACTTTGCGAATGAACGATATAGCAACTCCTCAAATGGATACTATTTTAAGTGAGTTAAGACCTAAAATCAACACTATTTTTAATGAAGAAGATTATAATGTTGTAGTTACTGGATTTAGTAGGGTCTTCTTAGAAGGGACAAAGTTTTTAGTTGGGAATTTGGTATATAGTTTATTATTAGTTGTCGTTCTCATTTCATTATTTATGGCTTGGATGTTTCGTTCTTTTAGAATGGTAATTGTTTCTTTAATTCCAAATTTAATCCCTCTACTATTAACTTCTGCAATTATGGGGTATTTTTCTATACCTATTAAGCCTTCCACTATTTTAGTGTTTAGTATTGCTTTTGGTATATCAGTAGATGATACTATTCATTTTTTAGCAAAATACAGGCAAGAGTTAGTTGCTAGTAATTGGAATATTAGAAAATCAGTTTACAGGGCTTTAGAAGAAACAGGAGTGAGTATGATTTATACTTCCATTGTATTGTTTTTCGGATTTTTCGTATTTGTAGCTTCTGATTTTGGAGGTACAGTAGCATTAGGGTTATTAGTTTCTATTACTTTATTCTTTGCTATGTTGTCTAACTTATTATTACTTCCAGCGCTTTTACTAACTCTGGAAAGATTAATTACTACAAAAGCTTTTAAAGAGCCATTATTAGATATATTTGATGAAGAAGAAGATATAGATTTAGAAAAACTTAAAGTAAAACGAAAATAAAATGAAAGGAATAATATTAGCCGGTGGGTCCGGTACCAGACTACATCCTCTTACTCTGGCAATGAGTAAGCAAATGATGCCAATTTATGATAAACCTATGATTTATTATCCTCTTTCAACCTTAATGTATTCTGGAATAAATGAAATTCTTATTATTTCTACTCCTCATGATTTACCTTTATTTAAAAAATTATTAGGAGACGGAAGTAGATTGGGGTGTAAATTTGAATATAAAGTTCAGGAAGTCCCGAATGGTTTGGCTCAAGCATTTGTTTTAGGTGAAGAATTTATAGGAGACGATAAAGTTTGTTTAGTTTTAGGAGATAATATCTTTCAAATGAAAGTAAATACACTAACTTCTTGTAAGGATGTAAAGGGGGGTATAGTGTTTGGATATCATGTAAATGATCCTGAAAGATATGGTGTAGTAGATTTTGATGAAAATTTTAAAGCACTTTCTTTAGAAGAAAAACCTACAAATCCGAAATCAAATTATGCGGTACCAGGATTGTATTATTATGATAATTCAGTAGTTGAAATTGCTAAAAAAATTAAACCATCTGCAAGGGGTGAATACGAAATTACAGATGTAAATAAAGAATATTTAAATCAAGGAAAATTAGATGTCAGGGTTTTGGGAAGAGGAACTGCTTGGTTAGATACGGGTACCTTCACCTCTTTAATGCAGGCTAATCAATACGTTCAAGTTATTGAAGAAAGACAAGGGAGAAAGATAGGATGTATTGAAGAAGCCGCTTATAGAATGGGATACATTAATGATCAAAAATTAGTAGAAATTGCAGAACCTTTGCTTAAAAGCGGATATGGTGAGTATTTAGTAAATCTAGTTAAGAAATAATGAAATTCTTCCAGGAATTACATAAAATTATAGAAGAAGAACTAATTAGTATAAAATATCCTTCTAGTCCGGATAATTTATATCAACCTATAGAATATGTATTAAATATTGGAGGGAAGAGAATGAGACCTATCCTTACTTTAATGGCTCATCAACTTTTTAATTCTGATATTCAAAAATCTGTAAAATCAGCTATTGCTATTGAGGTTTTTCATAATTTCACTTTACTTCATGATGATATAATGGATGAAGCGCCATTAAGAAGGGGAGTTAAAACAGTACATGAAAAGTGGGATAAGAATACCGCTATTCTATCCGGAGATACAATGTTAGTACAGTCTTATAATTTACTGATGAATGTGGAAGATGAAAAATTAAGGTCTGTTTTAGAGGTGTTTAATAAAGCTGCAAAAGAAGTTTGTGAAGGACAGCAATGGGATATGGATTTTGAGAAAAGAGAAGATGTTTCTATTTCAGAATACCTTAAAATGATTGAATATAAAACCTCTGTTTTACTTGCAGCTTCCTTAAAAATTGGAGCTATAAATGCTGGAGCTACTGAAAAAGAAGCAAACCATATTTATGAATTTGGTAAAAATATGGGTATTGCTTTTCAACTAAAAGATGATCTGTTAGATACTTTTGGGAATCCTGAAACTTTCGGGAAACAGGTAGGAGGGGATATACTATCCAATAAAAAAACCTATTTATATTTAAAAGCAATTGAGGTCTCAGACAAGAAAGATAGAGAAGACCTAATGAGTTATTTTTCTGATGAAAATAATAATGAAACAAAAGTAGATGCTGTAAGAAGTATTTTTTCAGAATTAGAAATTCCGAGACTTACTACAAATTTGATGAAGGAATATCATGATAATGCAATGATTCATTTAGACTCTATTCAGTCCGAAAATAAAGAACCACTTTTAGTTTTTTCAGAGTTGTTACTCAATAGAACTGTCTGATGGAGTTGTCAGAATTAAATCGTTCTATTCAATCCAATAATCTTCTAAAAGAAACAGTAGATCAACTAGAAAAAGATTTTTTGATGATAGGGGTTAATTTTGATATTGAAAAACCTGTTTCAGATTATAAAGATCTTTTTTCATTCACCTTTCACTTAATAGACGCTCTTAATCAGCAAATCCCTCAGAGGGTATTGAATTTATTGTATAGAATAGATTTATCGGAAGAAATAGTTAAATCTGAAATGCTTATAACTCAACTTTCTTTTACCGAGATGCTATCTGAGATGATTGTTAAAAGAGAGTTAAAAAAGGTGATTATTAAGAATTATTATTCAAAGTCTGAAAATCACTAGTATTTTACAACTTATATGAATAAAAATAGATAATTTTGCATACTAAATTTAGCGATAAATAATGGATAAGTTTTCCTTTTTAGGAGCAGCACATTCGGGCATGATTGAGGAGATGTATGATAAATTTCTGCAAGACCCTAATAGTATTGAACAGGAGTGGAGCACCTTTTTTCAAGGTTTTGACTTTGCGAAAGAAGTATATTCTGAAGAAGACATTCCACAAGTATTTCAAAAAGAATTTAAGGTAATAAACCTTATTGACGCTTACAGAAAAAGCGGACACTTATTTACTAAAACAAATCCTGTACGAGAAAGAAGAAAGTATACTCCATCTCTTGATTATAAAAATTTTGGTTTAGAAGAAGCGGACTTAGAAATGGAGTTTCAAGCAGGAGAACAAGTGGGAATTGGACCATCAACTCTAAAAGTGATTATTGCACATTTGGAGAAAGTATATTGCCAATCAATAGGTGTAGAATATATGTATATCCGTGATCCTAAGGAGATAGATTGGATTAAAAACAGATTACATAAGAATTCGAATACGCCAAAATTTGAAGCAAAACAAAAAAAACATATTCTTCATAAGTTAAACCAAGCAGTTGCTTTTGAAAACTTTTTACATAAGAAGTTTGTAGGACAAAAACGATTTTCACTAGAAGGGGCGGAATCTTTAATTCCTGCATTAGATGTTTTAGTTGAACATAGTTCAGAACTAGGAGTGGAGGAGTTTGTTATGGGTATGGCACACAGAGGAAGATTGAATGTGCTTGCCAATATTTATAATAAAACATACAAAGATATTTTCTCAGAATTTGAGGGGAAAGTATATGAAGATGATTTTATTTCAGGTGATGTAAAATACCATTTAGGATTTACTTCCATTCAGAAATGTAATAATGGAAATGATGTAAAATTAAGCTTATCACCTAACCCTTCTCATTTGGAAGCAGTAGATCCTGTTGTGGAGGGAATTAGTCGTGCAAAACTAGATAGTAAGTATGCTGGTGATGCAAAAAAAATACTCCCAATTTTATTACATGGTGACGCGGCACTTGCCGGACAAGGTGTAGTATATGAAGTGATCCAAATGGCACAATTAGATGGGTATAAAACAGGAGGAACAATACATATTGCGGTAAATAATCAAGTTGGTTTTACTACCAATTATTTGGATGCTCGTTCTAGTACTTATTGTACCGATATTGCAAAAGTGACTTTGTCTCCGGTTTTTCATGTTAATGGAGATGATGTAGAAGCGGTTGTTCATTCTCTTCAGCTTGCAGTAGAATACAGACAAAAATTTGGGAAAGATGTATTTATTGATTTGTTGTGTTACCGAAAATACGGACACAATGAAGGAGATGAACCAAGATTTACTCAACCAAAATTATATGAAGCAATTTCGAAACACCCAAATCCTAGAGAGATTTATAAGGAGAAATTGATGAATGAAGGAGTGGTAGATGCGGCAATTTTAAAAGATTTAGAAAAAGATTTTCAAGATTTATTGCAAGATAGATTTGATGAAGCAAAAGAGATAAAGAAAGCAAATATTACTCGTTTTTTGAAAGAGGAATGGAGTGAGGTAAAACGAACTTTTAAAGCAGATTTTGAAGGCTCAGTTAAAACAAATATTAGTCAAGAAAAATTAAAGGAATTAGCAAAGTATTTATACGAAATTCCTGAAGTAGATAAACTATTTAAAAAGACTAGGAAGTTACTTACTGATAGAAAGAAGATGGTAGAGGTATCTGACTCTTTAGATTGGGCTATGGGAGAATTGTTAGCTTATGCCTCTTTATTAGATGAGGGACATGATGTAAGGTTAAGTGGGCAAGATGTAGAAAGAGGAACTTTTTCTCACAGACATGCTATTCTTAAAGTAGAACAATCGGAAGAGGAGGTTTGTCCATTAAATAGTATAAGTAAAACCGCTAATTTTCAAGCGTATAATTCTTTACTTTCGGAATATGGGGTGCTTGGTTTTGACTATGGTTATTCCATAACTCTGCCTAATACGCTTACTATTTGGGAGGCTCAATTCGGAGATTTTTCTAATGGAGCTCAAATTATGTTAGATCAGTTTATTTCGTGTGCGGAAGATAAATGGAAGGTGATGAGTGGCTTGGTAATGTTATTGCCACACGGATATGAGGGACAAGGGGCGGAACATTCTTCTGCAAGATTAGAAAGATATTTGCAAATGTGTTCTAAGTACAATATGCAAATAGTGAATTGTACTACTCCTGCCAATTTCTACCATGTAATGAGAAGACAACTGAAAAGAGAATACAGAAAACCATTAGTGGTGTTTACTCCTAAAAGTTTATTGAGACATCCAAAATGTGTTTCCTCAATTTCAGATTTGGCAGATGGAAAATTTGAAGGGATAATTGACGATACAATTAATACTGAAAAGATAGAAAAGTTAGTGTTGTGTAGTGGGAAAATATATTACGAACTACTAGATAGGAGAGAAAAAGAAGGAATAGAAAATGTAGCTTTAGTAAGGTTAGAACAAATATTTCCATTAGATATTCAGGGGATAAAAGGGCTAATTAAAAAGTACAATGCAAAAGAATTACTTTGGGTACAGGAAGAGCCAGAAAATATGGGAGCTTGGACCTTTATTTTATCTCAATTGAGAGATTTAGGAATAAATGTAATTTCCAGAAGTGCTTCAGCAGCAACTGCTAGTGGTTCTAGTAAAAGATCGGCAGCACAACAAAATGAAATAATTGATAAAGTTTTTAAATAAATAAGACATGTTATTAGAAATGAAGGTCCCAAGTCCGGGAGAATCTATATCGGAAGTAGAAATTGCAGAATGGCTAGTAGAAGATGGTGATTATGTAGAAAAAGACCAATCTATTGCAGAAATAGATTCTGATAAAGCAACTTTAGAATTACCAGCTGAAGAAAGTGGTACCATTAAAATTGTTGTTGGTGATGGTGAAACTGTTGCTGTTGGTGATGTAGTTTGTATTATTGATACTTCTGCAAAAGGAGAGGCGAAAGTAAAAGTTACTAAAGAGGAAGTTACAGAAGCTCCAAAATCAGATACAAAATCTACTGCAGATTTAGGAGGAGCAAAAGCAACTCCATTGGCATCTGCTATGATTAATTCTAATGACATTTTAGCTAAAGATGTTAAAGGTACAGGGGAAGCAGGGAAAATCACTAAGAGTGATGTTCTAGGAGCGATACAAGGAAGTTCTACTGACGGACCAAGAGGGACTTCTCGTAAAAAGATGTCATCTCTCAGAAGGAAAATAGCGAGCAGATTAGTTACGGTTAAAAACGAAACGGCAATGCTTACTACTTTTAATGAAGTAGATATGACAGCAATATTTGATATCAGAAAAAAATATAAAGAACAGTTTAAAGAGAAATATGGAGTAGGTTTAGGATTCATGTCCTTCTTTACTAAGGCGATTACTACTGCTTTGCAAGAGTTTAAGGATGTAAACGCAATGATTGATGGTAATGAAGTAATACACCATAACTATACAGATATTGGTATTG
>Ga0206679_10003444_pt1 | contig 12160 bp, 9 predicted proteins | sample M110012015metaG_FD_155464 | JGI IMG/M metagenome (GOLD analysis project Ga0206679, IMG submission 155464) | Ammonia-oxidizing marine archaeal communities from Monterey Bay, California, United States - M1 100m 12015 | ecosystem: Environmental > Aquatic > Marine > Intertidal zone | place: USA... | reverse complement strand
TCAATAAATGAAAAAAGAGGTTTTAGGTGATTATAACTTTTGGTAATACTGTCATACGATTGACCTAATAAAGCAGTCTCATCGCCAATTTGTAACATCTTGCCAATCACAGGATTTATTAGCTGTATTGTCTTATCCTGATTAAGAGCAATCACACCATAAGAGTACTTTAGAATCGTTTCTAGATATAAGTTATGAGTATCCAAACCTTCTCTAGACAACTTTATTCGCTTACTCATCTCGTTGAAATGTTCAATTAAGTCATGCATATCTTTGCTCTTTGGATCTTGCTGAATCTGAACATCATAGTTACCTGAGGAAATTTCTCGCGTTGCTACTGATAAATTGTGCATTGGGCGCATTAAATGATCAATCATTCTTAGGACAACCAATAAAGCACTCAAAGCTGCTAATAAGATCGTTGAAGAAAAATCAATCATAAAGCGGGTTTGAATAATAGATGAGTTGAGTTCTAATTCTGCTTCTTTCGCTGCATCCCTAAAACGCATCATCCTTGAAGTCAAGTTATTAATACTCATGTCTGATTGGTAGTGAGCAGTAAGAGTAAATTCATCCGTTGAAGCAGTATATCCATAATCCGCTAAACATACCGCAACACTTTTACTTTGCGCAACAAGATTATTTAATGCGTCATAGAGCTTTAACTCGCATGCCCAATTATCCTGAACTAGTAAGTTTAATACTATCTGCATTTTTTCACTAGAGGCTCGAGGAGCGTCAAAATAGTTCACCAATTTCCCAATATTCATGGTACGGTCTTCATAGTATTTAATGGCAATGTTATTTGTGTTATTGTATAGCTCGTCTACTTCTCCACCTACCTTGAGATTAAACTCTTCAAACTGGTTCTCAGCTCTTTGAAGATTATCTCTAATCGATTGAAATGAAAAAAGATAGAATGAAAGCACCGGAACTAAAACCAATAAAGGAACAATCTTGATGAAAGACCAAGTGAATTTTGAACCTATAACACCTTCATCGGTATTTTCTTTTAATTTTTTCATTGAAAGAATGATGTAATACATTGCTATCAAACTCATAACGACGTTAAAACCAATCAATACCAAATACCACTCATCAATCAAACTTGGATTGAGACCAAGATAAAACATTCCAAAAAAAGAGATTAAAAAAATCGAAATCCAAAACAGAGCACGAGGTGATTCTTTCAACGAAAAGGCTTGATCCAGCAACATAAACTACATTTATTCAACATTAAATAGGCTTGATTATCTCATAAATGAATTATTGCTAGCGCGAGTTGTTGATAAAATACAACAATTGACCATATTTGCAGACTTTGATACAAACAAGACCACAATTAGAGCGATACTTAAAAACGATTAACAGAGATTCTTGTATTGCTCTTGATACAGAGTTTAAACGCATTAGTACTTATTATCCGGAGCTATGTCTAGTCCAAATTGCAACCACTCACTCCGCGGAATGTATTGACGTTCTATCAATTATCGATTTGGAACCGTTATTTGAAAAACTCTATCATAATAAAACCGAGTGGATTGTTCACTCAGCCAGACAGGACATTGAATCGCTCTACCACTTATCAAAACGATTACCAAGCTCGTTATTTGATACTCAAATTGCCGCCTCATTACTAAACTACCCAGTGCAAATTTCATATCAAGCATTAACGGAAATTTTGCAGGATGTTTATTTAGACAAAAGTCATACGCGATATGATTGGACAAAAAGACCACTTCCAAGGGATGTCGTAGAATACGCCTTGGATGATGTCAGATATTTGCTGCCTAATTTCAAAAAACTGAAACATGAACTAACCATCAGTAAAAAAATACAATGGTTGGATGAAGAGACAGGATTTCTTTTAGATACCGAACTCTATAATCCCAATATTGAACAGATTTGTTATAAAACTAAAGGACTTTCAAGACTTGACAATAAATTTCAAGTCAAAGCAATTAAACTTGCAGCTTGGAGAGAGAGCAATGCCCAACAAAAAAATAAACCTCGAAAATGGATAATGTCTGATGAAAAGTTGCTAGATTACGCTTGTGGAAAAAGTAAGCTTTCAACTCGTTCAAAAAAACTGTTTGATGACTTTGTTAAAGAATCATCTGAGACTCTCTCCCTAACTGAATTGTTAACACCACAGAAACCATTAACTAGTTCTGAAAAAAACAAAAAAAATGAACTTCAAGGACTTATAAATAGCATAGCAGAAGCTTATAATCTCCGTCCTGAAGTTATCAGCACTAGTAAGTCATTAATAAGATTCATGAGAGGGGACTTAAGCGCACCGTTATGTAATGGCTGGAGATCAAAGCTATTCAACAAGGAAGAATTAAATGCAAAATAGTTTTAGAATTATTTCAGGAGACTTCCGGGGTAGAAAGTTTAGTTTTCCTGAAGTAGAGGGGTTACGTCCAACCTCTGGAAAAATTCGTGAAACACTTTTTAATTGGCTACAATTCGATATTATTAACAAAACTACCCTTGATCCATTTGCAGGAAGTGGTGCATTGAGCTTTGAAGCACTATCTAGAGGTGTTAAAGAAGTTTATGTCATTGAAAAGGATAGAAAAATTTATGAGAAACTCAAATCCAACTTCAAGTTGTTAGATAGAGGTCATTTCACAATAATTAATGAAGATGCTATGACCCATCTTGCTAAACCAAGTAGGCAGTCCTTTGACTTGGTGTTTTTAGATCCCCCCTTTGCAAAAAATCTGTTACTAGAAACCTTAGAGAAGCTTTCGAATAATCATTATATAAATAGTCAAAGTCAAATCTATATAGAGTCTGAATACAAGATAACCGAAGATAATTTAAACTCAATTATCAATTATCAATTTAAAATTAATAAACAGAAAAAATCGGGCAATGTCCATTATTGTCTGATAAGCTTAGAAACATTATGAAAACGATTGCCATTTATCCAGGTTCTTTCGATCCAATAACTAACGGTCATATAGACTTAATTCATCGTGCTTGTAAGCTATTTGACAAGGTTATCATTGCAATCACTCAAAATGCTAACAAAACAAGCTTGCTGTCGATCGATCAAAGGATTGAAGCAGTCGAAGCTTCTATAACGTCAATAAACAATACCCAAGTGTTGAGTTTTAATTCGTTACTGGTCGACTTTGCAAGAGATCACAATGCACAAATAATTATCAGAGGATTAAGAGCTGTTTCTGACTTTGAATATGAGTTTCAACTGAGTGGAATGAACAAACGACTCAATCACAGAATTGAAACTCTTTTTATGACTCCGTCTGAAGAATTCGCGAACATTTCTTCATCTTTAGTGCGAGAAATATTTTCACTGGGTGGTGATATAAGTGCCTTCGTACCGGCACCTGTGGAAAAAATACTCCATAATTCAATTCCAAAATAATTTCATTTAAGCCTTGAAATAATATTTTAAATCCCTACATAGGGTTTATATCAAATACAAGGAGTATATGAAAAATGGCAAAAATTATTGGAATTGACTTAGGCACAACAAATTCATGTGTCGCTGTCATGGATGGCGGTACGGTTAAAATTATTGAAAATTCAGAAGGTAACCGAACAACCCCTTCTATTATTGCTTACCCAAAAGATTCTGACGAAATTTTGGTGGGTCAGCCTGCAAAACGACAAGCTGTAACTAATCCTGAAAATACCCTTTACGCTATCAAAAGATTGATAGGTCGTCGCTTTGAGGAAGATGCAGTTCAAAAAGATATCGACTTGGTTCCTTATAAGATTATTAAAGCCAAAAACGGTGATGCATGGGTTGAGGTTAAAGGTAAAAAAATGGCAGCACCCGAAATATCTGCAAGAGTAATTCAAAAGATGAAACAGACTGCAGAAGATTATTTAGGAACTGAAGTCAAGGAAGCTGTTATTACAGTTCCTGCATACTTTAATGACTCACAACGCCAGGCTACTAAGGATGCTGGAAAAATTGCCGGCTTAGATGTTAAACGCATCATCAATGAGCCAACAGCTGCTGCATTAGCTTATGGTGTTGATAAAGTAACAGGTGATAAAAAAGTTGCGGTTTATGATTTAGGTGGTGGAACATTCGATGTATCTATTATTGAGATGGAAGATATTGACGGTGAAAAGCACTTTGAAGTTCTATCCACAAATGGTGATACATTCTTGGGTGGCGAGGATTTTGACCAACGCATTATTAACCATTTAGTTGAAGAATTCAAAAAGGAACAGGGCTTTGATCTTACTAAGGATTCGATGGCTTTACAGCGATTAAAAGAAGCAGCAGAAAAAGCTAAGATTGAGTTATCTTCATCAGAACAAACTGAAGTAAGTTTGCCTTATATAACAGCAGATGCTTCTGGCCCAAAACATCTCAATATTAAAATCACCAGAGCAAAATTAGAATCATTAGTTGCTGATTTATTAAAGCGCTCTATTGAGCCTTGCAAGATAGCTCTGAAAGATGCAGGATTGTCAAGTGGTGACGTAGATGAAGTGCTTCTCGTTGGTGGGCAAACTAGAATGCCTAAAGTACAAAAAATGGTTCAAGACTTTTTTGGTAAAGAGCCCAAGAAGGACCTAAATCCAGATGAGGCGGTTGCTATGGGTGCTGCCATCCAGGCTGGTGTGTTGGGTGGTGATGTAAAAGATGTTCTACTACTCGACGTTACTCCACTTTCTCTTGGTATTGAAACCTTGGGCGGAGTAATGACTAAATTAATTGAGAAAAATACAACTATCCCAACTAATCAGTCTCAGGTTTTTTCAACTGCAGCAGATAATCAGTCAGCGGTAACCGTTCATGTACTTCAAGGTGAGCGTGAAGTTGCAAGCGCTAATAAATCTCTTGGACAATTTAATTTAGAAGGAATTGCCCCTGCACCAAAAGGACAACCTCAGATTGAAGTTACTCTTGATCTTGATTCAGATGGCATTTTGCATGTTTCCGCTAAAGATAAGAACACTGGCAAAGAGCAATCAATCACAATCAAATCTTCAAGTGGTCTTTCTGATGAAGAAGTTGAAAAAATGATTAAAGATGCTGAAACCCATGCAGAGGAAGATAAGCAATTCCAGGAACTGATTACTGCACGTAACATGGCTGATTCACTTGTCCACTCTACAAAACAAACACTCGAAGAACTCAAAGAAGAAATTTCTGACGAAGAAAAAACAACGATTGAGTCTGCAGTGAATGAACTTGAAGAGAGTATCAAGGGAGACGACAAAGATGACATCGACGCTAAAGTACAAAACTTAAGCGAAAAAGCACAAGTATTAGCACAAAAAGCACAAGAAAAAGCCAGTGCGGAAGGTTCAGAAACTGCTGATGGGAAAGCTGATGAAGATGTAGTAGATGCTGATTTTGAAGAAGTTGAAGAAGAAAAGTAATTAACAAAATAAGCTGCAAAAAAAACCTCCTTTGATTATTCATTGGAGGTTTTATTAATTTAAGGGACATATGGCGCAAAGAGATTACTACGAAGTTTTAGGCGTTAAAAAAGGCTCGGGTGAAGCCGAAATTAAAAAAGCTTATAAACGTCTTGCGATGAAATATCATCCTGATCGAAATGCTGGTGATAAGGCTAGTGCTGAGAAAAAATTTAAAGAAGTACGTAAAGCATACGATATCATCTCTGACCCTCAAAAACGTTCAGCTTATGATCAATTTGGGCATGCTGGTGTAGAACAACAAGGTGCTGGTGGTTTTGGAGGCGGAAATCCTTTTGGTGCTGGTTCTGGTGGTTTTGGAGATATTTTTGGTGATATATTTGGTGGTGGCAATACTAAACCTGATAATCGAGGTCCTGACCTTCGATATGACTTAGAAATTGATTTAAAACAAGCTGCCAAAGGTGACACAGTTAAAATCAGAGTACCTAAAAACGACACTTGTGATACGTGCTCTGGTACCGGGGCAAAGCCAGGAACAAAAGTTAAAACTTGTGGAAATTGCCATGGTAGCGGCCAAATTCAAATGCAGCAAGGTTTCTTTGCTATTCAAAGACCTTGTAACCAATGTAATGGTACTGGTGAAAAAATTGACTCGCCATGTCGCACTTGTGGTGGACAGGGAATTGTAAGAAAACAAAAAACTCTTTCTGTCAAGATACCAGCTGGAGTAGACACCGGAAACAGAATTCGTCTTAGTAGTGAAGGTGAAGCTGGTTTACGTGGTGGACCTTCTGGTGATCTTTATGTTCAAATCCATATAAAAGATCACCAAATCTTTCAACGAGAGGGAAACGACTTGTATTGCGAAGTCCCTATCGATTTTGCAACAGCTTCTCTTGGTGGCTCGATTGAAGTGCCAACTTTGGATGGCAAGCTTAAAATTAATATTCCGTCAGGTACTCAAACCTCAAAACTCTTTAGACTTCGTGGCAAAGGTATGCCAGCTATGAGATACAATGGTTCTGGTGATCTTCTCTGCCAGGTCAAATTAGAGACACCTGTCAACCTAAATTCTAAACAAAAGCAGCTTTTAAAGGACTTTTCTAGTTCTTGCAATGCCAAACAACACCCAGAATCAAATTCCTTTTTTGGTAAAATGAAGTCTTTCTTTGAATAAACTTTCATTCCTTAATGACAATTAAACAAATCAAAGCCCGTGAGGTTTTAGATTCTAGAGGAAACCCTACTGTTGAAGCAGACGTAATTCTTAGCAATGGTGTTTTCGGAAGAGCAATGGTTCCATCAGGAGCATCCACTGGGCAGCGTGAAGCCTTGGAGCTAAGAGATGGTGATAAAAACCGTTATTTGGGGAAAGGTGTTACTCAATCTGTTAATAATATCAATTATGAGATTAACGATACCCTATCTGGCATGAAAATCTCAAATCAACAAGCTATTGATCAAAAAATGATTGATCTAGATGGCACTGAAACAAAATCTCGCTTGGGTGCCAATTCTATTCTGGCAGTCTCCTTAGCCTGTGCGCACGCCAATGCAAACAACAACAAACAATCACTGTTTCGTTCGTTTGATTTTTCTGAAACTTATCAACTTCCAGTCCCAATGATGAACATTATCAATGGCGGCGAACATGCCAATAATAGTGTTGATATCCAAGAATTTATGATTATCCCAGCTGGAGCACCTAGCTTTAAAGAAGCATTACGATACGGTGCCGAAGTTTTTCATCATTTAAAAAAGTTGCTTGACCAAAAAGGCCTTAATACAGCTGTCGGAGATGAAGGTGGCTTTGCACCTGACTTAAGTTCCAACGAGGAAGCTTTAAAAATCATAGTTAAAGCTATTGAGAGTGCGGGATATGAAGCGGGAAAAGATATCTATATTGGAATTGACGCTGCTAGTTCTGAGTTTTACGATAATGGCACCTATAACTTGTCCTCAGAAGGTTTGAAACTGAGCAATAAAGAATTTACGAGTTATCTTGCATCTTGGGTTGAAAAATATCCAATCATTTCGATTGAAGATGGGATGGATGAAAATGACTGGTCAGGCTGGGAGATGCTTACCAAAAGATTATCTGACAAAGTTCAATTGGTAGGTGATGATTTATTTGTTACTAATAGTAAAATTTTAGCTAAAGGTATAGAGAACAATATTGCCAACTCAATCCTTATCAAAGTCAACCAAATAGGCACACTTACAGAAACGTTTAACGCAATGAAGATGGCTTTAAGTGCTGGATACACTTGCGTTATGTCTCATAGAAGTGGCGAAACTGAAGATACTACTATTGCAGACCTTTCTGTTGCAACCAACTGTGGACAAATTAAAACCGGTTCATTGTCTCGTTCTGACAGGCTTGCAAAATATAATCGATTGCTGCGCATTGAAGAAGAATTAGGAGATGAAGCATGCTACCCTGGGCTCAAAGCATTCAAACATCTTTAACAATAGACTTGTTCAAAGATTTTTTCATCTTCTTTAAGGTTAAAATAAGTTTTCATTGAATAAATATAGGTAATTTATTGGAATCACTGTCCACTTTTTGGCTAAGTGTTTTACTTTTCGCTCTAATTCTAGCTTCAGCTTTTTTCTCTGGCACTGAAACCTCGATGATGGCTATGAACCGTTATCGCCTGAAAACTCTTAGTGCTAAAAACAATCCACAAGCAAAAAGAGTGGAAAAACTCTTAAAAAATATTGATTATCTAATTGGTGCTATTCTACTGGGAAATAATTTCGTCAACATACTTGCAGCAAGTATTGCAACTATTCTTGCACTGAAGCTTTGGGGAGAAGGGTCGGTGATTTTTGCATCGCTAGCTTTAACACTAGTTATTTTAATTTTTGCAGAAACTACACCAAAAACATTTGCAGCAAAAAACCCAGAGAAAATTGCCTTACCTGCTTCGGCAACGATAGAGTTACTAATTAAACTGTTCAGACCCATTATTTGGTTAATTTCCTATATTTCTCTGACGATCCTAAAACCTTTTGGTTTAAAACATTCGAGTAAAGATAATTTAAATTCAGAAGAACTAAGAATGGCTGTTGTAGATTCTAAATCTATACTTTCAAAAAACTATCAAAAGATGCTTCTCAACATTATTGATTTGGAAAAAGTTAAGGTTGATGATATTATGGTTCCACATAATGAACTTGTTAGCGTTGATATTAATAATGAAGTTGAATTATTTGATCAACTAAAACGTATACAACACAACCGACTTCTCATATTTGAGGAATCAGAAAATAATATTATTGGTACCATCCATATGAGAGATATTGTCAATCTTTATGCCAAAGATGAAATAACTGTCACAGCAATTAAAGAGCTAATTCGTGAACCTTACTTTATTCCTGAAGGTACGCCTCTATCCATGCAACTTGAACATTTTAAAACCCAAAAAAGAAGGCTTGGTTTAGTGGTTGATGAGTATGGCGAAGTTAAAGGAATGGCTGTCCTTGAAGATATTTTGGAAGAAATTGTTGGACAATTTACTTCTAACCAAGGCGAAACTATAGAAGAAATTAATCAACAAAAAGATGGTAGTTACCTAGTAGATCCTCGTATAAGCATTCGTGAACTGAACAAAGCATTAAAAATTAAACTGCCATATGAAAGCGCCAAAACGCTGAATGGCCTAATTTTAGAAAATTTACAAAGCTTTCCTCAACACAACGTATCTCTTAAAATTGAACCACTAATAATTGAGATTGTTCAAGTATCAAAACAGGGCGTTAAACTTGTTAGAATCAACAAAATATATTAGACATAATCTTTCTAATAGTAGAATTAAATTCAAACATTATTTATAAATGAAAAGCACAAATATAATTTACCACCATGCAACAGTAACGCGTGAAAGACGCAATCAACTAAATAAGCATAAATCTGTTGTTTTATGGTTTACTGGCCTTCCAGGTTCTGGTAAATCGACTATGTCTCATGCTTTAGAAGAAAGATTATTTAATAAAGGTTGTAGTACTTTTGTATTGGATGGCGATAATGTCCGACATGGCCTAAATTCTAATCTTGGCTTTAGTAACAAAGATAGAAAAGAAAATATCCGCCGTATTGGCGAAGTTAGTAAATTAATGATAGAAGCAGGTTTTATTATCTTGGCCGCTTTTATTAGTCCCTTCAGAGAAGATCGTATTTCAGTTCGGAATTTAATCCCAAATGGTGATTTTATAGAGATTTATTGTAAAGCCAGCTTGGAGACTTGTGAAGCAAGAGATGTTAAAGGGTTATATAAACGTGCGAAAGCAGGAGAGATTAAAAACTATACTGGTATTAGCTCCCCCTACGAAGTACCAGAAAATGCAGATTTAATAATAGATACCGAACAAGAAACAATAGAGGATTCAGTATCTACAATCATTAATTTTCTTAAGAAAAAAACAATCATCAAATAGTGAATCGTGCTTGATCAAATTGATATCCAAGATATCGTAAAAATTGCTAAAGATGCTGGTAAGGCAATTATGGAAATATACAATCAAGACTTTGGTGTTGAATTTAAATCAGATAACACTCCATTGACTTTCGCAGATCGAAAAGCCAATGAAATTATTGTAACTGCTTTAAACCAGTTGCCAGTTAATTCTTTTTTACAACAAAATATTCCCATACTTTCTGAGGAAGGTAGAAACGTTCCATATGATGAAAGGAAAAATTGGGAATACTTCTGGTTGATAGACCCTCTTGATGGCACTAAAGAGTTTGTTAAGAAAAATGGTGAATTTACTATCAATATAGCTCTTATATATAAAGATGCCCCAATAATTGGTGTCGTTTATTCACCAGTACTCAATGTTTGTTACTGGGCTAAGAGGGATCAAGGTGCGTTTAAAGATGGAAAAAAATTACCCTTAAAAGTAAATGGACAAAGAGGTGTTTATAAAATTGTTGCTAGTCGTTCACATATGTCCAATGAAACAAAAGACTTTATAGAGGCCATAGATACAGATAAAGAAAAGGTAATAATAACTATTGGTAGCTCTTTAAAGATTTGTTTAGTTGCTGAAGGCGAGGCAAATATTTATCCAAGATTAGGTCCAACCATGGAATGGGATACAGCTGCAGCACATGCAATTGTTAATGAATCTAATGGTTTATTTAATAAATATTTAAAAAATGATACTTATCAAAAGCATTTATATAATAAAAAAAATTTATTAAATGATTGGTTTGTAGTTAAAAGTGCTAGATAGCACTAAACTGTATTCTCAGTGGTCATCTTGATACTCTATTAGGAACTGAGTGCCTTTATTAGTGGCTGTAAATACGCTTCATGTTTCTTCCAGGCTTCAGAACTGCCTTGATACATTTTTTGTCTGACCTGCAATGAACTGGCGGTTTTTATGGCACGTTTGCTAGTGTGGAATTCTAAACAGTTTGCATCCCAATCTAATTCACAATATTCTAATAACTTTCGGGTCTCTTCTACTTGATTAGTCGTTAAGTCCTCATAACAGATATCGTATATTTTATCAGAATACAACTGATGCCAAAAAGCCATAAGTTCGGTGTACAAACCATAAAACCCAGCCAAATCATCCATATTATAAGGAAAGCCTAACCCTCTACTGCTGAACAAAAGCTTATAATTTGACCAACAAATAGCCATAGCATCTCTTTTCAAATGAACAATTTTTGCTTCAGGAAAGGCTGTCAAAATAAATCCAATCCATCGAAAATTCATTGGCATTTTATCGGTAATAACCTTTTCCGGAACATTAAAACGAGAAAGCGAATCTAAATATTGTTGGCGTATGGACAAAAAGGATTTTTCAGACAGATTATTCTTATCATTATTTGAGTGATCCTGGACTATTGGATCCATAAGATTATTTAAAGTATTCAATTCACCTGCACCGTGCACCGCATGATGGCTGGCAATGATTTTCTCGACTAGAGATGTACCAGAACGAGTCATTCCGACAATAAAAACGGGGCGTATAGTTGAAGTTTCATATGATAATGATTTTTCAACTACTGAGGGAGAGGGGCTAAACAACTTTTTAACGACGGAATGTGTAATCTGATCCATATCAAGAGAATAATTTAATTCCTGTTTGCGTAACCGATTACCCTCGTGTAAGAATTTAAATAGCTCATCTTGCTTTCCTAAATCTTCATACACTTTGGCCAAAGCAAAGCATAAGTGTATACGGTCTGATTGACTCAGGTCACCGTTAGAGAGAATTGATTGCATTTGAGTAATCTGTGGATCTCTTGCTGTATATTTTTTGATGGTGCTTAAATTATGGTGTGCCTCAGCGTAGTCTGGATGAAGAGTTAGTGTCTTCTCATAATACTTAGCAGCGTCATCCAGTTGACCGAGTTCCTTGAGAGCATTGCCGAGGTTATTATGAGCCCCACCGTAGTCTGGTTTAATATCTATCGCACTCTCATAACTCATGATTGCATCATTCTCTTGACCAAGCTCCATGAGAGCATTACCGAGGTTGTAATGTGCCTCAGCGTAGTCAGGTTTAAGAGCTACTGCCTTCTCATAACTCTTAACGGCGTCTTCTAGTCGACCGAGCTCCTTGAAGGCATTGCCGAGATTAGTATGCGCCTCAGCATAGTCTGGATTAACAGCAAGTGCCTTTTCATAGAACTTAACCGCAGCAGCCGGTTGATCGAGTTCCTTAAAAGCATTACCGAGATTATTATGCGCCTCAGTGTAGTCTGGCTTAAGAGTTAGCGCCTTCTCATAGCACTTAACGGCATCTTCCAGTTGAC
>Ga0206679_10003442_pt1 | contig 12161 bp, 10 predicted proteins | sample M110012015metaG_FD_155464 | JGI IMG/M metagenome (GOLD analysis project Ga0206679, IMG submission 155464) | Ammonia-oxidizing marine archaeal communities from Monterey Bay, California, United States - M1 100m 12015 | ecosystem: Environmental > Aquatic > Marine > Intertidal zone | place: USA... | reverse complement strand
CACAGGACGTGTACTAGAAGGACGTAGATGGTCAGATGGAATACATCAAGCTGTTGAAGCAAAGGAGAGCGTTTCTGTAAAAGAAGAAAATCAGACTCTCGCTACAATCACCTTGCAGAACTATTTTCGAATGTATGAAAAACTCTCAGGCATGACTGGAACGGCTTCAACTGAAGCCGCTGAACTATCAGGTATCTACGGCCTCCAAGTAGTAACTATTCCGACGCATAAACCAATGGTTAGAGATGATCGTCCCGACCTTGTGTATAAGACTGAAGCAGGTAAGTTCCAAGCTTTAGTGAGTGACATTGTAGAAAGACAATCAAAGGGTCAACCCGTACTCGTAGGAACTATTTCAGTTGAAAAATCAGAAAAAATTTCACGTGAGCTGGAAAAACGAGGTATCGGCCACGAAGTTTTAAATGCAAAGCAACACTTCCGAGAGGCTGACATAGTTTCACAGGCTGGACGTCCAGGCGCTGTTACAGTTGCCACGAATATGGCTGGAAGAGGCGTGGACATCATGCTCGGCGGAAATCCATCAACTTTGGGAGAAAAAGTTCTTGAAAGCGGTGGCCTGTATGTTTTGGGTACAGAACGGCATGAAAGTCGAAGGATCGATAATCAGCTAAGAGGACGTAGCGGTCGACAAGGAGATGTAGGTGAGAGTCGTTTCTACTTGTCGCTCGAAGATGAACTTATGAGGCTTTTTGCATCAGGAGCTCTTAAAAATGTGATGGACAAAACCCTTCCTGAAGATGTACCAATCGAATCAAAAATGGTCTCAAAGGCTATAGAACGAGCTCAAACCACGGTAGAGCAAAAAAATGCTGAAGCTAGAAAAAATGTTTTGAAGTATGACGAAGTTATGAATGAGCAGAGAAAAGTCATCTACAGAAGACGAAATGAAATACTAAACGGTGCCGACCTGAGAGACTCTGTAATAGAAGCAATTGATGTGGTTGTCGGTGAAACACTTGAAACATTTTGTGCTGAAGAGCTACCGGAGGAATGGGATTTAACTGGATTATTAAATGAAATAAATGGTTACTGGCCTAACAGTATTACTTCGGATGACTTGAATTCGATTCAAAACATTTCGCAACTGGAACAACTTTTAACAGAAAGTGCTCTCGAGGCTTTTGATTCCAGAGAAAAAGATCTGGGTTTGGAAACTTTACGTGAAGTTGAGCGTCAGGTCATGTTGAGAATAATTGATCAAAGGTGGAGAGAACATCTTTATGAAATGGACCATTTGCGTGACGGTATCCACTTAAGAGCAATGGCACAAAAAGATCCAACTACCGAATGGCAAAGAGAGGGGTTTGAACTTTTCCAAGAGTTGACAGAACTTTTACAGAGAGATCTGGTTCGCTACATAATGCGAGTTCAGTTGTCATCTTCAGAAGAAGACCGAGAACCTGAAGAGGTTACAACAAGCGGTCCGGAAGGCCCTGTGATAGGAGCGGCAGCTGTAGCCATGGCAGCAGGTGCCCCAGATGAAGTGAAAGAAAGTAAACACGTCACAACGGAGCAGAAAATAAAAGATGAGAAAGAGTCAACTCCTAGAAATTCGCCTTGCCACTGTGGGTCTGGACGTAAATTTAAACATTGTCACGGTCGTTGATATCAGGGTCAATTATTGGAATTGACCGCTACTGCTTTTAGGAGAAATAATTATAAATGAATGATTTTTCGGAAGAAATCCTCCTTCTTCGTCACCGTCTCAGCGAGGCAGAAAAATATCTCAAGATTAACGAACTGAAAGATCGAAAACTTTCTTTAGAACAAGAATCTTCCGACCCTGAACTTTGGAGCGATCAGGATAAAGGTCGTCAAGTCCAGACCGATCTAGCACGAGTAGTTGAGGATTTAGAGCGTTATTCAACTTTGGAAACCCGAATAGAGGAAGCTGAGATTTTAATTGAAATGGCAGTAGAGGAAAAAGACCAAAGTTTGGATCCCGAAATTGAAAGACTGATTTCTGAAACCGTAACTGATTTTGATTCTTTAGAGGTTCAAAGTCTTCTTTCTGGAGAATATGACGTTGAAGATGCTGTCTGTCAGATTCAATCAGGAGCTGGTGGAACCGATGCTCAAGATTGGGCTGAAATGTTACTACGCATGTATACAAGATGGGCTGAGAATAAGGGCTTAAAAATCGAACTAGATTCAGTATCACCTGGTACTGAAGCAGGAATTAGTTCAGCTGAATTCATTGTTCGAGGCCGGCATTCTTTTGGTTTTCTTCAAAGTGAAAGAGGTGTTCATAGACTGGTGCGTATATCACCATTTAATAAGGAATCAAAGAGACATACAGCTTTTGCTTCTTTTCAAGTAGTTCCTTTCTTCGAAAAAGTTACGGAACAGGTAGATATTGATGAAACAGAGTTGCGTATCGATACTTATAGATCTTCAGGAGCAGGAGGTCAGCATGTGAATGTAACTGACTCTGCTGTACGGATAACCCATATTCCTACCGGAATAGTTACTTCTTGCCAAAACGAGAGAAGTCAACATCAGAATCGTGACAGAGCGATGCAAATGCTCGCAGCAAAACTGCTTGACCTTGAGAGACAGCGTCGCTACGAGCAAATTGCTGAAATAAGTGGGGAGCAGTCAAATGTTGATTTTGGAAGTCAAATACGTTCATATGTGTTGCAGCCTTATCAAATGGTAAAAGACTTGAGGACAGGTTTTGAGATTGGGGATGTCGCTAGAGTGCTCGATGGTGATCTAGATGACTTTATTGAGGCTTACCTACGTTGGAATCGAGCGAGATAAATTGGATGAAGAGATGTCAATGAAATGTATTCTTGTTCCCTTTCTGGTACCTTCTCCGCGGTGCCGAAAGTTATTTTTATGAGATGTTTATCGACTGAAATAGGTAGTTGTCTTCTGTTTTTTTACGAAGAGCACGTGATGGGAGGTCAAAATGATTCGATTTGAAACTGTCACGAAGACCTATAAGGGTGAAGTAGTAGCTCTGAGAGAAGCATCTGCAGAAATCCAGAGAGGCGAGTTTGTATTTCTGGTAGGCCCTTCAGGTTCAGGAAAATCAACTTTTATAAGGTTAATAAACAGGGAAGAAGTTCCGGATGCAGGGAAAATATTGGTCGCCGGAAAGGATGTTAGTTCTCTTAGCTCATGGAAAGTCCCTTACCTGCGTCGTAATATCGGCTATGTATTTCAGGATTATAAACTTTTACCAAAAAAGACTGTTACTGAAAACGTCGCTTTCGCTTTGGAGGTTATAGGAAGACCTAGACCAATCATTAAGCGTCAGGTTCCCGCCATTTTAGAACTTGTTGGTCTTTCAAGAAAAGCAGAGCGCCTTCCAGAAGAACTTTCAGGGGGTGAACAACAAAGGGTTTCAATTGCCAGAGCTTTCGTAAACAGACCGCTAATACTGTTGGCAGATGAGCCAACAGGAAATTTAGACCCCGCAACTTCTGTAGGTATTATGAGACTTTTAGACAGAATAAATCGCAGTGGAACTACTGTCGTTATGGCCACTCATGACCGTGGCATCGTAGACACAATGAGACGTCGAGTGATTGAGTTGGATAGAGGAATGCTTGTTCGTGATGAATCACGTGGAGTGTACGAATGAAAACATGTCGCATGATTACAGGGTTGCGTTGAGATGATTTTTCGATTTTGGTATTTCATACGTGAGACTTTTGTAAGCCTCTGGCGAAACCTCAGCTTAACTCTTGCCGCCATCTTGACTGTGGCGATTTCTTTAGCGTTAGTCGGTTCCTCTTTACTGATCAGAGAAGGAGCGGATCAGGCAACAGCGCAATTCCAAGAAGGAGTCGAATTTATTGTCTTTATGAATGCTGACGCGTTGGAAAACCAAAATGAGGCAATCAGGAAAGTTCTCGACACAAGCCCTGCAATAAAGGAATACGTCTATGTAGATAAATTTGCAGCGTATGAAGAGTTTCGTGAGCTTTTCGTTGACAAGCCTGAATTGGTGGAGAGTGTAACTCCTGAAATAATGCCCCCCTCTTACCGGATTGTTCCAAGTGATCCAGATGCGGACAATGTCACGGAATTGGCACGGCAATTTTCAGAACAGCCTGGCGTCAAGGAGGTTGCAACTGCAACAGAAGCGATTCGACAAATAGAAGATTTTTCAACAAGAGTCAGTCAGGCTCTTTTAATAGCAGCAATAGTTCTTGTAGCAGTTTCGGCTGTACTCATATTAAACACAGTTTTCACAGCGATTTCAGGTCGTAAAACTGAAATAGAAGTTATGAAACTTGTGGGTGCAACAAATTGGTTCATACGAATACCATTTATGTTGGAAGGAACTATCCATGGGCTAATGGGAGCGGGACTCGCAGTTCCAGCTTTATTTGTTGTTGACAGTAAGGTTCTTGCGTACTTCCAAGAATCAGAAGCAGTTCCTCTTTTCAGAGGATTTGCCGTTCCCGAAGGATTTGTATGGAATACAAGTATTTGGATACTTGTTATTGGGGCAGCGATTGGAATGATCGGCTCGGCTTTTGCCGTAACTAGATATTTGGATGTCTGACCTTTGTCAGTAGAAGTTAGCTATCAATTAGCTGATGTGGAACCGCCTGAAACTGGTCAAGTAAATGAAACTTCTTTAAACGGTCGGGATTTGGTTGTATGGAAAACGGAAAAGGGTGAATTGTGCGCAATGGAGGCGCGATGCCCACATCAGTGGACACATCTTGCTTATGAGGGCGTAGTTGCAGGCGAAGAAATTATCTGCACAACTCACTTTTGGCGTTTTTCAACAACGGGAGAGGGTTGCAAGGAAAATGTAAAAGGTAGACGAGACCCTAAAGGAAGTATTGAAGTTATTCCTTGTTATGAGCAGGATGGCAAAATTTGGATCGCTACAAGCGGAGGAGAAGATTAAATGGATGAAGATCTTGACTTAGAAAAGTTATCAAAATACTCGTTGGACACATGGCTATTTAAGCAAGGTGAAATGGTGTCTTTAGTAATACACCTTGGTCACCGTTTGGGTCTTTATGAAGCGATGGATGGAATTGGGGATACCACGGCAGAGGAATTGTCTAAATCTACAGAATGTCATGAAAGATGGGTTTTGGAATGGCTTCGTTGTAATGCGGCTGCAGGTCTGATCAAAACTTCTGATGGGAGTAATTTCGAACTAGAACCAGAAGCTGCTGCGGTTCTAGCTCAATCAGATAAACCCACCTATGCGGCTGCAGTTTTTGCGAATCTTAAACCGATTGAAGTTGTAGATGGGATAGCGGAAGCTTTTAAAACTGGTATTGGACTTAGCTATGACGGCCAAGGAGATGGTTCGGAGCACGCAGTGGAAGCTATGTGTGGACCTATGTCAAAAGCACTGCTCGTATCACAAGTCTTACCCTTGTTGAATGGTGTAGTGGACAAAATGAAAGAAGGGGCACGAGTTATTGATGCAGGTTGCGGTACAGGACTTGCAATAGAGCTTTTAGCCGAGGCATTTCCTGCATCAACTTTTACCGGGTATGACCCATCCACTAGAGCTATAGGGGTAGCTCGAGAAAGGTTGTCATCATATAAAAATGTGGAACTTCTCGACCTTGGTTCCGAGAGTATTCCTTGCTCAGCGGATATTGATTTTGTTATGACATTAGATTGTCTTCACGATATGCCAAGACCTGATATTGCACTTAAGGCAATTCATGGTGCTTTGAAAGACGATGGGACTCTTTTAGTTAAAGAAATCAAATCTTCTGCTACATGGGCAGATAATTTAAGAAACCCGGTCCTTGCATTAATGTATGCGACTTCGATCACAACTTGTTTATCTTCAGCAATGTCAGACATCGACACACTGGGGTTAGGAACTTTAGGTTTGAATCCAGAATTATTATCAGTGATGATAAAGGATGCTGGATTTACTTCTTTTCAACAACATAAAGTCGAAGATCCAACGAATCTCTATTACGAAATCCGCCCTTAATTTAGTTTGTGAAAATATTTTCAGGGGAAGAAATCGGAATAATGCAACCCGAATAATTTTGACTTTCAGCTTCTTTACTTATGCCGCAGGGGAACTGGTATTCCATATGTTGGATTGATGAAGGTCTTGTCGGTTTATTCAAAGTAAAAGAACCAAAGGAAAGTCCAGGACTGTCTACGGGGCCAAGAGTAGATAGGGATTCGTGAATTCTACGTCGACTTGGATTAACACCTGCGTCGTAGAGAGCCCGTGCGATATAGCGAGTGATCGAGCAAATTTTTAGAATTGTTTCAGTCCTTCGAGGGTCGATTGAGTGTTGATCTAGATCAGAAACACGTGAATACTCTTTGATACACATCTCTTCGAAAGGTGAAAGTTGACTCTCAAAAATTCTTTGATTTTCCACATAGGGATGGGAAAAAATTATGGTGCCGTTGTAGTAATCGGCAACTTTACTTCCCCCATAGTTGAAGATGTGATTAGTTGACTGTTCATCATCTTGTTGATTGAAGGCAGACTGAATTATTTGTGGCTTTGGTACATCATTTGAAATCATCTGAGTTAAGAGTTCAGGTAATGAAATAGGATTTAGTGTAGGGAAGAGAACATCAGGAGGGTTGTCTTTAAAGGCATTAATAGTTCTTTCAATTTCTATATTGCAAAAGATTGCACCCTCGCAGTTGAGAAAATGGAATTCAGGATCATAATTGAGTTCCCGAAGTGGTTCTACGAGTCCTGTTATAACAGACTCATAATTACCTAAAGAATCATCGGCAACTATGGCTATGGATTGGTTTGTTAATAGTCCTTTCTCTTCTGCAGACATAAGCATCAAAGAAAAAGCTTGTTCGGCACTGAAAGAATCGATCAGGAGCCGGTTGTTAGAACTAATTGCAATTTGACTCGGTAAAACTTTTGTCGTCACTAAAGCTGTTTTTTGTTCATTTACGATGCAATTCTCCAGAGGTCCTGAGAATTGAGAAATGTCGACCACTATTACAGATGGAATGTCTTTAGTTGCATTTAGACAAGCGATAGTACCCAAAGTTGAAATGTCAATATCGAAAGCTTCCAACGGGAAAGTAGTAATTTCTTTGAGGTCAATTTTCCTGCCATGGAAACCTCCACACTCTTCGTTTAGGATTTTTATGAAAACGGAAAATATTTCTGATGTGTCACCGCTGAAATTTTCAAAACTCAAAGTTTGCAACTCACCTATTGATGTCTTTACGTTGACTATAGATACTGAATTTTCGGTTATTCCTCGGCCAGTAGATTGCGGCCCGAGTCCTATTTGAAGGTCCTCACCCACACGAATCTCCTGTCCGACAAAAATTAAATTCGGATTAGCGATGTCGTTCATCACTAGTATTTCCTGAAGTGTCAGATCATGCTTAGAGGCTATTTTCGCGAGTGAGTCACCTCTTTTTACTTCAACAGTCGCAGGAACGATTTCTTCCTTGACAGGAGGGTAAGTGGTGCAAAATGTATCCAGAGTTTGGAATGGGTGGGTTCGGTTGATTTCAGGTTTCCCGTCAGAGAACTTTGAAGAAAAATCTTCAAAGTAGCTGACACTTTCAGGAAACTCATTAATTCCTTTTCCAATATTCGCTGTTTGATTGGAAGGAGTATTGTTATTAATTTCAATCACTGTGCTTGTAGTGTTCTGACTTATAGATGTGTTTGTTATTTTATTAGAAGGTGTTGTTTTATTTATTCGATCATCAGTATCCGAACAGGCAGATGCCGCTAAAGAGAGTAGAAGAATAAATCTTATGCTTCTCTTTGTCATAGGTAAATCTCCTGAAATCTTTAAAATGTCGACCGTCGGATGAGACTAATGCCTAGTATTGCGATTGAAGTGTCAAGATAAGAATTGTAGATAAAAACTTTTAAGTGACTCACTTCAGGAGTGTCTATTGCATAGCCTCTTGTTGGTGAGGCACAGAGGGCAACAATGGACGATACGGACAGTGAAAACCAACTAGACGAAGAAAGTTCAGATCAAGACGTCGACGAATTGGTGAAAGAACCAGATCAAGAATCAGAAGCTTCTGAAGAAGAAACGCGTGCCAGAAGACAAACTTTTTTCCGCGATAGGAAATTTTCAAAGTCACCAGTAGCTGCATATCAAGTTTCGCCAGGATCTAAATGGTCTCCTGAGGAAGCTGATGAGGAGATCAGGAAGTTTTTAACACGTTTGGCCGGAGATCGTGACCTCGTTGAAACAGTAGACCCGGTTAAGTTCGCTCAAGAAAATGACCTTCTATTACTTTTCGGACCTGATGAGGAGGAAGAATTTGCTCGATTAGCTTTACGGTTTCCTGAAGAAACTGTAAAGAATTGGGCTACTTTATTGAGTGGCGGCAGTAGATCAGAGGCTTTCGGACCAAGATCTAGGGCTGAAAGACGTAGTGAAGCGACTGTGGCATCAGAACTTCAGAGTGCTCTATTCAGACGTTTGATAGCTGTAGGAATAGGTGTCGGTTTGATTCTTGTTGTTTTCTTTGCGCTTAAATCTTTAACAGGTAAATCTGAAGAGAAAGTTGGCTTAGGTTTACGTTTTTCAGAAGTATCGAGTGTTGAGAGTATCGAATCTAATAACAGCTATCTGGATTTATTCAACCCGACAACTGAACCGGCTTTAGTGGCTACCGCCGAGAGAATCGTTGCAGTTAAACATGGTGAAGAGCAATTGATGGAGCGGATTAAGGTTGATGTTTCTGATGAAGCTCTCCCGATTCTTCCTGGTGTATTGAGTGCAACTGTTTTTCAATATAGAGAAGGGCAAATTGCCCTCGTGGGGCCGGAAGGATGGGTAGCTGATTCATGCACAATGGTGTCTGTAACGACAAGTAATTTAAGGCCCTTGGATGTGCTGCATTATGTTGGTTCCGACACTGATTGTCCTTCACAGATTCAAGGAACTGAAGCTAACCCAACGTGTTTAGGTAGTTCTGTTCTTATTCTCCCAATAGCTATACCACAGAGAAGTAATCCACAAAAACTTCCTGAAGGTGGTGTGGGTTGGGCTGAAAAGGTCAGATTTGCTATCGAAAGTCCCACAGCGGAACTGGACGGATGGGAGGTGCTTTCAGTGCGGGGGACAATTGAAGTTCCAGAAGGTGTCGAAAATGTAGTCATACCGAAATTTGGTGGTGCTCCAGGAGATCAACTTGAAATAGATTTGGGTATGGGTTCTGAAGGTCCAATAGTAGGGTCGTGCATAATTGAATAGGAAAAAGTTCCTTTTTGACGAAGATGGCGCATTTGGCGTGAAGAGTTTCGAACGCACTAGTGAACAAGTTACGAGTACTATGGCCGGCCTTCGTAGAAGGGCGGACATAACGCTTTTGCGGTTGCAAGCACATTTTGATTCCCCAATAGCTGATCGTGTCATTCCTTGGTTTGGGGCTTTTCTGCTCAGCTTGTCACTCGCTCTTCTTTCTTTATCAAGATTCAGAGATCTTAGCGTGGGGGAGCAAATTGGCTACTACATACAGGCTTCTCATCTCATGGAGATGGGAGAATCACCCGAGATCACGCAACTTGGGTTAAACATTTTCGCTCTTCAGGCTGCATGGTTATTTTGGCCAATATCGTTAGTTGCACGATTGTTCCCAACGGGAGAGTTTCTGTTAACCATCCAGGCTCTCATATTGGGACTTGCTGTTGTGCCTATATGGCGAATCGCAAGAGGTCCTGCGAATTTAAGAACTGGAGGGGCAGCTGTTCTTGCTTTTGCTTACTCTCTTCATCCATCTATACATAATCTAAATCTCGCTGGTTTTCATCCCGAGGCTGTAGCTGTTCCTGCTTTACTGGCGGCCTATTTGGCGGGGCACTATGAAAAGTGGTGGACTAGCTCGGGTTTATTGTTCCTCGTCTTACTTTCACGAGCAGATTTAGGACTGGCAGTAGTAGCGATTGGGGTAATTTTTTTCTTAGAAAATAGAAAAGTTGCTGGCAGGATAGTTTCCTTTTCTGGCTTACTTTGGTTCCTGGTAATGGCTTTCTGGGTGCAACCTTCAATTGGCTCAGGTTATTATCCCCATATTGCCGCTTTTCGACATTTCGGAGAGAGTTCTTTCGATGTAATTTTCGGAATGTTGTCTGATCCTTTCGGCCTGCTTAAGGATTTATTAGTGCGGAGTAACTTTGAGCAAATAATTCTCATTATTGCTCCAGTCCTATTTTTACCACTTATACATTTGCGTTATGTTTTGCCAGCGGTTCCTCTACTTATCTTTTATTTGATAGCTGATGTTCCAGTCGGAGTGTTAGGCAATCCCCAGCAAGATGTAGCTGTACTAGCCGTCGTTTTTATTGCTGCAACCTATGCACTGATGAAAATGGGATCCACGGGTGTTAGCCGAATTCTTGTTGGACGAAGAATATTGACCGTTCTGTTATTAACAGCGACTGTTTTTTTCATTCGCGATTCAGCTTCTTCTCCCTTCGAAAAACCTTGGGAATGGGGTAGAAGAGATGAGACAGATATTGCTCGAGTTACATCAGTTTTTTGGCTAGGGCCAGATGCGAGTGTTGCGGCGCCGGCAAACTTGTATCCAGAAATTGCAGAACGTAAAAATGCTTTCGTTTTAAAGACTGACGCTCCTTTTCTACCGAATCGCGAACAACTTGAGAATTTAGATGCAGTAATTTTTGATAAAAATATTGTTACTTGGTCTAATGCGGAGTTGATTAAATTTGAAGGGAAAATGACGGAACTGGGATTTAACAGACGTTATGACTCGAAAGGTATTCAGACCTGGATTCGTAAACCCGGATCAGATTAATTTTCAATCGTTTCAATTGGTTTTTGTAAGACAGCTTTTAAGGTGGTTTAGATCTGCTTTTAGCTCATCGTTTGAGATATCTGCATCGGCATTGGCAAAATCTAGGTGACTCATATTGTTTATTGGTATTACATGTAGATGAACGTGTGGTACTTCGAACCCTGCGATCATTAGTCCGATACGTTTTGGTTTGAATGCCTCCATTTGAGCCTCTCCGATCATTTTTGCGACTTTCATGCAATGCGAAGCTGTCTCTTCGGGCAAGTCGGTCCACATGTCAATTTCTTGAATAGGTACAACCAGAGTGTGGCCACGATTTATCGGTCTTATATCGAGAAATGCGAAACACGTTGAGTCTTCCCAAAGTATGTGTCCAGGTATTTCTCCTGCGTGTATTTTGGTGAAAATAGTTGACATTAGGCCTAGCTTTCCAAGTATTACCACGTTGGTCAAACGCGGCCATATGAAGATATGGATACTCTGTATTCGGAGATGGGTAGATTGAAATTATGAATGACAGAATTTTGACTGTTCCCAATTTGATAAGCCTTCTACGTCTTCTTTGTATTCCTCTTTTCGTATGGATTCTTTTCGGAGCTGAAAACAGATCAGCGGCAGCGATTCTTTTAGCGGTACTCGGAGCTACGGATTGGGTTGACGGATGGATAGCTAGGAGATTTAATCAAATTTCAGAACTGGGAAAAATCCTTGACCCTACTGCTGACAGATTGTTACTTATAGTTTCAATTCCTTCACTTATAATTGATGGATCAATTCCGCTTTGGTTTGCACTGCTCGCTCTTATCAGAGAATTGCTTGTTGGTGGAGCAACTGTTGCACTAGCTCTTATTGGAGCGAGAAGAATTGATGTTTTATGGTGGGGTAAAACAGGAACTTTTGCAATGTTATTCGCTGTGCCTTCTTTCCTAGCGGGTGAATCGACAATTTCTATAAGTGATTTTTTCGCCGCACTAGCCTACATTTCTGGAATTCCAGGATTATTTATTTCTTGGTTGGCTGCGTTCATGTACGTACCTCTCGCATCTGAAGCTCTGAAGGAAATTCGTGATAAAAAGTAGTCCAGTCCATTAATTTCTTGCTTTCACTATAAAAATGACGCTTTTGGCGCTAGTTTCAAATTTATGAACATCCCAGACGACCTTATGTATTCTGAGGACCATCAATGGGTCCGAATGGAAGAGAACGGCCTGATTCGTGTGGGAATAACCGATTATGCACAAGATGCTCTAGGGGAAGTTGTTTTTGTTGATCTTCCGGAAGTTGATCTATTAGTAGAAAAGGGAGGAGTTTTAGGCGAAGTGGAATCGAGTAAGTCGGTTTCAGAAATATCTGCTCCTTTACCTGGAAGAGTTTCCGAGGTAAATGATGACTTAGAGTTGCAT
>Ga0206679_10003438_pt1 | contig 12174 bp, 8 predicted proteins | sample M110012015metaG_FD_155464 | JGI IMG/M metagenome (GOLD analysis project Ga0206679, IMG submission 155464) | Ammonia-oxidizing marine archaeal communities from Monterey Bay, California, United States - M1 100m 12015 | ecosystem: Environmental > Aquatic > Marine > Intertidal zone | place: USA... | reverse complement strand
GTGAATGAAATAGATAATTTCATTATCCAAATGTTTGGTATAAATGAGAAAGGCGAGACGTGTTGTTTGTATCTTGATAACTACAAACCATTCTTTTATGTGAAGGTAGGCGAAGATTGGGACAAACAAGATGTTATTGAATTAAAACATAATATTAACCAACGTATAGGAAAATATCACGCACAAAATGTAGTATCCATCGAATTAATTGATCAGTATCAATTATATGGTTTCAGTGGTGGTAATAAACATAAATTTGCTAAAATTACCTTCAATAATACAACTGTTATGAATAAAGTAAAATCTCTATGGTATCAGTATATTTCAGAGGAAGAACGAGAAGATGAACGTGATTATCGCCGTTTAAAAGGGTTTCGTTTTAATAATACTGATCTAATATTATATGAAAGCGCAATCCCTCCATTGTTACGATATTTTCATATTCACAATGTTAGTCCATCTGGATGGGTATTTGTAACGACACAACACGCTAAAATACCCGATGTTAAAACTACTACTTGCACATATGAGTATATTTGTAAATTGAAAAATATCAAGCCTATGCCGAATAAAGAAACGATCGTTCCTTATAAGATATGTAGTTTTGATATTGAGGCAAGTAGTAGTCATGGTGATTTTCCACTTCCTATCAAAACATACAAACGTCTTGCGATGAACATTGTAGATGTATTTATGCGATTTCAAAAATCTTCTCAAAAATTGGATTTAAAAAAAGGTAATATGCTTTTAAAAAGATGCATTTTAACCGCTTTTGATATGGATAAGTTCGAAAATGTGGATCTGGTTTATCCCAAAAGGAAACCTACAAAAAAAATGGTTCAGGCTGCAATCGAAACTATGACTACAAATAGTGTAAATTTAATGATGGAAAATAAAACGGCTACTGGACTGGATATTGAAAGCACATTTGAAACGATAAAGGACAACGAAAATACAGTATATGAAAATGGCGATAATACACAATCTAACAACGAAGTAGATAGCGTCCCTATTTGGAATAAAATGAAACCTATTTCAAAAATATTGAAGAAAACAGACAGTAAACAAACGGTTGTGAATGTATTATTGAATGATAATTATGAACGTGAAGACAAAATTAAAATATTGAACAACATTTTACAACCCGATGATTATCCATATCCAGAAGGACATCATTTAAGTTTATTCCCACACTTAGAGGGTGATAAAGTAACTTTCATCGGCTCAACATTCTTACGATATGGTGAAAAAGAACCCTATCTAAATCATTGCCTTGTTTTGGGCGGTTGTGATCCAGTAGCAGGTGCCGAAATTGAAGTAGAAGAAACAGAACGCGACCTTTTGATAAAATGGCGTGATTTAATTCAAAAAGAAGACCCCGATGTTATTATTGGATATAATATATTTGGTTTTGATTATGAGTTTATGTTCCGTAGAAGTCAAGAAACAGGTTGTGTGAAAGAATTCTTACAATTATCACGTATTCAAAATGATGTTTGCGCCAAAGAACGCGATGAAGAATTATTTATCGAGAATACAAAAATTGTATTGGCTACAGGTGAATATGATCTCCGGTTTTACAAAACAATTGGCCGTTTACAGATTGATATGTATACTTATTTTAGACGTGAGTTTAATTTGGCGTCCTATAAGTTAGATGATGTTGCTGGTCAATATATTAGTGATAGTGTAAAACATATTAAACATACCGTTCACGAGAAATTCGGTGAAGTAACCGAACTTTATAGTAAAAATTTGGCCGGATTGCACGCAAATGATTTTATTCATATTGAGTTAAGTGGGTTTACATCTGATTATTATAAGGGAGGTAAAAAATTCAAGGTATTAAATATTGATTATGATAAACAATTTGATGAAAATTCGAAATTCAATGTGATCTATATTAAAGGGCACGAACTCACCGATCAAATCGATAAAAAAGTAAATTGGTGTGTAGCCAAAGATGATGTAACTCCTCAAGATATTTTCAGACTTTCAAACGGTTCCGATGCGGATCGTGCGATTGTTGCGAAATATTGTATTCAAGATTGCAACCTTGTTCATCATTTAATGATGAAAACAGATGTTTTGACTGGTTATGTAGAGATGGCCAGTATTTGTAGTGTTCCTATTTCATTCTTAGTATTTCGTGGTCAAGGGATTAAATTAACGAGTTTCGTAGCTAAAAAATGTCGTGAAAAGGATACATTGATGCCCGATTTGGAAAAGACGAAATCACGAGATGGTTATGAAGGTGCTATTGTTCTTCCCCCTAAATGTTCTATGTATATGGATAATCCTGTTGCATGTGTTGACTATGCTTCTCTATATCCGTCTTCCATGATTAGTCAAAATTATTCTCACGATAGCAAAGTTTGGACAAAAGAATATGATTTATATGGGAATTTTGTAAAAGACGAAGGTGAAAAAGACAAGTTTGGGAATTTCATTTACGATAATTTACCCGGATATCAATATATTGATATTGATTTCGATACATATACTTTTCGAACAAAAACTGGTTCATCCAGTGTATGGGAAAAAGTAAAGGTAGGCAGAAAAACTTGTCGTTGGGCACAATTACCAGACAATCAAAAATCTATTATGCCCGCTATTTTGGAAGAATTGCTATCTGCTCGAAAGGCTACCCGAAAAAAAATCAAAACTGAACCTGATCCGTTTATGCAAAATATTTTGGATAAGCGACAACTCGGTTATAAAGTAACGGCAAATTCATTATATGGTCAGTGTGGTGCGAGAACCTCTACCTTTTATGAACAAGATATAGCAGCGTCAACTACTGCGACTGGTCGAATGATGATTATTTATGCTAAACGGCAAATTGAAGAGGTATACGGTGATCGTATTTGCGATACAAAGGATTATGGACAAGTGAGAACAAAAGCAGAATATGTATATGGAGACACTGATTCTGTATTCTTCACATTCAATCTTGAGGATTTAAATGGACAAAAAATTCGTGGTCAAAAAGCATTGGAAATTACCATTGAACTCGCACAGGAAGCTGCTAATTTATGCACTCAATTCTTGAAAGCCCCGCAATGTTTGGAATATGAGAAGACACTAATGCCGTTTATCCTACTTTCGAAAAAACGGTATGTCGGAATGTTATATGAAGAAGACCCCAAAAAGGGCAATTTAAAATATATGGGACTGTCTTTGAAAAGACGCGATTCTTGTGATTACTTAAAAGACACTTATGGGGGTATATTGAATATTTTGATGAATTCTACCAATAATATTCAAGATGCTATTGAGTTCCTATATCAATCATTAAATAATTTGATTGAAGGAACGGTTCCAATGGAAAAATTATCTATTACAAAGGCACTCAAAAGTGATTATAAAAATCCTATGCAAATTGGTCATTGGGTTTTAGCAGAACGTATTGGAAAACGTGATCCTGGTAACCGTCCAAAACCGGGTGATCGAATGAAATTTGTATTTGTTGTGAATAAAGACAAAAAAGCATTGATGGGGGAAAGAATGGAAACTACTGACTTTATTATTGAAAACAAATTACCTATTGATTATACACATTATATTACAAATCAATTGATGAAACCTTTACAACAATTATTCGGTTTAGCATTAGAGCATATTTGGGAATATCAAAACAAAACGGGTGCTATCAAAACATATCGACGTGAAATGATCAAATTAGAAAATGAACATTCAGACATGGAAGTGTTTATGAAAAGAAAGGAAAAATATTGTTCGACAAAAATTAAAACATTATTATTCGATAAATTCTTAACAACGATTGCCCATAAACAAAATGGTATGCAGACTATTACAAAATTCTTTGGATAATTATATCAAAATAGCCAATAAAAAAAGGCCTAATAAGAAATAACCTAAATAAATAATTGGTTTATCACTTGAGTTTGCTGTATTTATTTTTTTCATATAATATTATTTACATTTTATCATTTACAAATTTTTTATTTATTTTTAAAATAGGTTTTTATATTTATATTATATATAATGACTGCGTGGACAGATACTGTTAAAAAAACTTTCAAACAAGGTCGTTTATCTAACCCTTCTTATCAATTTAAAGATGCTTTAACGGATGCTAAAAAATATTACACAAAAGGTGAAGGTGCGGCAATTGGAGCTGTTAAAAAAACAGGCAAAGTTGCTTTAAAAGTAAAGAAGGGGGTTACCAAACGTTTAAGAAAATCTATGAAAAAACTTGGTAAGAAAGGAAAGAAGCTTATATTCAAAAAATCTAACGGTTCAAGACGTTCTCGTAAATAAATAAAATTGAATTAAACTATTTGTATTTATGATTGTAATAAATTAACCATTTATTATAATGAAACAACCAATTATTATTTCATTGGAAGGAAATATCGGCGCTGGTAAATCTACCTTTCTCGAACATTTAGAAAAAAAATTGGATAATACGGGGGATTGGATATTCTTAAGAGAACCTGTGCATATTTGGGAACAAATTAAGGATGAAAATGGTGAAACCGTCTTATCAAAATTTTACGCAAACCCTGAAAAATACGCGTTTGCATTTCAAGTTATGGCGTATACTACTCGTTATCAAGAACTAAAGCGTATTGTTGAGGAATATCCTAATTGTAAAGGTATTATTTGTGAACGGTCTCTTGAAGCAGATAAATTTATATTTGCGAAAATGTTACATTCTGATGGTTTGATAGACAACGTCATGTATAATATTTATGAAAAATACTTTTCCGTATATGAAGGTAATTTTACTCTTGATGGAATCATTCATATCCACGCAAACCCTGATGTTTGTTTTAATCGAATTATAAAACGTTCCAGAAATGGGGAAAGTAGCATTTCCTTAGACTATTTGAAAAATTGTGATCGTTATCACACTGCATGGTTATCTAATGAAAAAACTCCTGTCTTAAAATTAGATGTAAATACAGATGTAAATGTAGCTGTAATTGATAATGATATGAATATTAATTTGTGGTTAAACAAAGCAGTTCAATTTATTGAAATGCTTAGTAAAGTAACGATTGAACAAAAGGAAACGGTGGTAAATAGTTTTGCTTAAGGTTAGCCTTGATTTCCTTCTTTCTTCTTCGCCTCATTAAACATTTTGCTTCTATTTCGCATCTCATCCATAAGACCTGGTGTAAAAGCGTTTTTAAGATTTAATTTTAATTGGTCTGGATTTAATGGTGTTGATCGTGCTGGTGATTTTGCTAGTTTTGGTGTTTTTGTTTCTGCTTTTGCTTCTTTTGGTGTTTCTTTTGGTACTACTGGTGCTTCTTTTGCTTCTTTTGGTGTTTCTTTTGGTACTACTGGTGCTTCTTTTGCTACTACTTGTGTTTTTTCTACTGCTGCTGATGGAGATGTTTCTGTTTTTGATGACGTAACACCACCTTTTGTAACTACATATTTACCTTTTTTATATTCAACGTTAAATGAATTTTTATCAATTACAACAGAACATTTTTTTATTCTATTGTCTGAAAATTCTATAGATGGGATTTGAATACTAGTCATTTACAATAGTATGATAAAAAAATTATATAAATTTAATATAATATAATGGAAAATAATTTTGAAACATGGATGATTGTATTCTGTCAAAATAAAGAACGTGTTAAATCTTTTAATAAAGTAAATAAACTAATGAAACTAAATTTGTTTCCAGCAATTAATACTATTCATTATTATAATGAATATGCTAATTTAGCATTAGGTAAAAGTTATTGCACACATTACTATGAACAAATTATTAGAGATGTTCCGGGTAAATTAGGTTGTAATCTTTCACATCAAATGTTAATAGAAATGATGTATGAACAATCACAACACGACTGGTGTCTTGTTTTAGAGGATGATGTAGAAATTGATACAGAATATTTTTTAAAAAATGTTAATAAAATATTAGAAGAATCCGATAAAAAAGGCGCTTTATTTATTCAATTGTATAGTCATCCTAAATTTTTTGATTTACAAAAAAAACAAAAACAGGTTTACGACGATTTGTATAAAATGACTTTTCAATGGGGCACTTGTGCTTATTTTATTCATAAAAAAGCTATGAAAGATTTTATAGATATATATCCATTAAATGAGAATATTGATATTGAATTTGGTAAAAAAATTTCAAAATGGAAATCATTATGTTGGTTAAATAATGGAATAAAAACAATCGGTTCACAAGACTATTCTGATAAGACAAGTAAATTAGGTTCCATCATTTATAGTATTGGTGTTTAGTATTACATATTTTTATAAACAATATGTAATAAATTAACGTTTAGTGTGTTTCATTTTTTTATATGCCTTTCTTGTTTTCTTTGCTACTTTGCTGCGCTTTGCTTTGGACATATTTTTCTTTCTGTATGTTTTACGTTTTTTACCACCTACTTGATCACCATCACCATCACCATCAGCAGCACCTGTCTTGACTTGTTCATCTAATTTTAAACCAAGTTTATCAGCAACTTCTTTAAAAGTTTTCCCGGCTTCCTTATTCGAAAGTAAAGCCTTATCGTCAAACCTATATTTACTATTTTCAATTATAATAGCAGTTGAAACAGGGTTTCCTACTCTAGGTACAAATTGCATACGTCCTTTACCGTTAATGAAACCTTCATCATTTCTATCGTATCCCAATACAATTTGTAAAGATTGTAACACTTTATTCGCAAATTTTAATTTTTTTACATCATCTGGTAATAAAGCACTTAATTCGCTACTTAATGTATTTGTTAAACGATTTCTAAATTCTAGAGTTACTAAGTCTGTTTTAATGATTGCTTGTTTTGTTAATGTAATTAATTCATTTACCTTACCTTCAACTGGTCCTACAGTATTCGTTTTAGATGTAATCTCTTTAATTACATCCCCTTCTTTTGTAGCAGCATAATATGTTGAGTTTTTCATATCGATTAAATTTTTATCGTATTGATTTCTATCAGGACTACCACCACTACCAGTTCCAATAAAAACTAGTGTATATTGTCCAGCACCTAATTCATCATCTCCCATACCTTGGCCTTTTGTATCGGTTACTACTTTGTCTGCTGCGGCTTTTGTTTCTTTTGTTTCTTGAGCAGTAAGTTGTACTTTTAAATCTTTACGTTTTGTTTCATCTAAATTACCAATGTTTTCTGAATTTATTTCATCAACCTTTAAATTCTTTTTTATCGTAGCCTTTGAGTCTTCATTTAAGTTTCCAAATCGTCTAGATAGATTTTTATCGCCTAATCCTGTATTAGGTATACTAGGTATACTCGGCATTTTATCCATTTTCAATAAATTATATATATAATCGCAACAAATTATTTATCCTATTATGTTAAGTATATGCAATCATTTTCAAGAAGTAAAAATTACACCTTTTGGATTAAATTCGCAACAGTCATATTAATGTTAATTACATGCTATGTTTTTTATGTGACGATTGTACGCTATTTAGAATGGAAAAGTGCTGAATTGCCTAAAGAACAATTTATAGGAGAATTGTTCGACAAAAAGACAAATATAGGGATTGTATCCATGATAAAAGACCCAAAAAACATAGACACATGGCTAAAAAAACACAGAGATATGGGTATTAAACATTTCTATATTCGTTTAGAAGAAACACCCAATTTAGAAGCCTATTTAGAGAAACAACCAGACATAACATTACAAATTGGTAAGTCTACAGGAATGAACGAATACGAAGAGAAACAAGTTCGTCAAAACACTTGGGTAGAAGAAACATTAAGAACAGCAGAACAAGACGGAAAAGGCGTCAAATGGTTGATACAAATCGATGGTGATGAATTATTAGAAGGGAATTTATCAGAAGTCCAAGAATTACCTGACGAAGTGCGCACATTTTGGATGCAAAACGAAGAGGCTAAATTCAGTAAAGTGCCCAAGAAAGAAGACAGTTGTTTCAATGCGTCAAAAATGGTCAATTGTGCTGACGAACCAAAAAAATGCGTCAGTTATGGAAATGGTAAAGGGGGGGGTCGTGTCGCAAAAGACGTTTCCGCCAATTTTTCACATCGTATGAAGTCAGCTTTAGAGAAAAATACAACTACTCATAAATTAAAAAAACTCGTGGTACACCACTATGAAAGCTGTGATTTTGATTTATATAAGGATAAATTTACACAATTATCTCAGCAAAATAAAGAAATAAAAATCCCTTTTTCTTATTATAATGACTCCATTGATGCGGCAAAAAACGGTAATGACCAAGAATTATATAAGATATATGAAAAATATCGTGTTGAATAAGTATATTTTAATTTCTCTGATTAAAATATAATTATGCCTTTTGATCAATCCGCACTCATTTTTGCTAAAAAAACAGAAAATGAACGAGGTGATTGGATCCCAATCCCTTATTTAATGAAAGGTGATCTAGTTAAAACACATAAACACGGATATATTCCCATTAAATATGTTGTAAGAAGTCATATTATAGACAATAATTTACTTCAAAATATTGGTGAAAATTTTCACCCATTAGTTGTTACCGATTCCCAACGAATATTATTTGATGATATGACACAACATTCAGATGAAACTATGCACTCATCAACACCTGACGCCACATTAGATGATAAAGTAGCATTACACGCAAAAAATGTACTACAATTTAATAGAATTGTTTCTACTAATTCTGAATTATTTTCAGTTGTCCTTGACGGTGATAATACTAGTTATGGTATTTATGCGAATGATTTTATATTATGTGAAAGTTATAATAAAGTTTCTTTTGATAAATTACACATCACTCAGGAAATGAAATCAGATTTTCACGTTCATATAGATGATATGTTAGTATAAATTTATTATTTGCGTTTAAAATTCGTTTAGGAGAAAATATTTGTATTTGATAAAATATCAATATTTTTTATAAAGGATGCCTACCTTTGACTTTAGTGCTACCCCCGAATTACGCGTTGCTGTGAATGCATGGTGTGATGATCCTGTTGCCGCAGAAGCAGAATATGGACCTATTAGTTTATGGGACACAAGTCAAATCGATAATATGTCCGGACTTTTTCAAGATAAGGATACTTTTAATGACGATATTAGTCTGTGGAACACAAGTAACGTTACAAGTATGGCTGATATGTTTAATGGTGCTGAAGCTTTTAATCAAGATATTTCTGGCTGGAATACCAGTAAAGTTACCAGTATGGGATGGATGTTTAAAAATGCGACAGTATTTGATCAAGATATTAGAAAATTGGATGTAAGTAAGGTAAATACATTTACAAATATGTTTGCTGGAGACGTTGCTTTCCAAGATACATATGGTATTCCTGATACACCTGACCCTGCTTTCTTTGTTCAATTTGATAGTGATGGATTAAAAGCTGCTGTAGCAGAACATTTCCAAGACTCTGCTGCTGCTCAAGCAAAATACGGTAAACTCACAAAATACGATACATCTTTAGTAACAGATATGTCTATGTTATTTAGAGATAGATCCACATTTAATTTAGATATTTCTGGCTGGAATACAGCCAATGTAACACAATTTGAAAGCATGTTTAATGGTGCTGAAGCATTTAACCAAGATATTGGAAATTGGGATGTAAGAGATGCAAAACATATGGAATATATGTTTAAGAATGCGAAAGCATTTAACCAAAATATTGCTGGTGAAATGTCTCCTGAAGTTCCCGGAACAGAAGGAACTGAACATACTTATGTTTTACAAAGAATTGATTATTACGGTGACGGTGGATTATCATATAAAGTTACTGATAAAACCGATGGTACAGTACAAGATTTTCCCGATGCCCCCAGTTCTTGGAGTTCATATACGGATAATGTTATATTCAAAGAAGGACACGAGTACGATATTGAATATACCGGTGATTATTGGGTCAAATATGAAACTAATTTTTCTTTAACTGATGATAATGGACAAGTGATAATGTCTGCAACGCACACTGATTCAGAAAACCACGTTGCCGGTGGGATTGGTGGTAAATTAGCGTCATATACAACATACAATACCACATTAGCTATTGCGGTTGAAAGACCTACTGTACCAGGATATGAAGTATCTAAATGGAACATCTCAAATGCAGAAACAATCAATAATATGTTTGATGGTGCAATTGTATTTAATCAAGCCGTTGGTTTATGGAACGTATCCAGTGTTAAAGTAATGAACAATATGTTTGACGGTGCAATCGCATTTAATCAAGAAATTCGTTCCTGGACTTTAAATGATGACAACAATGTCGATGGTGGATGTTATAACGAATTGCTTAAGGGTGCTACTGCTTTCCACACTGCATTTGGAACCAATGATACAACTGGTCGTGCATTCTTTACTCAAACCAATGCCGAATTAAAGGCTGCTACACTTGAGTTTAATCAAATGGAATTAGGTGCAACCGGATATGATGCCGCCAAAGAAGCCGCTGCTGAAGCCAAATATGGTCTCTTTAGCAATCTTTATACTAAGTCTGATGATATGAGTGGTCTTTTTGCCGAAAACGCACTTTTCAATCGTTCCATCGGAACATGGAACAATTTACAACAAGTAACAAACGTGTCCAAATTATTTAAGGGTGCTACTGCATACAATCAACCATTTGATTTATATCCTCTTGTAACTGATATTTCTAGCTTATTCGAAGGAGCAACTGCTTTCGATCAAGATATTTCTGGTTGGAATATTGGTTCTATTACCAATATAAGCAGATTGTTTAAAGATACTAGTTACAATAAAGATATTAGTGGATGGGATGTATCAAATGTGACCGATTTCAAAGAAATATTGATGAATAATACCGCTTTTTATCACGATATTCGTGGTTTTGATGTAAGTTCTACCGCTGATTTAACTGATATGTTAAAAGGTGCTACTTTATTCAAGGAAGAATACGGATTACCAGTTACTGTGAATACACCTAATTCTCTATTTTTCACACTCTTTACAGGTGATATGAGTTCAGGTTTTAATACACCTTTACAATTGAGAATGGGTGAATATGACGCTGATGTAGAAGGAACAAAAGCAATTTATGGTGATATTAATCACTGGAATATAGATGGTATAACGAATTTCAATTATTTGGCTTATTACAGAGCTTGGAATCATGATATTTCTGAATGGAAAATAGGAGGAACTAACTTGTTTGGTATGTTTTATTATAATTCAACTTTTAATCAAAATATTTCCACAAAGGTTGTTACTCGTCCCAGTGGAAGACAATACATTGCTTGGGATATGAGTGATAAGACACAAATACATTATATATGTTATAATGCTCCAAACTTTAATAATGGTGATACACCTGCATCGGAATTATATGAAGTACGAGGAGGTAATAATCCAATTAATTGGGATACACGTAATTGCCAATATTCATACTATACATTTTACAGATGTACAAATTTTAATCAGTGTGTGAGTTCCGATCATGTTATATTAGTTGCGAATGGAGTTACTGAGTATATTTCAATGGATTTCGCACAAGATTATTATGGTGGATTTAAATATTTCGGAATGTGCGATTGTCCTTATTTTAATAATGGTGATATCGCCAAGGGATCTTCAAAACCTATGCAGAATAAATCGAACACTATTCGTGGATATTATGGTGCTATAGGACGCAATATGATCACCATCCTAAACTCAACACTTGATGCTGCTAAGACACAACAACTAGCATTGGGTAGAACATTTACTGGTGCTTTTAATCAACCTTGGGAACACAATGATGTTACCTTCGGTTTGAGTGATGGTACTATAGTAACGTATAACCCATTAACATCTTGGAGAAATTCTTATTACACGGTACAATATTTCCAGAATCAATTAGCGTTTAATCAACCTGTAACAAATGATATGTTAGGTACTGATGGAACCAAGCCAGGTCGTGTAAACTATACCTATCGTGTTAAAATGTTTAAGAATTGTGAAAGTTTTAATTCGGATTTGGGTGATAAATTATTTGAGGATCTTTACACACTAAATATGTATGATATTTATATGAGAGATGACGATGCTGGCTACTCTGGATTAGAAAAAACGTTTGAAAACTGTAAGGCTTTGAATAAACCTATACCACTTATAAGTAATAACCGACTAGCCCTCGCTTATAAAACCCCCGGAGGCCGATACTATAAGTCATTAAGAAATATGTTTAAAAACTGTGAATCATTAAATCAAGA